>Ga0224511_10003709_pt1 | contig 11182 bp, 10 predicted proteins | sample SF_May12_sed_USG_2_FD_169988 | JGI IMG/M metagenome (GOLD analysis project Ga0224511, IMG submission 169988) | Sediment microbial communities from San Francisco Bay, California, United States - SF_May12_sed_USGS_8_1 | ecosystem: Environmental > Aquatic > Marine > Sediment | place: USA...
GTCTTAGCAACAGCACCAAAGCGGCCCCGATTACGAACAACGCCGCCCATTCACCCGTGAGCAGACATGCTACTGCGCCCAAGGTGGCGGTACCTTCTGAAAGGGCCCACGTGACCATCACTCTCGCACCGTTAGCACGCCACCATTCATTCGCATCCCCTTCCGCACTGCACAGCGGGATGGCCATTTTCAATTTCTGAACGAGTACTCCAACTACCACCAGCTGGACCAAGGCGAAAATCTGAACTGCCTGCGCTACCAGTCCGTCGAAATCGACTTCCGTTACACTTCTGGCAACACCCAATCCCAAAGAAATTGCGACGATACTTGCGAGCATCGCAGAGTGCACGATGCGGGCATTTTGTGCATTGAGCCCTGGCGCCTTCTGTTGTTCCATGACGAGAAACCTCTATTGAAGTAATCCCGCCAATTTAGAAAGAAGTCCTACCGTCCGCAAAGATTCACGGCCTAGTCAGCACCTCTTGGAAAAGATCCAAGACTCGAGCGTCCTGTTTCTGACCGAGCCAAAACAGAGCGACGCGTCTAAGATCAGCGTCGGAGTGCGTACGGGCCACATCCATCAAGAGCGGCACGGATTGATCGTCGGGAAACTGAGAAAGTGCAAAAACGGCCTGCGTGCGCGCATCGAAGTCTCCGACGGATCTTTGATCTTCTGCGCCCTCTAACTCCACGGCTCCCGCCTCAATGCCGAGTTGCTGGAAGACCGCGCGGCGTAAACGGCTAGGACGGTTTTGGTCGCCGGCCACCCTTAAGAAGACTCTCCATGCATCCGAATCACGTGCAATGCTTGCGGGCATAATAGCCCTTCGGGCAACTCTTGACTCGCCGGTTTCCACGATGGAAGCGAGCCACTGAGCAGCTTCACGCGAATCGACCTCGCCGAGTTCCGTCACGTCGGCGACGTCCGAAAACCAATTGCCACCCACTCTTGTTTTGATATCCAAAATTATGCCGTTTCTCTTTTCGACAGTCACCCGCGCAGGCCCTGGTTCGCATTCCCAGTCGTGTTCGGTCAGGCGGCCGTGGGAGAAGCTCATGTTTTCTCCGTTGCCGCACACGCCATCCCTTACGGCGTAGCTCATCCGAACGAATCCGTCGGGCGCATCCTCGATGGCGCTAGCCAACGTCTGAGCGTATGCAACCGGACTCGAAGCTCCCAACAAGAGCAGCAAAACGCTCCAAACTCTAACGAAAGCCATTACGCGCCTCCGTTGATCAGACGAGCCAGATATTCAACCGCCCTTTCGTGATCCATTTGGCCCAGCCAAAAGATCGCCTTTCGTTGTATCTCGGGCTCAGCATCGTTCTCGGCGATGCTGATGAGCGCCGAAATTGCAGCCTCATCGTTTCGTTTTTGAGAGATCACGAAGACGGCTCGTTCGCGCAGTTCCCGTTCTGGAAGACTTTCCAAGATGTCCACCAAGCGTTCAACGGAACCCTGTTGCCCGTACCAAAAGAGAGCATGGTTTCTGAGATCCATCGCCAGAGTTTCGTTTTCAACCAAGCCCAAAAGCCATTCTTCGGCGGCCGAATCGTCGCCTTGGGCCACGGCAAATATTACTCTCTCACGCAGATCTTCCTGCTCGATCCGGTAGAACAACGACTTCAGGAATTCGATGTCTCTTATATCTCCCTGACCGAGCCAAAAGATGGCGTGTTGCCTAAGGTCCGGCGCCCCATCAGCGTTCAACGCTATATCTCTTACAATTAGCTCCGCGGTTTCTCCGCCGTGGGTTGCCAAAGCGAACAAACCGGTCTCGGCGACGTCTGCATAGCGCGATTGCCGTACCACCTCTTCGAGAACCGGTATCGCCGCGTCACTACCAATATTGCCGAGCCAGAAGACAGCCGACCGCCGCAAAGAATGCGGCCGCGATGAATCACGAACGATGAGCGTCAGGTCCGGTACGATGTCGACACTGTCCGCGATTGCTGCTGCGCCAAGCGCCTCTGAAGCCAATTCTCCATCCGCCGTCGAGGCGAGGTCTATCAACCACGGAACTATCTCTCGGACTCCCACGACGCCCAGGTCGACAACATCTGTGCGGCGGCGCCACGAACCGCCAACGTGTAGGTCAAAACCAGAAATACTGCCCCGCTCAAATGTCAGAGCCAACAACACTTTGCGCTCCCGGCAGTCTGCCACCCAGCCTGAATCGGATTCATCGGTGCGAACCATTCTAAACCCGTCCGCCGAACTGCACACACCTTGACGCGCCGCATACTGCATCCTGACTTCGCCGTCGCCGATTTGCTCCAACCGACCTTGCAAAGACTGCGCAGCGCCGAACTTCGGCGACAGGGCTCCGGCCAGCATTACCACCGAAGCAGCATACGCCGTGACCTGGAAGATCTTTTTGTCGTTCATCGGTTTATGATCTCCCTCAGCGCCTCCACTGCACGCGGATTTCTAGTCTGTCCCAGCCAAAAAATCGCTTGATTCCGGACTTCCGGATCTTCTTCGTTGCGAGCGACTCCGATCAAAAACTCGATCGCGCCGTCGTCATTGGGTCTTTGGCCCGCAGCCATCATCAACTGTTGCCGAATTTCACGGTCCTGAAATTCTTCATAGAGCTGGCCCAAGTCGAGGTCCACGTCACGCATTTGCATGACCCAGAACAGCGCCTGCTTTCTGAGCTCGACGTCTTCCTCGGAGTCTCGGAGAACGCGGAGGAGAAATTCCGAATTGCCTGCCGACCTACTGCCCTGAGACATCGACATAAGGATAGACTGTTTCGCTTCCCGGTCTTCGAGCGTGAAATACAACTCGCGCAAGAATTCGGAGCTGCCTCGCCTCTGTCCCACCCAGTGTATCGCCTGGTTCCGCAACTCGGGCTCCAGATCCGTCCTGCTCAGGTATTGCCGGAGCAGTTCACCCGCCCGTTCATCTCTGTGTTGGGCCAACGCCGCTATGGCGTGTTGCTGCAGCGTGGGCTCATCCGACTCCATCAAAATCGACTCCAAAGCCGCAACGGCACTTTCGGACCTCACCTGCGAAAGCCAAAAGACGGCCTGCTCACGCACGTTCAGCACAGGATCATTTCTGACAACATCCAACATGATCTCTTCAACTTCGTCCGACCGTTTTTGCGAAAGAACGAAAATCGCTTGTTCTCGAAGATGCTCCCTACCGGGGTCGCGATTCTGGAGCACATCTCTCAAAACAGGCACCGCTACTTCGGCATCCATGTGCATGAGTGCCTGTATAGCCTGCACGCGTATATCGGCCTCTCGCTCTCTATCCTGTACCCGCGTCGTGCGTTCCAGTGCGCGCAACTCTTCGGCAAGCACAGCCATTTCGCGGGCGGCATCCCTGTTGCCCCGCTGCGCAAGCGCGGCCTGCACTCTAGCATGAAGGGACAACAACTGCTCATCCGTGTCGTCGGGGAACATTTGCCGACGGTCGTTCAAAACCCTAACCGCAGATTCCAACGACTCATCATTTCCCAGTCGATACAACGAGAACGCTTCGTAATACATCGCTTGCGGTACGTATCGCGACTCAGGGTACCGTTCCCTGACGGCTCGAAAGAGATCAACCGCTTCGCGATAATTTCTTTGATTGAATGATCCGCGGGCCTGCCGGTACAGTGCGTCGGCGTCGTCCTGCGGGAAAAACATCTCGTACGACTCGCGACTGGGGCTCCAAGAGGCCTGAGACCCTGCACGGGCATCGGCCTGAGGAAACATCGCCTGCAACCTCGCCATAGCCATCCGCACTTCCGCCCGGCGGCTCGACAGCGCCGCAGATTGAGATCGAGCTTCCAACGCAGCTAACGCCAGGGTGGTGCGACTCGACTCGACTTCGCGGGCCGCGCGATGGACAACAGCCTCATCATCATACCGTTGCATCCCATTTGCACCTGCTGTTCCAACTGTGACGGCCACCAAAACAATCATCGATCGCACTAACATTACTCTACTCCTTCAGTGGTGAACGTTTCCGTATTAGCCGCCAAAGCCTGCAGGCGAAGCACAACGTTTCGCTCCTGGATTCCATCTTCGATCAACTCCAACTCCATCTCTCCCCATTCCGGTTCGTAACCTGCGATCTGGACGAGAATAGCTTCTAGGTCTTCGAGCAGTTCGCGGAAAGCCGGATCTTCGGCTGCGGGAGATTGCAGCATCAATTGCGTAGTCACCATAAGGTTTAACGCCCACTCCTTGATCTCTTCATCGGCCGTACCCGCTTCGGCTTCTGCTGCAAACATCGCCAAGAACGCGTCCGCTCTTTCAAAATGGTCGGCGGCCGCATACCGATAGGCCCCGTGGGCTCCTTCTTCTTCCACGCCGGACGCAATAGGCTGACCCATTTCCACATTCGAATAGGCATACCTTCCGATCGCGACCCCTATTACAAGAGCTGCAGCCATACCCGCACCCCAGGCAACCGTTCTAAAACGAGCCCGCCTCGCCAGCCTGACCTCTTGAATCCGCTGCCACATCGCCTCACGCGGAACGCTGGGAGGTTTCCGATAACCCTTAGCTGCGTCTTTCATGAAATCTTCAAATCCGTCTTCGGTCATAACGCCCACTCTCCTGCAAAATCTGAAAGCATCTCTCTTAACTGCGCCCGCGCCCTCGATAACTGAGCCTTTGAAGTCCCGACCTCGATTCCGAGTGCCCCGGCAATCTCCTGATGCTTGTAGCCTTCTACGTCGTGCATTACGACTACAGTTCGGTACCTCTCCGGAAGAGAGTCGATGGCCCGATACAACTTCTCCGTTAGATCGGGTTCGGCATGTACGGTTCCGGCGCCCACGTTGTCCGCCAACTCCATCGGCCCTTCCAAGCGGAATTTTTTGACCTTCCGAAGAGCGTTGAGCGTCACCGTCGTAGCGATTCTGTGAAGCCACGTACTGAACTTGGAATCCCCTCTGAAAGAATCCAATTTGTCAAACGCCTTGATGAACGTGTCCTGCGTGATATCCTGTGCCATCGTTTCATCGCCGGTCATTCGATAGGCCAGGTAGTACACCCTGTCCACGTGCCGCTCGTACAAACCGCGTTCGGCATCTGCGTCTTTGCGCCTGGCTTTCTCCAGCAACTGGACTTCTTCCACATCACCCCGTTTGACGACGGTTCATCTTCGTCCCGCTCTTCGCAAATGGGACACGCAGGCCCCTAAAAAGGTTGCACCGGATGAGCCTCGGGCCCATCCGGTGCGTCGACAGATTTCGCGTACGACCCAAAAACAGCCTAGTCACGCCAGGCCAAGGCTCCCACAGCCACCAAATCATCCAAGTACCGGCCAACCGCTTCCACGGGCACCGGCAGGAATTCGGCGCTCAGGGCATTTCGTATCTCCGTAACACTGCGAGAGCCGTCAATGAAATTCACCAACTCAAACCGCATGTTGCCGTCGAGCGGGAAATCGGAAGATGAATACCACTCAAGATCTTCCGGCGCCAAAGCGCTCTCCGGAAGGCCGAAGTCGAGCGGACCGCGAGTAATGCGCACCGGAATTCTCGTGTCTTCCAAGGGAGCTTGAGCTTCTTCAACGGCGGCGCCGTCGAGTCCGACGCGTATCTCCTGCAACAAAGATTCCCTCACCTGTACCAACCGTTGCATCGCAACGCCCACAGCTTCTCGAACCAAAGGGGCATCGTTGAACGTCAGCACCGAACTCACAGCCTCCACTTCCCACTGCAACGCGTGATCCACCACATTCAAGGCGTCATACCACGAAGGAAAGACACCATCCAAGACCCGCACCCTAGCCCGCCGTCCCGCCGCTCCCAACCGGGCTTGTCCGTTTGCAGAAACCAGCAAGACCAGATCTATCGCCTCCTCCTCGGTCAAATCGGAAAGATAGAGAGCGGCCATGGCGGCAATGAGTTCACTTCTCTCCAACTCGACGGGGTCCACCTTGTCCGGTGTATCTTCGGATGTGTGGTGAGTGTAGTCCGGACTGTGGGAAAACATCACTCCCGGAATCTTGCGATCGATGAACATCATATGGTCACTGCCGCCGCTGTACGGGGTGTGACGGTAGTTCATCAAAGACATACTTCCACGCGGCGTTCGGATGTCCACATTGGACACCGTCTCCGCAAGGTTTGCCATTACGTCGTTGAGAGCCGACGGAATAGACGCAGGCGTTTTAGTCAACACCAACGCCGAATGCAGTATCTCGAGATTTTCACCAACCATATCCATGTTTAGGTTTGCGAGCCAACCACCTCCGAGCGCGGGCCCCGCAACTTCAGGATGTGCATCCAGGTAGGCCATCGTACCGTACCACTCAGGCACCCACAAGAAACGGAGAGTTCGTTTGGGACGTTCGATCCGTCCGGAATCGATCAGTTCATTGATGGATCTCGCGATGTCGATGAGGGCCGCAGAACCCGAGGCGTTGTCGTTGGCGGATTCTTTCGGGTGATCGAGGTGAGCACTAAACACGATCACTTCTTCGGGAAACTCAGAACCGCGGACATCGGCTACCACCACATCTAAATAATACGGCTCCAAACCGATCCCTCTCACATTGCCACTCAACACAACACGCTCGCCTGAATCCAACAGAGAGCGCAACCGTTCCCCTTGCCTGTTCGTAAGATTGAAGCCGAAGGTGACGCCGTCCAACTCTTCTGATCGAGGCCACATTCCGGTATATGCCAACATGTCGGGATATTCGGCGGCGCGCTCATCATCCAGATAAACGACGACCGCCGCCGCTCCGTACTTCAACACTGCCATCCTGTGCACCGCACCGCCGTAACCTGTAGCCAGGACGAACTTGCCCCGAACATCCTTGCCCTGGTAATCCGCATCACTTGTTCCCGCCCCGACAAAAACCAAATCAGCCGTAACATCTCCGGGGTTCGAATATGTAACGACGCTCATAGCGATCTCGGGAAACCCGACGATTCGTTCGTCGAACGGCTCGACGATTCTGAGTTCGGCGGACTCGATGTCCCATCCCGATGGTGATTGCCAGGTTTGGTAAACAATGTGACCATCGGAAGGGTACGATTCGATAAACGCTTCACTCTCCGAAAACCCGTATGCGCGAAGTTGCTCGACGACGTATTGCGCCGACGAGCGATATCCTCGCGCCCCTTGGATGCGATGGTGGCGGGTAATCTCTATTACGTGATCCTTCGCCACCTCTCCGCTAAGCACCTCGTGCAACAGATCCCTCCGGTCATTGTCGACCAGCGATATGAACTCTTGAGCAGACAGAGGGAGCGCAAAAATCGCGAGCAAGAAAATCAAGAGAGTCATCGTATCACGTTCCGTTTAGTTGTCCGTATAGAGGCAAGAATACCTTGAATGATCGTTTTCATTTCACCTTCGACATTCGAAGAAGCAGCCAGCACTTCGTCGTGATTCAATTTGGCAGTACCGACACCGGACGCCTTGTTGGTAAGAGCCGACAACGCCACCGCTTTGAGTCCCAAGGCAGAGGCGGCCAGAAGTTCCGGCATGGTGGACATGCCTACCGCATCCGCTCCAAATTTTTTCAACATCCTAATCTCCGCAGGTGTTTCGTATTGCGGGCCGAGTACCGCTGCATACGTCCCTTCATAGATTGCGACCTGCGCCTCGGTTGCGGACGCGAGCGCCGACTCCACCAAAAACGTATCCATCACGTGGGCCGCATCCGGAAACCGTTCTTCGTTCAACGCTTTCGCTCCGCTTAGAGGGGACCGAAACGTCCAATTGACGTAATCCGCAACCAGCATGAGAGACGGAACCGGCCAATCGGACCGGATACATCCGGCCGCATTCGTAACGATCAAATTTTCGATTCCGAGTTTAGCCCATGTGCGGACGGGAAGTAACACAGAGTAACCGGAACAACCTTCGTAAAGATGGAACCTGCCGGATTGAAACAGGACATCAAGGCCTTCAAAACTTCCCACCAACACTCTTCCGGTATGGCCCTCAACCGTCGAACCGGAAAAGCCGGGGATTTGGTCGAAATCGAGAGTAACAGAGGGAGAGACTATCTCCGACACACCGCCCAGGCCGGACCCCAACACCACGGCGACTGTCGGCCGCAGTTCACCAAGCGCAGCTTTGACGAACGACGCTGCGCTTTCCACCTCCTCAAAATTCGTCGAGCGTGTTGCTTCTTCGTTCACATAAGAACTCCCGCCAAACAAGCCGACATGAAAGCAGCGAGGTTTCCACCGATCATCGCCTTGACGCCCAGCCGAGAAAGCTCTCCCCTTCTGGAAGGAGCGATTCCCCCTATTCCGCCTATCTGGACGGCAATCGAAGGAATGTTGGCAAACCCGAGGATCGCATAGGTTGCGATCAACGCCCCTTTGTCGGACAGAGCCTGACTCGACTCCATGACGCCCGCAAGCTGCAGATAGGCCACGAATTCCGTAGCCACAACTTTCACTCCGATCAAACCGCCGACCACTCCGGCATCACTCCACGGCACACCCATGAGCCAGGCAAGGGGCGCGATAACCCAACCCAGGATCTTCTCAAAGGACAGTCCGTTTATTCCAACGATCTCTCCGACAAAGCCGATGCCGAAATTGACCATCGCCAATAGAGCGATAAACGCGAGGAGCATCGCGGCCACATTTATCGCGAGTTGCACACCTTGCGATGCCCCTGCCGCTGCGGCCTCGATTACGTTGGCCTCGTTACGGGGCACATCCACCTTGAGCGAGTCCGCGGTCTGGGGTGTGTCACGCTCCGGCATCAAGAGCTTCGATATGACCAACGCCGCCGGAGCGTTCATCACACTCGCAGTGAGAAGGTGTCCTGCAACGTCCGGGAAAAACGGTGACAGAATTCCGACATAGGCGGCGAGAACGCTCCCTGCAATAGTCGCGAAACCGCCGACCATCACCGTGTTCAACTCCGAACGGGTGAGCGTAGCGATGAACGGCCTGATTAAAAGAGGAGCTTCGGTCTGACCTACGAAAATGTTGCCCGCAACCGAAAGAGTTTCCGCGCCCGACGTGCGCATAGTTCTCTGCATTACCCAGGCTATTCCTTTGACCACCGCCTGTAGGACGCCAAGGTAATAAAGAACAGCGGTAAGCGTGGAAAAGAAGATGATGACAGGAAGGACACTGAACGCGAAATAAGCTCCGGTGTTGGCCCAAAGAGTGGCGCCGTCAAGAGGAGCCATGTTCCCCGGAACGGAAACCGGTGAACCGACCGGAACATTGTTGGCGACCAGGTTTCCGAAGATGAACCTCGAGCCCTCTTCGGTAAAGCCTATCAAACCGGAAACCACTTTGCCGGTGCCGCTGAAAAAAGCGCGACCCAAATCGGTCTTCAAGACGACGATGCCGAAGAGTACCTGTAAGCCTACGCCGGCTGAGACCAAACGCCAGTTCACCCTGGAGCGATCACTGGACAAAAGCCACGCTATCAGAAGCATGACCCCGAATCCCAAGATCCCGATCATTCTTGGTCTTCGGGAGTCGACCCCTTTACCACACGCAAAATGCTTCCGGTGGCGACCACAGCGTCGAGTTCCAATTTCCGGCCCACACCGTCGGTCACATACCCTTGGCCTCCTTCGACCGTCTCTGCGAGTACAGGATCGAACACGGCAACTGCATCCCTCACCGAGGATCGAGCGGCGAGGGCAACCCGTTGCTCGTTCACAAACACTTCCATCGACTCACCCACGGGCAACTCCTTCGAGATTCCTAAAACGTTCAATTCGAACCGCCGGCTCCACGTTCTATCATCAACGCCACGGTTGGCTGGAGGAGAACGCGAAGGGTTTCCGTCTCGCTTGAGCCAACAAATCGGGTTTAACGAAGACCTTTATCAAGACGGCTCCTGCAACGAACCCTCCCAAGTGTGCCATGAACGCTACACCGCCGCCTGTGTCCGCACCGGCCAGAGAGGGGACGGAACCCAAGAACTGAATGAACGCCCAATAGAGCAGCATGAAATAGGCAGGCAAGGTAATTCGCGTGATGAAAAACCCGAGCACGACCAGGGTGTGGACCCTGACCTTGGGATAGAGTACAAGATACGCTCCCATCACGCCGCTGATTGCGCCGGAGGCTCCCACCATCGGAATCGGCGAAGCCGTATCCACCACCGCATGCGACATCGCCGCAATAACGCCGGTCACCAAGTAGAAAAGAACAAACCGCTTCGCTCCCATGGCGTCTTCGATGTTGTTACCGAAAACCCAGAGAAACCACATGTTGCCGATCAGGTGAAACCATCCGCCGTGCAAGAAGATCGAAGTCGCCAGGGTGTACCAGGCATCCTCCGCAGCTCCGGGGCATATCCCCATGGCGCCCTTGGGACCCAACGCCTGTAGCGTCTCTCCGAAAAGTCGGCCCGGAATCGCTCCCAGCCCACAGACGGACTGCGTCAGCTTCGGCTCGACGCCTCCACCCTGATAAAGTATCCAAATTGCGGTGGTGACCGCGATCAACCCGATCGTGACGACGGGGGTCAGAACCGTAGGGTTCTCATCCTTGTATGGAAACATGTCGGGAAGCTAGGTCGGCGCCGGATGACAGTCAAATGCACCAGAAAGGCTCTAAAAACCTCGGATTAGCTCCAATTTCTGCCAAAATGGCAGATATTTGTGGTACAAGGCTTGCTCCTTGCAACTGGTATCAGAGGATAAGCATCTAAACCATTAGTGGAGGAATACAAGCAGATGGCTGACAAGGTAATCGGCATCGATCTAGGAACGACCAACTCCGTAGTAGCGGTGATGGAGGGGGGAGACCCCGTCGTGATCCCCAACTCGGAGGGAGGCCGGACCACCCCGTCGGTGGTGGCTTTTACCAAGGATGGCGAGCGACTCGTCGGCCAGGTAGCCAAGCGCCAGGCGGTAACGAACCCCACGAACACGGTGTTCTCGATTAAACGCTTTATGGGACGCAGACTGAACGAGGCCACCGACGAAGTCACGAAGGTCCCGTACAAGGTTGCGTCCGGCCAACACGATCTGGCCACAGTCGACATCAGCGGCAAGCATTACACGCCGCCGGAGATCTCGGCCATTGTGCTGCAGAAGATGAGGCAAACAGCGGAAGACTACCTGGGACATCCGGTGAGCAAGGCTGTGATTACGGTGCCGGCCTATTTCAACGACTCCCAGCGGCAGGCGACCAAGGATGCCGGCAAGATCGCGGGGCTCGAAGTTCTTCGGATCATCAACGAGCCTACGGCAGCTGCGTTGGCTTACGGCCTTGAGAAGAAA
>Ga0224511_10003710_pt1 | contig 11181 bp, 5 predicted proteins | sample SF_May12_sed_USG_2_FD_169988 | JGI IMG/M metagenome (GOLD analysis project Ga0224511, IMG submission 169988) | Sediment microbial communities from San Francisco Bay, California, United States - SF_May12_sed_USGS_8_1 | ecosystem: Environmental > Aquatic > Marine > Sediment | place: USA...
CCTCGCCGAAAAGAAGGGGCCAATTTTCATTAACTAAATTCACAAGACGAATCTCAGAAGGCTCGCTCCAGGCCGGTGCCTTAGTGTTGCCAGCTGTCATGTCTGCCATCTTGAAACTACGAACGCGCTCGAGCGCGCACCTGCCAACGTCATCAAACAGCGCAAAGGCCGCTTAAATCACCGAAATAAATAATCTCAGCTGAGTCTGAGTCTAAAACCGTTCGTGAATACCGTTTTGAAAATCGACTCAGGGAAGTCTAAGTCTGAGTTCAAGTCAAAGTCTAAGTCTAAGCCTAAGATTATTCTTTGTGAATATGGGCCCAGGTGTTTTCCTCCCATCTATAATGAATACTTAACTAGATGGGTGCTTTTTGTAGAGGAAGGTAAAATCGTAATCCAGAGCAATCATAGAAGGTGATGAATACCCTATGTGCAACATGGGAAAGAGGGTTAATTTTTGACCTTGACAGTCATACAATGTTTTGACCTTGACCTTCAACTGATCTTATGTACAATATGGACTATATGTACAATTTGTTTGTCTTAAAAGTGCAACCCCATTTAGTCAGTAGAATAGAAAACTGATGAAAGGGAAATCCCTCAGGAAGCATAGCCTGCACGAGAAAACAGCAGCCATGGTCATCGTCGCCAGCCGGACTGAGAGTGGGGTTTAAATAGCGCGCTCGGTGTAAGAGCGGGCAGTCGGCGGGTAGCCGGTGAGCATACGACGTAAGGTCATTGCCTATAGGACAGTTTAGGCTAGCTCACATCATTTTGGAAATAGCACGCCTGTCGTAGAATTTTAAGTTACCATGACTTAATAGTTGAGGAAAAACTTATATATTATATTATAATCAAGAGAGACATTAAACAACGCAGAAACTCGTATTTGTTGTTGTTGTATTTCTGAAGGTACAAAACAAATAAAACCTTCATACGATTGAAGCCAACAGGAGCAAGGTACTTCGGGAATAAGTCAAAGCTCGTAGTGCTACATCATGCCAAACTAAATACGATATTGTAAAATATTATAAAACCCAAATAGTCATCTAGAAGACACGAAAGTAAATGCTCCGATTACAAAACCAATCTGAATTATTGTTTCGCTTTGCAGCAGAATTACCCGAATCCCGAGTTTTAGTAGCCATCTATATTTATATCTGAATAACAGTGAATATATATTTTGGTGGCAGTCAATATTTTATCGGTGCATAAAGTGTCTACTTTTGTGACGTATTTTAATTAATTTTTCATTGTTATGTAATTGCATTATGTTTGACAATAAAATACCATTGTTATAAATATATTGAAATAATAGTTGATAAAATGATCGTTCACCCGCCGTCCTTTTAATCTCTCTTGCCATTCTACTTAACATTGAGCAAAATGTGCATTAGCAATCAACAAAGGCGTGACACATGTCATTATATGGTTATCAATACATCAAGTTAATATATTTCATGTAATTTGGTTTATGGTTCTTCTGTATGGCTGCGAATGTGTGCTTCATTCACAGTTAGTAATATGTAATGCATTTTTGCAAAAACAACTGCACGAAACTGTTGGCATGGTTTGTATATCTCAGTCACACCGCCCCCATCCCCCGTTTACAAAGTTCACGCCAGGTCTAATCCTGGATCCGTCACTGGTATCTCATTTGATATTGACTGCTTTGGTGGATTTACTTAACTCAGTGTTATTGCTTTTAGTTTTAATATCCGCTCCGGTTTAGGCGGCTGTTTCCAGACTTTTGATTGGAAACATTTCCACTCCGGCAGAGAGTTCTTTACCTTTTAGAAACTTGAAATATTTGTCTCGCCATAGACCCGCGCCCTCAGCAAACACTTCTTCCAGAATATCGTTGTTTGAGCGGATGTCGTGAAAGCGTATTGTTAATAAATGTTTTAATATGAATAAACTTTCCCAGATAATCAGCCGTGAGGTCTATAATAGCTGCAGCTGACATTTTGACGTAAAGAAAGTTCCATTTGTCTAAAGTATAATCCCTGTCACAACTACGACTTTTTATTTGGTCATTTTGTAAGATTTTAACTACACTTTTGTTTACAATCATTTTGTGTACCATTTACAGTGTTACCACAAAAAATGATCACACGCTAATAATTTACTGATACAACATCTCAAGCTAGTCAGAAATATTAAGAAAACATTAAGAAAGAATCACAAAATTGAACTTTTAGATGTTAAGGTAAAGCTTAAAAAACAAGTCGCAAGAAATAATGAGCTGGCAATTTCTAAACTAGTTTCTGCTAGGACCGTATGTTTTGTCTCGTATTCGATATTGACTGTTTCTTTGATATTCAGCTCCGTGGAATCATCTTTAAAATTCTATATCAGTTCCATTTTTGGTGGCTGTTTCCGGAGCTTGGAGTGGAGCCGTTTGTACACCATAGCAATGTTTACATACATTGATTCGTTCTTTATATGCAAACATGTATTACTATCATTTATGCACATTCTTACTAAATCCAGTTTGTCATAAAAATGGCGCCCCAAGCACACACTTGTCTCACAACAACATGCTAGATATTGTTAAAGCGGATGCAATAAAGTGGCTTCCAATGTCAAATGGTTGCATACATTGTTTAAATGTGTTTACATAGGTATATAGTTTTTCAAGTATTGAGTATGGGCCTCTGTAATTTGCGCAGTTGATATTTAGACGTCAAGAAGAACGTACCGACTTTCCAAAGAATTCACTCTATCACACACATGGATTTCTTTGCTTAACATTTCGTAAGAACTGTTGGTATCCTACTGGTTACCATTTCTCTGTGTAACGCAAACGCTGAATTCGTGAGGTTCAATTTTACTGAGAAGACAAGTGTCGCAACACCTTATATAACACTGCACAATATTTCGGATATTCAGTGCGTGAGAAAATGCAACAATGGAAGACAGAATGGCATGTGCACTTTGGCTGAATACCACAAAGCCACCCAGTCTTGTTACCTGAGTGACGATGACGCGCAGGCTGTTCTGGACACCGAAGATGAGAAGACTGGTGTATTCATCTTTGAGCTGAATACTAACGGTATAATCCACATTCCGTTTTTAATCGTCATGTAACTTATTTATGAACAGTTGAAAAAAGCTTTTCTCTACTAAAACACTGTTCGTTAATATTGTAGATGGGTGCTCAAGGTAAAACATATACAATATAAATACTTTATGTTTATAACTGACATGTTTGCATGTGTTGTGGCATAAAATATGAAACTAGCAAGACAGATTTATAATATGAAAACGTACACACTACCCTGTAGTATATTTTGCACCTAATGTCAGAACGGTCGGGTTATAAAAAGCGCCGGCTACCGAAACTGGTTTTTTTTAACATGCAATGGTTATTAGAGCATAAATACAGATGCTGTCACCACATGATACTTTAACAAATCGCAATGTACGCTATTACTGTGGAATCGGTTTAATCAAGTTACAATGTATTGTATTGAAAAATTTAACCAACATAATAGAGGAAATTATTAAGAACCTGAATTTGCGATACTGACGAAACATTTTCCACATGGTCCTGGTTAAATCAAACTTTCCAAGTAAAATGTGGATATGTCAACCGACGGACCATAAAGTTCCATTTGAATATAGGCTTTACAGAAGTGCACTGATTTATAAACTCGACCTAATTTGTATTTCTATAACCATTAGTGGTTAAAAGTGGATACTATGCCCAACAAGAAAATATGTAAGTTAGGAATTACAATTTTGTAATCCAATCTACGTTACCCTTCTTTCCGCAGTTTCAACCTGCGCAGGAGAACCACTTCTGAACGGTGTTTCCCCTGTACCAGACAGCTTTTTTACGGCATCAAGCGAACATCCTGGCTCTTATTTTGCATACACTGCTCGTATGGATGGAGTTAATAATTGGTGGGCGCCGACGCAAGCTGAGGTAGCTGCCATACCAACAACAATGTACCTGCAGGTAAGTCAGATACAATTATATATCACAAATACTATTTTGCTAGTTAATATTAGTACAAACCTAATGTATTGAACATTTTTTCTGTATGCGTACGATGTCGAAATGTTGTTTGTGAGAAAAAAGGGATTTTTTAAAATTAAAATTTGACGATTCCCAAGGGTAGTTAACATGGACAGGTAAACAAATGAAATCGCAAGCTGTATAAATTGTTTACGATGCATTTACCATGTCATGACATTTGTCAAACATTGTTTAGTATATGATGTATGTGAACTTACAGGTGTTCCCTGCAAACACAGATAGAAGCACAGTCGTCGAGAACCGGCTGCCCACAGCGATAAAGGCCCTCTGTCTCCGAGTCCACCCTCTGACGTGGAGCGTATGGTCCGACATTATTATGGAAGTGTATGGATGCCCATTCCTATAAACTCTTGAACATAATTGACCTATCGACAGCCCGCCCAAAATGGCGTCTTGACGGACCAGCTTTGTTGGGCCATCTGTTGTATTTACTTGTTAATTATGCCTATAAAAATCGCTAACACCATCACCCGGTCAGATAGTTGGTCAGTAATATTATAATGGAGCGATATGGCTTTCATATTATAATAAATATTCAGGCAAGCGAAGCGTAAATCATGTAGACCAGGACAGGAGGGTGGGCTGTCGATAGGTCAATTGGGCGCCAAGTTGAGGCAGAAGGTTTAACTATAACAGAATGAGAAAATATAGTTTAAAAGGGAAATGTGTGTGTTAATCCTTTGATGAAAGAAAATCCAATAGTATGTTTGTTTTCTATATTCTACCAGCCGTATTATTCATAACTTACAAATGTAAGACAAGTGGAATGTGGAGAAACAGAAATGTCTATGTACCTATATTTGAGCACATAAATGTATGTTTATTACTGTGCATGTTAGTGGTTGATTTCCGCGCATTCATGCAGCAAATCCTTTTTTAATCTGATAAAACTGTTGTTTTACTTTGTTATTAAAGCTGCTTTTATCAGTGTTGCTGCTGCTGATGCTGCTATCGCTATATGCGTTCTGAATTAACGTGTGCGTTTGTTGTTCAAAGGAAAGTTGTTGACGATATAGAGTAACATGTCAAAGCCTCGCCTACATTAAATGTGTCTTATCATTGTGTAAAACACTTATTCACGATCGACACAAAGTGTTTTATTCATCACATTACCCCTAATGATATGGTAAAAAAAAACCTGCCATCGTAGAATCGTACGGAATTTTGGTAAAATATATGTTGTATAGCCCGTAGATAATTTGTGACCATAACATAAGTTAGAGTGTAATACAATTTCGGTTTCGGTCCTAATATGTTAGTTGGGCTGCCTGACTGGTCATTTGAATGACATAAGGCCCGAATTGAGATTCACGAGTTCTTTTAGTATACCTTACACTGTTATATGTTACTAGCATATGTTTAATATATATATCTGACCATAGATTAGCTTTCGTAAAAAACAAAATATTAAATAATTATGACAAGGGTTGCGACAAGCAAAGACAGAATAGCAGGTGCACCTTGGCTGAGTACAACACAGCCTAATACCTAATAACCGCATTGAAATGTAAACATTAAAATGACGTGATGTATAATAGTAATACAGATAGTGACAGATACACAATTTTTAAGTTAGAAAAAAACCGTATATCATAACCATTAAACAATAACATCGTAACACTTTTTTTTTAACCATCGATAACATTTTTTGCACAACTTAAGGACGGTCAGAAAAATAAAACGTGAGCGCTGTTGCCGGTGGATAAGTCGTGAAACGGGTTAATATGGTGGCCGGTAAATATATATCAACATTAATTTAAACTATAGTGACAGTTGGCGGCCTACATCCCGAATACATGTAGTTAAATTCATAAGTATTAAAGTCACCTGTTGATTTTCGTTTTAGTAGGATTTATCAAACGGTCATTCTGATTAGTAATCAAACGCACTACCAACAAGGCTACAGAGGCGGATCACAATGCATTCAATAGTAAATTTACTAAACAGTTTTAGTGCCCTACATGTGATTTAAATAAATACAAATATTAAACAGCAGGTAATAGTTAGTTGAAGGTGTTTTAGACCATATTGATACATTGGAAGCACGTGTTATTAACGATACATTGGAAGTACGCGTTATTGACGAGACTTTGGAAGCACGTGTTATTGACGAGACATTGGAAGCACATGCTATTGACGAGACATTGGAAGTACGCGTTATTGACGAGACTTTGGAAGCACGTGTTATTGACGAGACATTGGAAGCACGTGCTATTGACGAGACATTGGAAGCACGTGTTATTGACGAGACATTGGAAGTACGTGTTATTGACGAGACTTTGGAAGTAGGTGTTATTGACGAGATATTTCATTATCAGTGATCCTACAGTGATTAAATACAAATATGATCAAAGACAAACAAACATATCAGTAAATAAACTAAGTATAATATTTCATTTAAATAACAAAGTAAATTAAAGAGATGTTCAAATAAAAATGTTGTAAACAATGTAGATATGTCAAGTTTAAGGGCACCATTACAAAATGGCCCTTCGAAAACTAACACACAGAATAACACAAAACCACGTAAAACACCATGACGCAACAGAAATTTAGAAAATATATTGTTTGTGTTTTTTAGGATTTTTTTTCTTTTCTCTTTTATTTATAATTTCTTAAATGATTTCTTCAAGACATGTTGAGTTACCGCCTTGGTACAGCCAATAACTTTCATGTTAAAACATGCATTTAAATATAAACAAGGAAGTGAATTAATAGTTTCTTTTATTAAATGGGATGTCCCAGTATGAATTTGTTTCTCTGTAGTTTAATGAAAGAAAAATAGCGCATGTACTTGTGTTCTATGAGTTAAAAAATATACTGAATATCAACACTAAATGATTAAAGAAAAGCGAAAGCCACAGTCCGGTACTTGTTTGGATTGGTTGTTATCATGGCAATATATTGTTTCGTATTAACAGCCAGGGAAAGGTTGCAAAATGTCAAGACTAAGTGTTGTGTACCAGGGTTAAGTAGCTCATGCGGTCTCATGACTACTAGGCGCATGTTTGCTTATTGCTACGCCGGACATATGTCGCCGTTTACAATATATAAGAATAGTACAATCCCATTCTATATGAATAATTATGAATACAAATAAAACGAAACTTAAAGAAAAGAAAAAAAACAAGTATTGTCTCATTTAAAAATGACGTCATTACCAAAGACGCTAAACGAATGTGCCTAAATAACCCCCCACTCCAAAAATAAAAAAATATCCATCAATATTGCAAAACTAGTTATATTGAATCGCTCGTCCTAACACAATCTTACCCCAATAATGCCAATGAAACTTCGCATGTAAATATTAATTTAACAAATACTACGTCGAGAGTATGTTTATTATAAACCTTTAAAATTAGTGTATGCTCATTGCATGTGGAAAGCACTGCTTAAGTTATCGTTTGGTAAATATATTATTAAACATGTTAAATTTTTTTTTGGTTTTGGGCTGCCACATTTATTCGACAGAAAAGATATCACTTAACCGAATGAAAATGTGTGATATGTCTCGCCCTTTGCTGTTTTTATAATTAAGGGAGACAACACGATGTCTTGATAATCATGTAATGGCTCGTGATTTACCTCTCTTGTTTCTATTGCTTTCATTATGGTTTGGTCGACCGACTTTGCCATAATTATTTTACCGCAGTTTCGTATACGGGTGTGGGGTGTTGATGCAGTAAATAACTGATGCTGTTGTTGCAGTTGTTTTTGTTGTTGTTATTATTGTTGTTGCTGTTGCTGCTGTTGCATTACCAATCGATAAAAGCGTTTTGACATTAAGTAGTTCAATGTATTACCCATAGTATCAAACTACTACAGTTGACTTGTTATAGGTAGAACACAATCACACCAAAAATATATTGCAATCCCAATATAATCAAAGAAAGAAGTATGAAGTTTCGTTTTCAATGGGAGGTAACCAACTCGTTGTTCTGAGGTTCGATGATAGAGTTATAGGGATTGTTTTTAAGTCAGAAATATTTCGTTAAATATAACATTGTATTTAGAATTTAATCGGTGGCAACACACATATCTCTAAAAATAGGCAGATGTTACGGAACAGCGGGAAGTGATGGAAGCTAACACACCTACAGTCGGAGCACCCGACACCAGAACGATACATCCGTGTGTATATGTTTGTTTCGTCCACATACAGTAGCTGACGGCTGCCCAGTGTCATTGTAGGATGTAAGATAACGGCGGCTGGCCACCTAAAATCGTTCTTATTGTGTAGTCATATTTGTCTGGTCCTCAGGGATCATGGAGTGTACATGTATGTTGTTTACAGTTGAAAATGGAGTTCTACTCATGCGCTAGGGGGCGTCAGTGGTGTGGCATCATTCATTACCACTGATGAACAGCTTCAATAAAACCGAGGCTGCTGTTTTCTCGTGCAGGCTATGCTTCCTGATGGCTTTCCCTTCATCAGTTTAATAATTCTACTAGAACATGTTTGAAATCAAATACAGAAATTCAAATATATCGATTCTGCTTAGTGTTTAATATAAATTGAAGAGATGTTCAAACAAAGAATGTTGTAAACAATGTAGATATGTCATGTTTAAGGGCACCATGACAAAATGGCCCGTACAAAAACTAACACAAGGGACGACACAAAAACTCTTACAACATCATGACGCAACAGACATTTAGAAAACATATATTTTTGTGTGTTTCAGCATTCATGCATTATTATCAACATTATTTGAATTTGGGGGGGTTAAAACCAGGCTCCGGTAGCCTCACGTTTACGCAATTTTTTTGTAGAATAACAATACAATAAAATGCCTAAAACTACCTCTAACGTTTTACCTTAGTATGTTTTAAGTAAGAAGAAAGTGTACGAATGGTATATGTTATTCAAATAGTAATCCTAGTGTGTGTTTATTGTCTGTAATTATGTTTACATGGGGTCAGATATAAACCTTTTTTTAATTCCTTCCAACGTATTGAGTCTATATTAATAACGTGTTTCATGTTTCACCGTAGTCAAACGCCCGTATGATGATAGCATTATATGTTAATAAAAACAATAAACGCAAAAAGACACATGGATGGTGAATTGCAATGTTTCAGGTGTGATATGTTTTCACTAATGAAGCAGTTTGTTTTCCACCAACAACACAAAAAAGCGTTATATACGTGTTGGTGTTTTCAGTTTCAACTCGTGTTCTAAAAATAACATGCCACGCGAGTATGTCCAAAAATGTTGTTGTGGATAATGTAACACATCGGTTAAAATTTAATATCTGCATCCTTTAAAGTATTGTCTTATCAAATTAAAATTTGGACAAAGAAAATAATCGATAAAAAATTGTATAATAATACATAAATAATAATTTTTGTAAAGTACATATGATAGAATAATTGACACAAACAATACCAGGAGCTGGACTAATTATAAAGTGTCAATTGTTGGCTTCAGGGCGATATTTCGCGTTTCTGTATCAGTATCAGGATCCGCATATATGTATTTGGATACAAATCGAACAATTTGAAAAACAGTGGCTATTCCTGTCGTTCGTTACAGGATCCAACCATACTCACAGTTAATAGCTTCCGGAAAAGAAGGCTCAGTGAATCATTTTGTCTGGATGCGGACGACACACGTACAGCATTTGGCAAGATCACGGGATAAAAAGAAATTGTAGAACAATTATCCGCTATTACCAAATTGTTTTGATATCATTATTCAATTAAGAATGATCTACTTTATTGAAGTTAAGATTTCGGGTAACCCATAGAAGCATCTAATAGGATTATTAATTTGAAGCAGTTAGCATGTACTTAAATTGGCAACTTAACGCATTTTTGACAATAAACTTGCTCACACTTGTTATTTGGCATGTTAGAAAGTGTGGATCCCAGCTTCTTCGTCTCGCATTCGATATCGACGGTTTTGTTCTATTTACTCTGCTTAGTGGCATTGCTAATAGTTTGAATATATTCACCGTTTTCAGCGTCTGTTTCCGGTACTTTGAATGGAAACCTTTTCACTCCGGAACACCGTTCGATTCCTCTGTTTGTTAACTTCTCTGAAATAGTTGACCTGCCATATCCGACGCCCTAAGCACACACCTCTTCCAGAATATCGATGTTCGTACGGATGTCGTGCAGCTATTTCGAATACTTATTGCTTATACGATATATGTTTACCCATGTTGAAATTGTACCAGGTAATACACCGTGAGGTGAGATGAACATTAGAACTATTTCTAGCAACATTTCTGTTCATATTACTCTGTGCAACGCAACCATTTAATGTATTTACGGCAACCTTTAAAGGACAAACAAGTCATACGTCGCTACATGCCCGCAGACAATTTCAACAATGAACGGCGTAGATCGGTGTTACTAAAATATAAACAATAGCTGAACACGAATAAGCTACAAAGACGTGTCATCTGTACGACAATGACCGGCACAATGCCCTCGACACATGGTCAAATAACTGGTATGACCGTTTATGAAATGGAGTCGTTTCGTATATTGTTTCCATAAGTAAAAGTATGCGGTAAAATGCAAATCACAAACATATTAAAAAAGACAGGGTCACATATGCTCTCTCATAGTATTATAAATTTATTTCCAGAACCCTTATCAATTTAAAGGAAAGTTAGAGATGCTATTGTTTTAATATTATCTTTACCATTTATCTAGGCCATTCTTTTACAGACCTCTTATGTTTGTCACCAGAAGGATACCTTTGTGTTTGAGGTTTTATTTTTTCCTACCAATTAAACAAGAGGGCCCAAAGGGCCCTGGAACGCTCACCTGAGACAGAAGATTTTTAAAAGTTCCCTTTTTTCAGTGCTATATGTACAACAGGCGACACTGGGAGGTCTAAATCTGAAGGCTACAGTTTTAAAATATAAAAGTAATGTTTGTAAAAGAATTTTCTAAGATTTGACCTGGTGACCTAGTTTTTGACCCGACATGACCCATATTCGAACTTATCCTAGATATTGTTAAAACAAACATTCTGATCAAGTTTCATCAAAACCAGGTCACAAATGTGGTCTCTAGAGTGTAAACATCAAATGTTGACGGACGACGGACGACGCACGTCGCACGACGACGGACGACGGACAACCACTGACCACAATAGCTCACCATGAGCACTTCGTGCT
>Ga0224511_10003711_pt1 | contig 11181 bp, 6 predicted proteins | sample SF_May12_sed_USG_2_FD_169988 | JGI IMG/M metagenome (GOLD analysis project Ga0224511, IMG submission 169988) | Sediment microbial communities from San Francisco Bay, California, United States - SF_May12_sed_USGS_8_1 | ecosystem: Environmental > Aquatic > Marine > Sediment | place: USA...
GACCAAATTTGTCACTCTAGTGAGCCTATTCAAAACCGAAATGTTTGTAAGGAGACATAGAGGCTGTGTGTAGAAAGACAGTAAAATAAAACATTTGATTACTGACCTGATCAGGGTTTGCAGTAAATTCTATGCTTTCCGCCAGCACATGAGACCTCATCTGCCTGACCCTGGACACCTTGCCTTTCTGCTGTGTTACAGCACGGACTAGCAACTGCGCGTCTGTCACAGTATCTGCAGTGTACAGCTTGCCTCCTGTAAACCTGGAAACGGTCTCAAAAATTAATAGCATGAAAAGACCAGCATGCTCTAGAAGTCTCAAAATAGCCGGAATAACCAATTACATACAAACAAATTGCTTATTCCAGGGTTTCTCTAGTGTATCAAACGGCAGCCGACTTTGCTTCTGGGTGAGAAAATGAAATGCTACGGTAAAGGGAAGTTAGGTATACCTCGTCTCAATCTCTTTGCTGACCATCTTCTTCAGTTCTCCCTGCCGTTTTACTGGAACATTTTTAACACCCTACAAAGCCGTAAGGGAATGTGTCATCGAGAGTCTGCCAGAGAGACAGTTAGGTAATCGTACTGGGAGTTTATGCGGGGGAGAGTTTTTTTACATGGATAAATTAGATAAGATCATATGCAATTCTCACATTGCATAACCAATGTCCATGAAAAGCGGAAATACTTCAGTCACAATCAGAAGGCCAAAGCAGAGTCCATTTATAGAGCTACCCTCTATACGAGTCCATAGACAGTCCCAGTAAGAATCAGTACCAGTTAAATGGGCCAGAATAACTTACCATGACTGCGTGGGAAACGGCTGGTAGTCCCATAGAATAAAGTGTGGCGTATAGGTTCTCTCCAGTTTCATCGATAAGATTGGTCAATGACCAAAGAAATAGGACTGTATCGGATGCTCTGATAACCTCGAGTAGCGCAGCCAAGTTACTGGTATCCGGTATTAAATATGCCACCCTCTGCTTTAGTCGCGGGTAACTACAAGTGCATTGCTAAACTTTATGCTGTCTGATAGGACATTACCCGTGATCATGAGAATGCTGAAGTTCAGTTTTATCCTCGATCAGGTGTAATCTCGAGTCTTGCAAGAGCCTCAACTAGTCGAGAATACAATTTTTTTCTTCCTTATATTCCTGGAGTGACAGTGGGGTGAGACATTACCTGACATGTATTACTCCTTCACTACTTCGGTGAACTGTAGCTTGATCATCGCAACTGGTAAGGGCAGTAAGCAGTGAATCACAGCAGCCATCATCGCTGAGCGGTATTATAGTCTACAAGAGTATGAGCATGCCACCTAAGTTAGACACAGCTTAATTTGGGATGTGCCATAAAGTTGCAGAGGTCTGATCAGAATAGTTGTGACTCTGAGATGGGTTGAGTCAGTGTCAATTACAGCAGGTAGTACCGACAAATAATTTACTCTGATGATAACAGTCATAATGCAGTCAATGACACATGTGAGCTCAAACTTCGCATCAAAGTTCAAAGAGTCATCAGAGAAAAGTTCACATTGCGTTATGGCAATGATTGACCTGGTGACAGAAAGAAGCATTCAGATAAATGCTAAAGAGTCACAAACAATCCCTTGGCTAGGAACAGCATATAATTAGTTGTAAAGATTCTATAGCACAACAGTGACAGGAATGAAGCTGCTTCCATTTAGGATAAAAAAATATCATTCTTGGTTCAAATATGATAAGTCACCAGAAGCCACGTGTCCCAGTCTGCGTTACTGTCTTTATTATAATTGGATAAAGGCAACTTCTCTATAATTTCAGCTTGACTGCTAGACAGAGTCTGCTCACCACATAATGGGGTGGGGACCGTTCACCACCTACGCCACGTTTCCTCTCAAGCACCTCCTCTCGCTTTTTCTTTCGCAACTGGCCGGCTTGGTTTCGTCGTTCCATTCGGCTTAGCTCTGCTTTCTGTCGTCTTGACGCATGGATGGCATTGACTTTCCCTACATAGCATTAAACATAAAATAATGTTGTTTTTCTACTGAGTGGCAGGGGCTAGGAATTATGCGAACAGCTCATTCTCACAGGTGCTCAGCATGACTCAGATTTGATACCAGGATCTTTTGATCTGGAGCTAAGTGCTCCAACCCTTGAGCTATCCTGATGTGATGGGATATGTAACGCTTGTCAGGATTGGAAAAGGAATACCACCTTTTAGGCTACCAATTATACAAGCTTTCGGTCTGTGACTAAACCAAAGGCTTTAGCTATTTGAGTAGCTTAATTTACACAGAAAGCTTTCCGAGTGAATGACCAGGTGTTCACGGACGGATCGTCATATTGTGTAATGATTTTTCGGGCGATTTTCACATAGATTGCCATAGTTAACGAGCCACTTGAAATTAAGCCTTTCAATGACAAAGATATATGGATACATGGATTGCAGTACATACCACTCTGAACCTTTTCCAGCTGTCCTTTGGATCTATGTTTGCCAGTTTTGTGTGACTTGTTCTGCTGTTTCAATGCACCCGGTCGATGAACTTCCATGATGCTTGAGAGCTGGTAGTAGCCAGTGTTATCCTAATATCCAGACAGAATGAATTGGTTTCGTTAGTAGCTAAAATCCAATAATATGTAACAGTGCATAGTGGCTCGCCACAGTATTCCAGTAATGAAACCGAATCAGGATTGTATGGGTAGTACTAACAGTAGACTTAGAAATGAAAGGGATGTATTCAACTGTTCAACAAGTCAACATGACTGTGGTTAGTTGGGCTACTCGAGACTAATGGCATTGGCAAGTAACACGCTATCGACTAATTAAAATACTTATTAAATAAATAAAATAAATAAACGGCTAATGATTGTTGGCGAATGTTGGTGAAGTTGAACATGTTCTTCAAGTTAAACTTGAGCGCAGCTAAATCAACAAACTGAACTACGAAATTGAACTCACTCACTACTCACTAGTGACTCAGCACTCACTGACTGAGTCACTCGCACTCACAGTCACAGAGTCACTCAGTCTCACTCTCAGTCAGTGATCTGGGTCACTCTCACGTCAGTCGTCAGTGAGTAGCTGACTAACTCACTACTAGACTAAGTGACTAACTCACTGAGTATGAGCTATTTACAGATACTGTAACTGAGTGTAAGTGTATGTTACACTGTAACTTGTAAGTTAGACTCACAAGTTACTCTAACTGTCTAAGTCTAACTCTAAGTCTAACTAACTTAGTTAGACTTACTTACTTGGTTACTAGTAATACTGGTCTAGCTCTAGGCTAGTCTAGTCTAGATCACTAGTCTAGCTGGAATATACCAGCTATCAATCGAAGTCGACTAATCCACCAAAGATGTCGACGCAGGCTAGTGTTGTATTGAATTTTCTCCCTCAACTACTACTGCCAGAAACACATGACTTGAAGTTGAACTTGATGTTGATATCTATCAGTAGCAATCATCTATGATCTATTCTAGGTCTCTGACTACTCCAAGTTGGACCTCACGTTGGTGATCCGCTATAACAACAGTCCTATCATTCACAATCCCGGGTAGGGTACTAAAGGGCAAAGAGGGTGGCAAGTACCCCCACCCTCTTTGGTACCCTAGGGTATTTCAATGTTGTTTGCGCTTTTATAAATAAAATCCCAAAAGGGTACAAAACTAGAGAAAAAATTACACAACCTCAATAAACATAGAATTTAGTATAACTTAAAATCTAAAAATTATTTGTATGTAAAAGTAACATATTCGAGGTACAAAGCCCCAGATGGCTCTCTCCGTTCGTGGCGCTCGTATCCGTTGATACGGATGCCGGTATAACTATCAGATTGAGAATGCCCGCGATATGAATGCTGAAGTCCGACAGCCTGCGACATTCTTTGATGTCTTAGCACTGTGAAGAGTAATTCCTTTTGCTTTTTAGAGAAGTCACCTGCCAATTTCCGTGTGCAACGAAAGCAGAGCCCATGAAGCATCGGTTAGACTTAGAGCAATCATGCTGCTGCTTGACAATCGTCTGGTCTCTGTGCAGCTCCTGCCTCGCAGTTTTACGCCAAATCGCAGAAGATGACCATGGAAACATCTCTGATGCGATTGTTCACAACAGTGTTTATGGCTCTTCGTACCATTCCGACGTTTGTTTACTTAGATATGTTGCACATTCCGGTAAGAACACACTGTTGAATTTGAAACCATGTGTGTAAGTGTAACTGTAACAACCCAATCTGAATCTGAGTCAGTGAGTGTGTTGCTAAGTAACATAAAAACTAGTTCATCATAAATTTATGTGATAGATCTTAAAAAGATTGCCTCAGTCAATGCCTAAATTGTGACACTCACGTACTTTCTAGTGAGTGTCGGGATCAGCTCAGAATACGTCATTTAACTAGTACTAGTCTACCCCTTTGTTGTTTCTTTCCGTTCCATAAGGCGTAACTTGAAAATATCATACTATGTATAAATATTGTATAACAGTTACTACCGTATATCAATACTTCCAAATTTCCATAGGAATAAAATCACTAGTCGAGACTCATTGATGTATTTTGATGCATAGGTTGTTTGTGTTGTAGCCTTTGTGCTTATTCTGTTAGCGACAAGCTTCGTCCTGTCACGTGAGCTGCAGCCGAACAGGTGGAACTTGCGTAAAGCCAATAATGTCACGCAATACTGCTTCCTGCTTCCCACATTGTTTCTACTGAGATGGGCGCACAGCTGCTTCGCAAACACAGGTAGTTCCGGACTTTGATTTCTCAAGGTTAAGGTCCACACACCTATCAAAAAACAGCATTGATATATCATGGTGGGGTTTGACAAATTAAGTAGGAAACGTTAAACAGCCCAGTTTTCAGACTAACCTCAAAAGAACACAAATTGAAGAGTATCACTCGGAAGTTTTGATGCATTAACACGATAACGTTGGTACTATGTACTGTTGTAAGCTATCCAAACCCAGCGATCACAAGGGAAAATGAACACCACACTGAGAATCAGGCCCCGGTGGAACACCGTATTAATCCTATATACAGTGCCAATAAACCCTCTCTACACATCACGTCAGTATGCCTGCATGGTATCTGTAATACTGTACCCTGAAAACTATGACCCAACTATTATGAGAGGAATGTTACTTTAAAGAAGACTGCATTACACTCACAGATTCATAGCTTGGTGGGGGCATTTCACTCTGTGTGACAGTCTGGTACGGTGGGGGATCATTCTGCATGTTTTGTTGTGAATATTGTGGTAACACTGTAGTTTCCGATGTTGGTCTGAGCTGCTCCATTGTAACTGTCTGTGCTGGCACCACTGTCGCTGGTTGGTGGCGAGAATTGGTTTGGCCTAGGTTGTGGGGATTTGTACGGCAGTTATTGCCAGGGCATATATTGCAAACTGAAATAGGTAAGTTAGGTGTTACTTCATGCTTAACATTTCCACTACGTTTTAATTAATTAAAAATTGAGTGACCGGTGGAAATGAAGTCACTATCCGAGTGCATACATTATTGGCACTACACTATCCTCAAAGATAATCAGACAGAATGGCTGACATGATTGCTTCATTGCCATACCTCTGTTTAAACATGTACGCCGTTGCTCTTCCATTAATCCGGCTCTCATCCTAGAACGAACCACGAAAACGGTTCCCACTAGTACTAATACTCCAATAGCCGTGAAAGCTGATCTGCAACCGAGTAAAAAGCAGTCCGTAAGTCTATGGAATCAACTGTATTTTCTTTGAAACACATTTTATCTATTACAATCGTTTCATGGTTTAAGAAAATCAAATTTGACGACAAATCTAATGCGCATCAGGGTGACTGTGGTGCCCTTATTGTAAAGCTTTGAGTGAATTATCTGGTAGAGCATGCAATTGTGGGCAATCGGATAGCTCAGTGGTACGGCGCTGGGCTTGCAACCTTGAGAACATTGGTTCAAATCCAGGTCACGATGGGCCTCATGTTTATCCTAGATCCAAATGCTCCAACAAGCCTGAGACTTGGAAGGTTTGTTAAAATAAGATGGTCATCGACCATTTTATTGGCCCAAGCAGATGTGATTGCTATGCTCATTGTTGTGTTAGTGGTGGGTCCCATACCTAAATATGGTGAGGAACGAAGAATCCTCATCGTAGTAATCTGTTGTTGTTGGTGTAGATGTAGACCAGAACCATGTTGTGGTAGTAGAAGCGCATGTTCCTAAACCTTCAATTTAAGGTAGTAGGTTCTTTGTTAATTTAAAAAGAACTTTTTTCCCTTATCAATTCTCTCACAAGTTACCTCTACCTTGTTCTGTCAGTTTCGGTTCCAAGCATGAAATAAAGGAGGCTCTCCCATAGAGTTGCCTTCCCTATGGGGCATACATATGCAAGCAAAAAGCTTTCTAATGATGCACCCTGGAAAACGCTTAGTCAACTGCTCAGTAGGCCCATTTCTACACCACTACCGTTCTGTCATGGAGATAAGAAGAGCTACCTTGCTAGTTGACTTTATTTAGGTTTGTAGTCTCATTAAGTAGATAAACAAAGAGTATGCGTCAACTTTATGAAAAGTTGTCGGTACTAGATCAGTAGTATAGCTGTATGACCGGACAGCAGTACAAAGTGCCTTTTACAGTCCTTAAAGTCTATATGTCTCGTATAACCTCACTCACCATACAGTGATACTAGAAGAAATAGCACATGCGGGCAATTATGACAGATCATCTTTGCGCATACTGAGCCGCTAGTACTACCACATGCTAATGCTATTACAAGTTCAATCTGTGGCCTAGTATTCGCTGAATCACTTCACTAGCACTAGCAAATATTGCAATAATCAATTCTATTTACCTTTTGTAAGGAATTACACTGCAGTCCTAGCAACAAAGAGGTTGGATTATTTTGCTCCACGCCGGACTGTGTGATTACAACAAAAGAAAAAACCTTAGTCCATATAAACTTTGCTATCAAAGTGCAGTATACCATGACCTGCCTTCCTGTCTGCGTTGCAGCATTTTGCCAGACATAATTATGAAAGCCCATGCTTACCACAGAGAAAGATGGTTCATAATGCCTGTGGTGTATTTAAAGGGGTTATGTCATGGCCCAAAGTGTCTTCACTTGTTTTCAGATCCTGAAGACCACCATGAACAAATGGGCCCAATACGCAGCTCGAATGGAAGCTTAGATATAGCCCTCTCTGATGCGCATATTTAGAACCCTCGGTGACGCACTTTTCAGACCGCCAATGCAACAGAATTGGCTTCGAGACAGGAAATTAACACAGAGCTGTTGTTGTTTGCATTGATTTCTCGGCTTACACGCTGATGTTTGGAAAATCTGGCGAGTGTATACTAGACCTGCAGTTACACAAGTCTGAATAGAGAAAATTCTCAACAAAAATATAGAAATAGGGTTTCAGAGTGCAGTTTGTCACCTCTGTCAGCGAGCGTTGGTGCCTTATTGCTCAATGATATAGGCCCGAATGCAATGGCCTCTATTTAGGTCTAGGAAAAACCGGCAAAGCATTTCTTATAACTTTAGTTTTTTCCAATATTACGTTCAATTTTGAGTTCTACCCAATGTTATTAGAGAGTAAAGATCATTAGGTTACTAAGTTTTAGTAATAAGATCTTATTTTCTTCCTATTTGGACCATTTGGGACGTAGTTATTCAAATGACTGATATTCGTTTTTTTGGAAAAAGACCACTTATCGCTATCGCCACAATAAATGGGGTGTTGCCTCCCTTTTAAAATGGGGAACACAGCTCCGAAAGTGTGTCTACACGCAACCTGAAATAACCCCTGTTATTGACCCTTATTATGAATACTCCACCAACATTTCAGTGGAGATCTATTGGTTGGCTCTCAGGTTGACTGGGTCATTTGTGGTTATATTATGTTTCTAGCTTCATGCAGACTGAAAGCTAAGGGTGTTCGAGGTGGCAGAAAATTGCATGGTCCCTGCACTAGGTTCCTAGGATTTCAAGTATCCACTCTTACCTTCTTCTTTTGTATCCTGACCAGTAACTGGGGCGCGCAGAAATCGACCTACCGAGTCTTTGACTCAATATCTCCCATGGTACCTTGTCCGGGTTCTTTCTGCTTGCACCAATGCGCCCCATCAAAAGAGTAATCCCAAGGGTGGGCCTCTTTAATTAACATCCCGATCCGAAATATCTACCCGATCCATTAGCACAGGACAGCTAAGGCTTTTAGCCAATAACTAGCTATGAGGGTTATCTTCTCACAATAGTTTGCCGCCAATGTATTGCATAATGAAGGTTGTCGATGGTCATGGACTGATGTTATGGCTATCAGCTAGGTTTCTTTCTCAAATGAACTATTCACTGTTCTGGTGAAGATGCCGGCTTAGATACTTTTCTTTTCACCAGTTATGGGTTAGCATGGAGCAGTCAGTATCAAGGCTCCGATTCCGCTTGCTTTTCTAACTGGTATTGATATGACGAACTCCACTTGCAACAAGAGCTCGTTATGACCTGGGTTCAAACCCATTTTCTTGCTGTTGCGACCCCATAGCTCTACCTTGAGCTGTCTCACTATTTCAGCTTAGTTGACTTCACAGAGTAATTGTTCCGTAGCCAGCATTGCTTATTGTGTCTTTATCCATTACAGATGCTTACCTACAAATGACTTTGAGTGAGGCCTGTCTTGTGCCGACACTGCTTTTAAACCTTCTCATATCAACTAAATGGAGTAAACCGTCACGTACTTGTCTTTTGGTACTTCTGGTGATTTCTCCACTCCACCTTGCCATACATGTGCACATAGGTAAAACAGCTGCCCGTCATAACTGCTACATAACTTTTTCTTCTCAGACTACCCCCCACACGTTCAAACACGGATTTTAGTGGGATAATCTAGAAGTGTACGAATCAATTCAAAGAAATGAGTCAATCTGATTCACAATTTGTTAATAATCCTAACGAATCTTAGCAACTGAACCCTAAAGCGAATTGAGTTCAAAGGGGAAGAAGCTGCTGAATCAGAATGAATTGAATTTAAGTACAAGCAGTAGGAATCCAATCGACTTGAATCATGGTTTTCTTTCAAAATTCCTTCGTAGGAAAACCCAGCTGGTTTCCGTCACTGAACTCATGAAGGGCCTGCCACATGATGGCAACTTTGCAAACGATCCCGAAAAATTGCAAATGTTACGCGGAAAAGTTGCCTGGCCAATTTGCGATAGCTATTTCGTCCGAAACTGGCAGTGCTAGAATGCTGAATCAAATTGCGAATGGCACTTTCAAGGCGCGCACTGATAAACTCAATCACATCCATAGCCCATGAGGAAACCGAAGGCTATAAAGTAGAAAGTCAGAATGACCAACTACGTCTGACTTGAAACCTTATTTGGGCCAGTTTGGGATCAGTCATCATCGTAGAGCAAGAAACAATCAAATACATGAGAACCAGCACATCAGCGGCGATTATAAAATGAAATCTGGCAGAATTTATCTGCGAGTTGTGGCTAGTTGAGTCTGACTACGAACACAATCCCCACGCACGACTTCCAACTACAGGATATCCGGAAATGGAACCCCGATAGGACATCAACTACGCAGTCTCATTGGCCTCAGTCACGTGACTGCGGGACACCGTAGTAGTTCATGAATACTGATCGCAATAGTGTGGCTAGGAACTCGATTTGTGATTTTGTTCGCGATTTGTGATTAGTTTATCGCAAAATTATTGCAAATTCGCCATCACGTGACAGCCCCTTTAAACCTACAGCCTTGTGTTACAGGTGCTAGAATGCTTGTTTTCATGATGATGTTGGTGCTGGTATATACGACTATTTTGGCATTCGCCCTTCACTTTGCTCCCCACAGTTTCTCTTTCGCCGAGGCTACTATCGCCTGCCAAGGCATCTGTGCTTTCCTTCTTCAGACTGCGTTCACACTTAAATCCCGCCAGGTTGGTATACTATATATAGCCACACCTCCTCATTCATTTAGTCATTGACATAAATATATTGATTGGCCATCAGTTCACAGTACATGGCTGACTCTACGCAGAGCCTCTTGAGTTCAACCGTCATCAAAATGTAACAGTTTCACTGGACGCGTTGTAAGTTTTGTGGAAAAAGTTCGACAACAATAATCAGCTGAATGGTAATGCAGAGTTGTTTACCCTTTAACATAAAAAAGAACAATATAATTGTAGCGATTCATGTGAAATTGCGTTATGCCGTCAGAAGCAGATCCGTTTATTTGACCTTGAGGTTGGCTATTGCGTATCAATATATTCATATCAATGCCGTAGCACTACTGTCAAAGAGAAGACAACTCGTAATGTCTTTCATGGTAGTTTCAGCAATAATGAATTTATAGAGGCTCAGTGCCCATCTTGTTCTGGCATCACCATTCATTACAGCTCATGTAAGCTGCTTGTGGCTGTGCTGTACTAATGGGTAGTCAGTCTATGCCCGATGTTTTTGTAGGGCTTACCACGGGTTCTGGGACACCATCAATCAGAGTATCAGGTCTCTGCAGTAGGATATGCCGGTATGGTAAGCAGCCTCTCATTAGAGTTTTCAGTGATGTGATTGAAAAATATTTTGCATATAAACAGTATTTGTTATTTAATTATTGCCAGTTTTTTTTATCAAAATGCTATTTATGCTCGGTATTTTTTTCACACAGGTTGCCTTACTAGGACTTCTCTGCTGGCTGGCCATCGTCACATTATCCCATAAGCTGTGTAGGCTACCTTCTATATATCACACAGTCCTGTGGTGTGCGGTAACTGGCTATCTATCAGGCATGTGCTGGGTGTGCGCGGACTCCCTGCGTCTGTATGGGGTGACTGGACATCTGGAGAGTGTCCTGCTTCTTGTTTTTAACCACGTATGTTCTCACTGTGAAGACCAGTAAACAGCGCCCGCCCTTCCATCGACCTGATGTGGAATTGCTTATAATTAGTCTAATCACTCATTAACACCTGCCCTTGACATGCCTGATACTGTGATGTCACAATGGGCTGATATCACAAATTGCTGAGGTCATACACCACAAGTGGGTCGATTGGTGTGATAAAATAGACGAGTGACATTTATCGGTAGATATCAAATATACAGTTACTCTTCAAATTAAAGGATTTAAGTTGCATAATGTTTCAATCTAACGAACCGGTTCCTTATGTGATATGCCATAGAAGCAATTACACTGAGGGAATATCAATTCAAGG
>Ga0224511_10003712_pt1 | contig 11176 bp, 2 predicted proteins | sample SF_May12_sed_USG_2_FD_169988 | JGI IMG/M metagenome (GOLD analysis project Ga0224511, IMG submission 169988) | Sediment microbial communities from San Francisco Bay, California, United States - SF_May12_sed_USGS_8_1 | ecosystem: Environmental > Aquatic > Marine > Sediment | place: USA...
AGGCATGTATAAAGTGATATATAATATAATTTTGGCTGTTGTGCCAGTTTTCTGGGCTTTTGTGGTGGGACATCTTGTAACTTGACACTATCTGCTTTGCCTGCAACTTTCCTGTTATTAAACATCTCTTCATTTTATATTTCCTTCAACAAAATGCTGGTACGTTCAATGATGACAGGACGGGTTTGTAGCAGGTTGATACTTTAACGTGTGTCCGTCTGTCCAAGGGCTATAAACACGTGCAACCCGCGCATACTCCGACATCTAAGACACCGCACAATGCAAAGTAGCAACCTCCCTCAGGGATGATAATCACTTAAGTGTTAATTAAATAGGCCGTGTACATTAAGGCGGCAAATTGTGGCATACGGTTTGCTTTTTGTGTCTTCTTATGCACAACATTTCTCATCTAACAACATTCACAAACACTACATATAGCATGGCATAAACAAGCATTGCGTTGTTTTCAGCAATCCTAGCGTGTGGATAACCAGTATGGTTAAATTTGGATTTGGTGATAAAATGTAAATGAACGATGATAAAACATCAAAGGCAATTTTCGCAAATCATATATTCATAAGTTTTTGTAAGCAACACCCGGGGTAAACAAGGCATGAAATAATGACCATTTATACCGTTAAACTACTTTTGTGATACTATCATGAAATCACGCTCATATGTCCAGCTTCAAACAAGCTACTTCAAACAAACACACAGATACTTTAGGGTAGCGTTGTCATGTTTAATTAGTAAATACTTCATGGTACTTTCGGCATGTACAGTGACTTTGGCCAATGGTTAGGTATAGGTATATAATGATGGTATTCTGAAAGCATAAATATGTGAACTCTATCTAGACACTGACAAATATGAAAAATGTATAGTTTTACTGAATGTGTTTTGCCTTTGTCAATCAGACATGTGTACGAACTTAATAAAATATTTTCACGTGAGTGTTAATACATTTGTCCTGTTAATCGTTCTAGTTTAATTTTGTATCGGAATGTTTGAACAAAGTATAACAGTATTACTATAACCTGAATGATTTATAATTTATTAATTCGAATTTTATATCGGCACGATCGCCAACATAAGGTAATTGAGTTGGCTGTTACCAATTAAATATATATTGAACTGTGGTTAATTTACTAATTTAACTTCAAAGTCGACACAAACACCTCATGTAACGCCTAAGGTAAGCGAAATATACCGAACAGAGGAAACATACGACACGTCATTGAAAAGTTATGTAAGTTGATGAGCGATCACAGGGTATTTAGATGGTTTGACAAACGGACCGCCCGTGATAATACGACTGAATGATTGTGGGGTTTGTTTGGGCTCCAGTCGCCACGAACAGTATCCAGCCAGGCGAGGCCATAGTTCGTCACTTCATGACCACTATTGGCAACTATTAAATAGTTAGTTTGTATAAATAATCAATTATGGAATGCTCTTTTCTCAGGTTATAAAAATCGACAGACATATGAGATGTTTCTCGGGATTGAGCCCCATACTTGATATGTGCTTTATGTTGAGCGGATGATAGGTGTAATGTCACAAGAGGAGATAACCACTGATATATACCTTGACATTGACATTAACTTACACTCACTTCCAACTGCTTGCCGGTGATATTTCTGGATAATGTTATATGAGTCAAAGTCGGCAAGTAAGGGTCTAATTGACAAATTGACGTCACTGAGAAAAAGGACGTAAACAATAACATGTCAAAGAAAACTTTAATAATTAAGGAGAGCCTTCATCGTCCAACAAAAAGTGATCAAAACAGTTCACTGTCAAAATTCTTTAAGAATTATAATACCATATCATATCTTTGCAGAATTATCTAAATATTGGTTTAACCAAAATGTAGCGATAACAATCACCGTTCTTATATTTGGCATGTACACCAAATGATAAAGTTTAATGTACTTCAAAGTTGTGACATTTACATTTATAATGGGAAAATTTTGTTTAATACTTTAAACTGTAACAAAAATAGCCCTTTCAAATGCCAATTCTCAACATCGTTGAAATAGTCAATTAGACCCAAAGTGTCGGACTTGGACACATATACACACCAATGGCCAAACACCAACTAAAAAAAGACGTGACATATGATTTGAAGCTTCTACCCATGATGGATTTTAATTTCCAAAAATAAAACAAGTCAATTTTAACAGCAGTATTTCACAGATAGCTATTGCCAATAGAATACGTCTTTAAATTTCAATGAAATACCTCGTTGTCGTTAAAAAGTGAAACAAATACGCGCCTACTCTGGACCTGAAAGGATTTCCCGGTTTAAAAATACATGTATAACGTAATTTCCTTAGCCGCGTACCTTGCTGGAGTCAAAATTACGCCGCCTTTTTATGAATCATTCTAATTTTTTATCAGTGTTTACAAAATAAAGCGTTGAAACGGGTTACAAGGCATGTGCAAAGGTAGCGTACTAAATGTAGGATTTTCACATTGTTGCCACTGAAACACATACTATATACATAATTTATTTTTTGTTTAAAGCCCGGAATACGTTTTGGCACACCACCCAGACAGCAGTTGATTCCGATAAAGTTGTGAACATACTCATCAAAAGATAATACACTTTTTTTAATTATATGTGCTCGTTATTGGTTGAATTTAACGATTAAATATCACCAATAACATGCTTATTGTTTTATTCTCTAAATTACACAGGTGTTTTGGATATGTATAAGTTTGCAAAGGGGCACTACCCATGCCTATCAAATCAAATATATGCTCAGTTATCAATTACAGAGTAAAAATGGTGAAGCTAAACCAAATCTTTAAGATGCCTCCGTCAAGAAAATTTCATTTCTTTCTTCCACCAGCAGTTGGTAATCTTTATTTAATTCCAAAACACACAACACATAGTTTATTCTGAATGTCTGTTACGTTATGTTTTTTTTTTTTGTGCTGTTCTGTGTGTTCGTTATTGTACGGGTCATTTTGTCATGATGCCCTTAAACTTGACCTGTTTACATTACTTAAACATTTTTTCTTTGAATATCTCTTCAATTTATATTGAAACGATGACACATTTCAAAACGTCAAAAATTACCTCCCTTTGCATTGAAATTAAAACGAACTTTAAATGCAATTTATACGTAAACCCCCAATATATGAATCAAAATTTCGATAACAATATAAATTGAAGAGATGTTAAAAGAAAGAATGGTTTAAACAATGTAGATATGTCAAGTTTAAGGGCACTATGACAAAATGACCCGTACAAAAAAAAACAAAAAAAAAAAGAACGACACAAAAACACGTAGAACTCAATCATAACAATGAGGCAACAGACATTTAGAAAAAACTTTTTGTGTGTTTTGTTACACCAACAAGTGTACTGGCATATGTGTCAACACAATAAATTTCAACATAAAACGTTCATGGCTTGTGTCCAGAAAATTGAAAATGGTTCCAAATGCCATTTGGAATTAGCACAGTCGCAGTTAGGATACCACAGGTACATTTTTGTCTGATAAAATGAAATCACCGGAGATGTTGTAAAAAGGTGATTTTCAAACAATGATCTTAATCTATTGTTTTACTGCCTATTTTATTCCATCATATTGTAATTTTAATCGATTTAGCAAACCAAAATGCATCCACAATGGATGGTTCCACAATTTTTCAAGCTCCTCCCCATGCGGCATAATTTCTTTGATCTTGTGATAAGGTTTATCACAAACAGGAAGTATGCTTTCTTTTGTATTTTCTAGGTCAGATTGTCAGCTGACAGTATAATCCTAATCTATTGGATTAAAATTGACCATTTACAGTTATAAATGATCATGATTGACAGTTGTGGAACTGTCAATTGCAAACATTATTTGTTAATTCCGTGTTTACCTCTATCATGACTGAAAGGCTATTGCATTGGTTACAACCAATTTAGAATTTTTTTGTCATTTCATATACAGGTATGTTGTAACTAATAACATATACTCTTCTAAATTTGATTAGTTTTTAAATAAGTTGCAATGTTTATGACTTGAAATCGACCAACTATTGTTAACTTACACGGTTTCTGAATGCAAGGAACTTGTGATCTAAAAATCACGTTTTAAACTTCGGACTTTTAATGACGATTCCAACAGTACCACCAGCTCTCATAAATGGCCAAAGATAAGTCACGGGACTGTTGAACGAATGCGAATATTTGTTGTTAAAATAAATCCCATAAAAGTTATATGCATAGAACAAAAATTAGAAACATATGAGCGACTTAACCTTCCGGAAGAAAGCAACATTTTATTGGTTGAACCACAGTTGGTTTTTCAATCAAACGAACAACTTCTATGTCAAACAAAAACCTACCAAAACGAATAAATGTTGGTGTCAATTAACCAAGTTTTTATGTGTTGTACTTAAAGCTTAGATTACTATTTAATGTCTTCGAATCCTGTTGGTAATTATGTGTTAATATATGAGTAAATAGGCAAGTATTTTTACGACAACATAAAGCTTCCAATGCTTGACCTGATTAGCATAATGTAGGCGGCGCTGAAAGGTTACCCTCGTGGCGTTCTTTGGAAGGTGGTTAACTCCAATTACCAGAATAATAGTGCCGTAGGCAAATTGTTGATCAATATTTCCTATCGTTGAGAAGCTACTAAAATAAATGTTTTGTAGACAACCAAACCACTTTACTCGAAAGAGAACTTAGCAATGTAATTATGGTTAACATGTTGTTTAGACCGTAGTGCACATAGTCTTAGATAATTAAACATCAGGATTCAACTGAATTATTTTGCAGATGTCTGTACAAAACTGCATTTTGTATTTTAGGATATTCTTTTCGTTACCGGTTTGTTTTCGTATAATTAATAATAGTTTGTTTCTCATATACATTGAAATTAACTACTATTAAAAACCTAAAACAATATCCAGTAAAAAGGTAAACCATTCGTTGATATTCTAACAATGTGTGTCTGTATTATATAATAACATGAATATGATTTTATCTAGAAACATAAACAATAGCTTCTTACGCATTAATGTACCATTATTAAAATTGTTTGGGTTATGTGTTACGTCAAACTTATACCAATTTGTACAAATACATAAGCATTTTTGTCCACACGCATTTATCATTTCAATCAAATAAGCGCACCTATGTGGGTAATGTTTGCTCTCATAATACTGAATTGCAAAGGCGTAATGAAAAATAGGTTTTGGCACAAGATGGTGTTTTCAACTAATTTCCCCATTACGTTAATGTATTGCAAATTGAAATATATGTATTGTAAAGTGGTGGCATTAAACCAAAAACTTAATGTGACATTTAGCATCTAGGGCATACCCTGCAATGAAACTTGACAATAACAGTTTGCCACTTTATGGGCGGGTAATGAAAACCAAACGTTTCTTGGTACACAAATGAGAAACCATTGGTCCCAGGGTGCCTTGGTTTTCCGAACAGTACATTGCAGACATTCCCAACAGCTTGAGTTGGAATGGTTTGTTGAGTTTATTTGATTGTTGCCATGTATTTTTTGCAGAGATATTTACATCTTATTATTGTAAAGTGGTATTTGCATTGGTCCAATTGCAATCATTATATTATACTTAACATAAGATGTTGAACAAAGATAGTTAGTATATGCAACCCACTCATAAATGCAGTTTGCCTTTGCAACCCAAGAAAACAGCTATTGATATCTCTTAATTGTTTTAATGAATTGTTAAATAATAATAACTCGTTATAGCCTGACTGCTTTTGTATAACATTGTAGCATATTTATGACACAATTGCAATGTTTAAAACTTGTTTTAACAAACTTACTTGTATAATTATAATATATAATTATAATTATAATAAACGAACATATTTTTATAATATTGAAAAATACATTTTGAGACATGTTACACAAATATTATCATTTATAAGTATCTACATCTCCATACATGATTTGGAAGAAACATGACCACAGAACCCTAAACCATAAAACAAATGAAGTGAAAGTATGATAACATAATATTTATTACATGCATCAAATAACAATGTAAGAATGAATTGTATGGTAATTGACGTGGTACATATTACATGGGTTATATTAAATGTGTTATATTGTGTTGTGAAGGCAAGGTAAACTTAAAATGATGAAAGGGAAAGCCCTCAGGAAGCATAGCCTGCACGAGAAAACAGCAGCCTCGGTTTTATTGAAACTGTTCATCAGTGGTAATGAATGATGTCACACTACTGACGCCCCCTAGCGCATGAGCAGAACTCCATTTTCAAATGTAAACAACATACATGTACACTCCATGATCCCTGAGGACCAGAAAAATATGACTACACAATGATGTAGTACGGGGCATACAGCTTTGTTTTTTGGGCGTAAATATGCCGAATTGGGATGTGCAGGTACACTATGTTACATTAGGTTGTGAAGATAGGATATGTTACATTAAGTTGTTAATGTAGAATATGTTACATAAGAATGTGAATGTAGAATATATGACATTGGTTTGTAAAGTAAGATTATGTTACGGTAGGTTAAAAGGGTAGACAATATTACTTTTAGATGTGAAGATAAAAATGTAACATTTGTTTGTTAAGGTAGAATAACTAGACATTGTTACATGAGGCTGTGGTGGTAGAATTTGGTACACACATTGTACGTAATATATACTCATGACCACGAACACAGATAGACCACAAATGAGACATGAGTACAAACTATGTTTAATATCGAGTTTTTGTACGGGCATATAGTCTTGCATACAGTATAACTATACACGATCTGGGTAATTGCTGCTTAACAATCAATTGATGGTAAAGGCAAGGAATGTTTAAATCCTAAGTAATAAACCACCCTATTAGCAAAGTAGTCCACGCCTTTTAGTGTACAGGTCACATGGGTTGTGTTAATACGCTATCATGAGCTGTCCTCACGAGCGCAATAACTACATCAAACGGAAAGCAATAGCTATTTATCCGCACATAAAGCATGGTTGATTTACTGGGAAATGGGAGCTTTATTATCACCGGAGCTTTCGGCACCGTGCGGATATATTTCTCGAAGTCTGCGGAATGCCAAGCCACTTTATCAACATAACGAGCCTTCTTGGACAGTGTATCTCTCACCACTGGGACAGCTTAATTGAAACATTTACCGAGAAATCTCTCCACGTTATCTTAATATAATCTAAATTAGAATTAATCCAGATAGTTAGCTCATTTATAAAATTGATTGATAAATGATTTTGCTGTGTTTCGATTCTAAAAAAGAGCCGCGACTCGTAAAGTATCATTATTTCTGATAATATTCTGTTGTTTATCTTGCGATGATTTGCTTTCAAATTGCAAAATGATAATTCTTTAATATTTACCAAAAAACTATCCGTTGAACTTTAAAAAGAAAGTCAATAGAACACACATCTCACATATTTAGTGATTTCGCGGTATGCTTTTGATATACTTGGTAAAATATTTCACGAAAACTCATTATACTGGAACACATACCTGGAAATATCTCTATTGATTAACTTCTTAAATGTTTTGGCTCTCAGCAGGTATACCTATTACACCAGGAAAATATTAACATGCAATTTATAAGAACCCATCTATTTAAGTCTTCAAGTAATTATAAAGTTGTTTTTCGCAAATTACAGGCATGTTATCAATTTTAAACTCTTCTCTACACGTGAGTCGATTACTTCCAGTAAATGTGTATATAATTGTTAATATTCCACGCCGATTCCAGCACATTAACCGCACGCAGTTTTACATTAATCCATCAACCAATCACATCGCTCCGTACTGACAACTCCGGGTCTGATAAAAGTGGCCATAATTTAACACAGCTGCTGGAGTGATCACGGGGTTCATATTTCTTTGTTTGCCTATATCAATGATAAGCATCAATTAGAGCACGTTTAAAGCCTTATATTGCACATTACAGTGCTAATTATCCAGAAGGTAGAGTCATTTACTACCCTAACATATGTTTCGAGTGTCGACGAGGGGGGAGGGGGAATGAAATCAGGCAATAATTATTCTTTAGATGGAAACTCGATTGCGCGAACTTGCTGCTGGATTAAATAGTATTATCGGGGGACTTCAAAGAGGTGAGACAGTGTGTGGGTCATAAAACAAAATTCACATATCCAAAAGGGGCGTGGCTGTTGCCTTAAAAGCGTGTAATGTGTGATTAAAACGACGCCACAACAGACAAATAAAAAGCATCGTCTTTAAAACATCATGGTAATGTTCTTTGATAAGGAAAGGAATGAATTAGCAATTTAAATGTATTTGATAGGTTAACATCTTGTTGAAAAGCAATTCTGAATAGTATCTTGTTTTACGACAAACAGCAAATTTTCACAAAAAGATAGGGTCGTCGTTTATGATACTGTTGTCTGTAATCAAGTGATGAGATCTTCAGCATTATAGCACTGTTCTGCTCGAGACGTGAACTGGTGCTATATAACTACAACTATAACTATATAGCAATAATGATTTGTAAATCGCCTGTTATTATTATTTTGATAAATTTTATTACAAAACAAAAGCTTCGTTTTGAAAACGACATTATATGATAGAGTCATTTGTTTTTTTGCAAAAAATGTGTCAGAAAACTTAATAATTATCTAATCAAATAGAAAATAAGTGCCGAAAGATGCGTGTCAAGTGAAATATTATAATTACGAAATAATAATTCACTTGATGTCTGGAATTCAAATTTATCGACATTTATATTGGTTATGTACATTATTTATCTACATGATATATACTTATATTATAACAAAAGCATGACAACTTGGTCGACGTCAACATTTCTATCGGCACATCTATGTCAAAATGTTTTGAACATATTTTTCGGAATGCTTTAGAGCCATTGAACAGTATTGTGTTTTGTTTTTATTCTGACGTAAATGTTGATTAAAACAATCAAGCTAATGTATCCTTTTAAAAGTATTGTGGAGAGGTGTAACAACACAAACAAAACGCAAAACATCGACAACTACCACATGCTCATTGGGACAACAGCAGTGCGGTATGAAGTAAAAACTAGAAGAGATTTACATTTTTAAAAAAGACATCCAATTTAAAGAAGACCATTTGTCAATGCTACCAGTTGTCCTAAGGTTATATTCTGGAAGTGACATGTCGATCGTTACAATGTTTTGCCATTCTTTTCTCAACTCGACCTGTCTTATGTTTAAAACGTGTAGTGTTACTAATGCCACTGTTGTTGTCATAAAAACTACAATACAACAACAGCTAAACAACCAGAACAGAGCATGCAGCGAGTCACACGAATGTGTGGAAGACACTTTATAAGTGATAATTGAAAACAACGTAAGTGTCAAACTAGTTATCTAATTATCGAAAACGCATATATGCTGTTTTGTAAGTCACTTTTAAAGTGATTATTGAAAACAACGTAAGTGTCAAACTAGTTATATAATTATCGAAAACGCATATATGCTGTTTTGTAAGTCATTACTGTACGACGGTTACAGCAAAGAAACACTCAAACGCAACGTGTGCCCTTACTTTCTAACATGTGCACAATACCATCATATTATAAAAACATAAACAAAAGTAACACACACGTGTAGATTGATAAACTCGTAAGCTCTTTTGAGAGGCTTCTGGAATTCTGTTTGTTATCCATGTTTCTTACTATTGTTTGTAGAAAAACAGTTAATAGTTTCTTTCAAGCTATGTGTCAGAATGTTAACAACAATCGTATGCAGTGTTATATAAATGCATTATCTTTACGTGCTGAGAAAATAAATAAAGGAGATGCCTGTCATTTGCAACAAATTAACAATCAGGTGCTCCGTTTGCCTGTTGTGCCAAGTTAAAATTTGCCCCTGTTATGTTGTTATTGAAAAACAATTAAAAATGCGCTAAAAGTAAATAGTTCTCGTGTGGTCATGCTGCGAAATGACGTTGTTTTGCCTTTCTACACGCTATTACCTGGATAAATATAGCCAAACGACCAGGCAATGGTTGCTAATATGATTAACATCATCACATAACCATAGTAATAAGAACATTATAGCGTTTTAGTGTCAGCATTAATTTGGCAATATACCTAGTGAGAAATGTATAAAGATACGGTACGGACAGAGTAAAAAGGTTGTGGTTAGAATGGCTGACAGGATAATCAACATTATAGGATGTTATTATATGTAAGACAAGTGAGGCCCGTCTCGGTGGTTCATGTATTTATATTTCATACTTAGATTATCCCGTTTGATATATTTCGTTATCGGGTTTTAAGGTTCTAATAATGAGTGTTATTTGCAAAAATTACTAGAAAACAAAACATGTTGGTATGTTGAGAGTGCTGATTTGATCTACAAAAATATTATAAAACCTGCGTAGTTTACTTGTTGTTGTTTTGTTTAATGTTTGAACAACAATTTAATTACATCGCGTATTGTTTAAAACTAATATATGTTGTACTATTTTTTTGTATTTCGATTTCCATTTATTATGTATGTTTAGCATGTCTATATCGTATATACTACACTCATAAAGTATTAAAAATGCAAATTAATTAGTAATAGAAACTTCAACACATATTTCTGAATAACATTTTCCACATACAGCACAATAAACACTATCTGTCTAGAGAAGGCTTTACATAACATACTTTGAGTAGCTAAGCTTACATTTACATATTCTTCATACTTACAAATCCCACTACTTTGATAATTAAAAGGGTATTATGATTGAATACCATAACTAGAACATAAAATGTTCAATGTATATATCAATGTTATGTATAATGATATATGAACTACGTGTATTTTACCTACATGTTTTTACAGTAGTATGTACATATGTATGTACACAAGTAAACACATCTTCTAGTCTACCAATGGAAAAGTGCTATTCGGGCCTCAACACATTCATCATCCTTTCCATCATTCCTTTATCCCAACATAAACGCTTGTAATTACCTTCACAAAATAACTAATTAGCTAATTTGTGAGGGGTATAATTATCGTTAAAACGTCATATCAGTTTATGGAAACGATATTGGGCTATTACAGTTTTCATCAGCAGGAATGTTTTTTGGCAGGGAGATCAGCGGGTGTCGGCAAGGTGTATTGACAAGATCACGTGTAAGGGGCTTAGAACACATGCACGAGAAAACGTAAGCTATTTGCGTCCCTA
>Ga0224511_10003713_pt1 | contig 11174 bp, 9 predicted proteins | sample SF_May12_sed_USG_2_FD_169988 | JGI IMG/M metagenome (GOLD analysis project Ga0224511, IMG submission 169988) | Sediment microbial communities from San Francisco Bay, California, United States - SF_May12_sed_USGS_8_1 | ecosystem: Environmental > Aquatic > Marine > Sediment | place: USA...
AACCTAAGACGTTTATTACGGTCTCTTAAGCCTTGGCAGTTAAGAGATAGAATGTGAAAATAATTAGCCATAACTATCACAATAAACAAATATCAAACAACATTGCACATTTGTGCATTCTTTTTGCGAGGAAGCTCTTTATGTTTTCGCTTGAGCCAAAAGTTAAAATTCATTGACAATAACAAAATAACCTAATTAATAACAAGTAAATTAAATAGAGTATAAATACAAGTTTATACATAGAGAAATTGTATACATTAATTTACATCAATAGGTTAAACATTATTATATTTCCTCACTTTAAAACTAATATTTAAACATGACAGAATCGATCTGGTCTGTCGAAAATATTATATTACCCCCAAACAGGATTGTTTAACACATGCATGATATTTAACAATAATAATTGTTTATCAGCAAGTACGCAGGCATAGCTATTCAATCTCTTTTGCGTTGTTCCCGTTGATACAGTGTTACCTTGGTATATGTCACCTACAGATTATTGCATAAACTTATCCACACAATTTGCAAAACCATTTGCAATGATTTGTATCATTTGCGAAGGTTCACCACCTGATAATGTGGGACTGGTGTGCTATGAGTGCGTCCATACTGTAGAGCACCCTGGGGATTGCAGCACCACAACATCCTGCGCCAGTAACGAGGTGAAACAATGTCACATTCTCTTGCATCAACAGAGAATACTTTGTAAGTGTTCAAGTTTATCCTACGAAGCTCAGATTTACGTATCGACAGACAGTTTGAAATTACGTCCGAGGCCCGACAAAAATGAGGGAATTTACGTTACGCCATAACTATCAATGCCATTTGGGCCAATCAGAAGACTGACTATTGTGAATATCACTGGTTACGAGCACTTGCAATGTTTGACGTAGCGAGATTTCCCGCCATTTATTTGGTTACCGGACGTCATTTCAAGTTCTGTCGATACATTAATTATCGGGTAGATCAGGATAAACTAATCCTAATATTCTATTTATTCTTCTATCTAATAATATAAAAACATTTTTGTCGTGTATATTCTTAAAAATGGACTTTGTCCCATTCATTAATACATACATGCATAAACAATCGTTGGTTCGTCTTGGTTTTTCGTTTCGTCACAATGGAAGCTTCTTTAAAATATCATCTACTATCTAGTCTAATCTAGTCTAATAGTTCTCCAACTCGCTGCTTCAATCAGGAATAGGAAACACACTGGGAATATGGTCCTCGATTTAAATAATATTTTCATATTATTTTAAACTCATCTATAAAGTTTAAAATAGTTTTTACTTCAAGCAAAAATATGCAATTTTGATAGTTACAAAGTGTCCACCATTTTAATTTTAGGATGACATTATCTCGAAATCTGACTGCGGTTTTAAATATTATTTTTTGCGATACTGCAGTGCTTGATCATTAAGTAAAATAACAGACATAATTATTACTCACATACCTCACGAATAAATATCCGAACGTTGACCAAATGCATCACGCGTGCGATGTTTATGCAAAGTTTTTTCGATTTGTAGTTTACTCGGTTTTTGTAGCGCTGATGTTTTGTTTCGTTTATTAGCCATTTAACATGAGTAACCTGACATGACATGACGTGTATTTGTTTTTCAGAAATGCATCACGTACAGGGATAATGCGGGCATGTACCACTCTAAATGCGCAACAGACCAGGTAATATAATACATGTGTTTGTACCACTCTAGATGCGCAACAGAATTGGTAATAAAATACATGTATATATACCACTCTAAATGCGCAACAGACCAGGTAAAAAATACATGCATATGTACCACTCTAAATGCGCAACAGACCAGGTAATAAAATACATGTATTTGTACCACTCTAAATGGGCAACAGACCTGGTAATACAATACATGTATATGACCCACTCTAAATTCGCAACAGACCGTGTAGTACAATACATGTATTAGTACCCCTCTAACAGTTTGCAGTGTGTGTAAACTCCAAGAAATCATACAATTCTTGATACTTTATTATAGTCTTATCTGCGACATATTGCCTCTTCTAATTCAACGAAGGACGACATTAATATATTTAATGAAGCTATATTTGACTTTGTGTCAGGTCTGTCAGCTGCATACGAACTACAGCACATGCACGAAGTGTTGTGATACTTCTCTGTGCAACAACGATTGTATTGAACAGCATGCATATACGACGATCACAGGTATGTCGCTAAGAAATAACGAGCTAGACAGTTAATAAATTAAAACAGTACAATGCCAAATGGCAATGCTATAAAATACATTCATAGAATAATCATAATAAATCGAGCAAATAACGTCTACTCCTTAGCACTATATGTCTATCTTTCAGCACTTTCAACTCCTCTAGTATTACCTCTAGGCTCAACCTCCCTTTAACTATCACTTTCCTTCTAACAAAACTTAAAAAATCATCCGTATAGATTTTGTACTTCTTTGCGAAACATTATTAGTACCCCGATGTATTATTTAAATGTGTATGTTGCTTTGATTATTGTATACTGATTTCAAAGAAAAAAACTTTAGAAAAACTAGCCAAAATTAAAAATTAATTGCATGACCATCAAATGAAGGTTAGGTTGCAACAGCAAAACCAATACCATACCCCCTTCGGTTGCAACAGCAAAAACAACAATACTATACTTCCTTTGGTTGCAACAGCAAAAACTATACTTTACCCCCTTTGGTTGCAACATCAAAAAAATAATATACCCCTTTCGGTTGCAGCAGCAAAAACAATACTATACCCCCTTCGGTTGCAACACCAAAAATAAAAACTATACCCCCTTCGGTTGCAACAGCAAAAACAATACTATACCCCCGTCGGTTGCAACACCAAAAACAACAATACTATACTTCCTTTGGTTGCATCAACAAACACAGTACTATACTCCCATCGGTAACAACAATAAAAACTATACTATATCCCCTTTGGTTGCAACAGCAAAAACAATGCCTTACTCCCTTCGGTTGCAACAACAAAAACTATACTATACCCCCTTCGGTTGCAACAGCAAAAACAATACTATACCCCCCTTCAGTTGCAACAGCAAAAACAATATAATACCCCCTTCGGTTGCAACAGCAAAGTCAATACTATATCCCTTCTGTTGCAACAATTAAATCAATAATATACCCCCTTCGGTTGCAACAACAAACACAGTACTATACCCCCATCGGTAACAACAATAAAAACTATACTGTACCCCTTTGGTTGCAACAGCAAAAACAATGCCTTACTCCCTTCGGTTGCAACAACAAAAACAATACTATACCCCTTCGGTTGCAACAGCAAAACAATACTATACCCCCTTCGGTTGCAAAACCAAAAACAATACTATATCCCCTTCGGTTGCAACAGCAAAAACAATGCTATACCCCCTTCGGTTGCAAAAACAGAAAACAATACTTCGGTTGTTCCTCGTTACTATAATTGCTCTTGGTTTTCAACTAAAGGAATCATTAATTAACAAATACCGGCACTTACATTATCAAACCTACATTATCAAGCAATATATGGCCCTGACAGATTTTTGCACGTCCAAACAAGTGCCATCAATATAGTTATGTTATATTTTGAATACAATGTATATTTTAACACCATGTGTTAATTTTTGTTTAACTTTTATACTAATACACGGGGACAATTTTATCACCCAATATGCGTGGTACGTGTATTACGGCCTCTATTCCCAACATGCTGTTTTTGATCATCGACTGATTATTTGAACGAATTGTAAATGTGCTCGATGTTTTGAATGATATTGCAATTAAAGGAACAACGGTGACACATTTATAGCACGACAAATAACTAGAATACTGTATAAACTTATATCGTACTATGCAAAAGTCGGACTTGTCTTGATGTCACAAAACTACCATTGGTAAGAAACTTTTTGTATGATGTGTACTTAGTTGACGGTAGCTGGTCAGTTTGGACCGCATGGACACCATGTGACACGACCTGCGGGCCTGGATATAGATCCAAATACCGAGTCTGTGATAATCCGCCGCCATCAAACAACGGACGGTTCTGTGAAGGTGCTTTCGAAGAAATTGGGCATTGCTTTCTGCGCAATTGCTCAGGTACGTAACCGTTTACCTTCATTTATTCCTCTGTGATCCACTACCAATTTCGTTTGGGAATTTGCAGCCTAAAATTTGCTAATGTAAACAATTATAATGCAAATGAATTATTTCAACTTAAGTCTTTGTTTATATTAAATATGAGAATATGAAATTAAAAGGGATTTTTTAGTATTAACATTATGTTAACCTTACGTCTTTAACACAAACCGTTACTTTATATTGAATATGAATTGGCGAACCAGCATTTATTGTCTTTGTTATTGATGTTTTTAACATTCAGACGAATCTAATTACGTGTTTTATTATTAGACGGGAACACATTTTTCATTGAGAATCAAATGCTGTACACACACTGTTGTATTTAATTAAACTTTGAAAAGTTAGGTCTTATATATATAAATTAATATAAAGTCGACGGCAACTGGGGCGCGTGGACGCAGTGGGGCACGTGCACGGTGACGTGCGGGAACGGCACGAGAACCAGGACCGCCCAGTGTGACAGTCCGCCGCCACAGTTTGGTGGCGCGCCTTGTTCCGGCACCGGATCTGAAACCGGACCGTGTCCATACACCTGCTGTCCAGGTAAGATAGAACTGGAGTAAATACATGTACAATGCATATATGAGGTAAAACAAAATCGTTGTCAATTCAATATCTGATCTAATACCTTTATTGACACTTCGGCGTCATTTTATTACATTCAAATTTAACATGTTTTGCAGTACATGGCGCGTTTGGAAACTGGTATCCATGGACTGAATGTCAAGGCGACTGTGATCATGGCACACGATTGCGATTGCGCAGCTGCTCAAATCCCAAACCCTCGTGTGGCGGGAACTATTGCAATCAAACTGCAGACCGCGAGTCGGAAACATGTTTGCCCACTGGATGCGCTACAGCACAAGATATAACAACATCTACGACGACGCCACCGACTATAAGTAAAACAGTCCTAACTATAAACATTTTAAAGTTTCATCATTTCAATTTTAAACCATACCAATAAAGAACTATGACCAAAAATAGGTGGATTCTTGTTGTATTGTTTTCAATATAATATAAAAACTATATAGATGCTTAATGCGTTTTTAAAACAATGCATATGAATATGTTTGTATCCCTTTTTAAATGATTCTACGCCTTTAAGAAACTTCCATATCCGAATAATTCTATGTTAAACAAATGTTGATATTTCGATTACGAATTTTCTATACAAACAATCTAATTTTTTTTTATAATAAGCTTTATATAGACATAACAATTTTTTAAATAAAAGACACACACAATATTTAATATCCGCAGTTGACGGCAACTGGTCGGTTTGGACCGCATGGACCCCATGTGATACGACCTGTGGGCCTGGATATAGATCCAAATACCGGATATGTGATAATCCGCCGCCCTCAAACAACGGACGGTTCTGTGAAGGTCCTTTCGAAGAAATTAGACATTGCTTCCTGCGCAATTGCTCAGGTAAGGAAATCGTTTGCATGTTTGAAACCATTTATTTCTCTAGATTGTTGTTGTTTACACATATGTAAAATCCTTTTTCAAATTATTATCAAAGTCGATGGCAACTGGGGCGCGTGGACACAATGGGGCACGTGCACGGTGACGTGTGGGAACGGCACGCGGACAAGGACCGCCCAGTGTGACAGTCCGCCGCCACAGTTTGGTGGCGCGCCATGTCCCGGCACCGGGTCTGAAACCGGACCGTGTCCATACACCTGTTGTCCAGGTTAGATTTTACGTAGATAATAAGGACTATTACAACTGCTGTTAATTTGTCTACCTGTATTACCAGACTAATATCACCTAAACGAAAATGTTCAACTATTTTAACATGTTTTGCAGTACATGGCGCGTTTGGGAACTGGTACCCATGGACTGAATGTCAGGGTGACTGTGCTCATGGCACACGATTGCGATTGCGCAGCTGCTCTAACCCCAAACCGTCGTGTGGCGGGAACTATTGCAATCAGACTGCAGACCGCGAGTCGGAAACATGTTTACCAACGCGTTGCACTACAACACCAGAGAAAACAACAACGACGCAATCAACAGCAAGTAAGAACAATTCTAGAAAGGAATTTAAAATTCACCGTATTCATACCACATAGATAACAGAACGAACATCTGCAATAGTCGGACCTGCACGACGTATGACCCAATTATGCGCCCAAGGTAAACGATTGAACTATGGACAACATTGACTCGCCGGCTTTATATACTTGTTGATTTTCTGATATTGTGAGAAACTTGACGTGTTTCTTGAGGCAACAAGATCAAGTCTATTACCGGTCAGTTAAAAGTATGAAACACACAATTTCCACTGTGTGTATGTCGATTCCATCTAAATTCATATTGTTTTGCTGTTGCTTTTTTAAATTCCGCTGTAGGACATAATCCTCTTTACAAACTAAAACTCGATAAGTATTTTGACATATGTTCGGTGGTAAATTATAAATAAAAATATAAAAACGTATGCAAACATATCTGTAGTTGACGGCAATTGGTCGGTTTGGACCGCATGGACCCCATGTTCTACGACCTGTGGGCCTGGAAATAGATCCAAGTTCCGACTCTGTGATAATCCGACGCCCTTAAACCACGGACGGTTCTGTGAAGGTCCTTTCGAAGAAATTGGAATATGTTCCATTTTCGACAACTGTCCAAGTAAGGACACTTTAATTCCTTTTAGCTGTTAGTCCTTCTTTACATGGCCCTGTATACACGAAAGGAAACAAGGCGAAACACTTAACAGGAAGCGTTATTTTCTAAACAATTCTGTAATAATACTCAAACTCATAGTATTTAAACTCGGTATCCAACTTAAATCAACAGATAAATTCTATATATTTATGATATCAGTAGATATTTATTCGGCCTAAAGATATAATATATCTAATTATCTGTTTATAGGGATAAATCAATATCCGTGTTCAAAATCATGAACATGCTTAATTAAACGCAGAGCTAAAATGTTTGTACAGACTTGTATTATAGTACACTAATTTGTTATCTTTGAAATCTTAACTTTTGTATTTTGACCGCTTCGACCCTCCCCCTCCCCAATTAAGCTATATTGGACTTTTCGTAACCTTTTAACTGATATATCTCGTGTCTGTATCATTGTTTTAGTCGATGGAAACTGGGGTGCGTGGCTTGAATGGACAGCATGCTCAACAACTTGTGGAGATGGCACAATGTCCCGTACACGTGACTGTGACAATCCTCGTGAACAATATGGCGGCATGTCTTGTCAGGGGAGGGGAAATGACCAATTGCAGTGTTTTCAGAGACATTGCCCAAGTATGCTTATATGGGTTGCCTTTGTTGTTACCCATTCACAAGTGAAGCTTTTTATGTTTATCAGGCGTGCTCTGTCAAACAATTTAATAACAAAACAACAGAAATGCATGTATATTGTTTTAATCTGCATATTTATATGGCATTTCATACTAAGACGGAACCACTTTTTTGTCAAATATTAAACAAAACTGAGACAATTAAATTGTGTAAGATTAAAGGAAATTCAATCAAACATTTAAAAGTCGACGGCAACTGGGGCGCGTGGACGCAGTGGGGCACGTGCACGGTGACGTGTGGGAACGGCACGAGAACCAGGACCGCCCAGTGTAACAGTCCGCCGCCACAGTTTGGTGGCGCGCCTTGCTCAGGGACTGGCTCTGACACAGGGCCTTGCAACATCGTCTCTTGTCCTGGTTTGGCATCGATTATAACGAATTTAACAAATACTCAATAAGAATTCTTGCTTTCAATTTAATAATATTTGCAACATTAATTTATAGCTGTGTTGACACATGTTTTGATCAAAACGTTCAGATTAAAATTTGTATGATTCTTACTTAAATGCATGCTAATTAATTTTGGTGTGACAATTTATTGTTTATCGGGGAATTGAAAAGATATTGGCGCCAAATTATACTACATCTGTTTTGTTTTGACTGAAATGTGAGAACCATGTCTACCAATTATTAGTCGACGGCATCTGGGGCGCGTGGACGCAGTGGGGCACGTGCACGGTGACGTGTGGGAACGGCACGAGAACCAGGACCGCCCAGTGTGACAGTCCGCCACAACAGTTTGGTGGCGCGCCTTGTTCCGGGACTGGCACTGACACAGGGCCTTGCAACATCATCGCTTGTCCTGGTTTGGATCGATTATAACGAATTTTACAATTACTCAACAAAACATTAACAATATGCGTGTTTACGGCATTTCACTATGTTAATAAAACAACACTTATAATACTTAAAATGGAACTATACATGTTCCTAATATAAATTGAAGAGATGTTCAAACAAAGAATGTTGTAAACAATGTAGATATGTCATGTTTAAGGGCACCATGACAAAATGGCCGGTACAAAAACTAACACAAGGGACGACACAAAAACTCTTACAACATCATGACGCAACAGACATTTAGAAAACATATATTTTTGTATTTTTCGGATTTTTCATTTTTTATTTTCTTTTTTTATTGATAATTTCTTAAAGGAATTTTAAAACAGTAAAGTGCACTCCGTTTATTTCCTACCCATTATAATTTAAGAACATTTAAGAAATTAATATTATCGTACATAAATTAATGTTTTATTAATACGTGTTTTAAAATTTTGCAATGTCAGTAAAATTAGTTTTAAGAATAAATGTATACAATAACATTTATGGTATGATCTTATATAAATCAACGTACCACAAAGAAAACAGAACGAACATGCGCAATAATCGGACCTGCTAGTCGAATGGCCGAAAAATGCGCCCTAGGTAAAGGATGTAACTATGGAAAGCATTTACTCACCGGCTTTATATATTTGTTTCTCCCGATATTGTGAAAAGCATGACATATTCGTGAAGTACAATATCAAGTTTATTTCCGTTCAGTTAAAAGTATGAAACAAACCCTGTGAGAATGTCTATTCCATCTAATTCATATTGTTTTTTTAATTCAGCTGTAGGATATTATCCACTTGACGATTTAAAATCAATATAAGTATTTTGACATTTGTTCGGTGGTATATTATAAATGAACATATAAAACGTATGCAAACATATCTGTAGTTGACGGCAACTGGTCAGTTTGGACCGCATGGACCCCATGTTCTACCACCTGTGGGCCTGGAAATAGATCCAAGTTCCGACTCTGTAAAAATCCGCCGCCATCAAACAACGGACGGTTCTGTGAAGGTGCTTTCGAAGAAATTGGAAAATGTTCAATTATCGACAACTGTCCAAGTAAGGATACTTTAAATTAGTTGTCTGTCGTTAAATGACCCTGTTTCCAGGAAAGGAATCAAAAAGGCGCAACACTTAACTGGAAAAGTTTTACTTGCTATAGAATCCTGTACAAATACTAAAACTCATTATATATATATATGCTATATAAAATCGGTATCCTACTAAAATCAACATATATATTCTATTTTTATTACATACCTTACTATAAATACAAATTTACGTTGATTAAAAACTAAAACGCGAGTTCAAATGCCGGGCATATAAACATGGTGTGCCAAATACGGGTTTTCTACTTCCGGGATGGCCAATATGGCCGTAATGGCACACGATCGATTCACGCGGCGATGTTAACGACCGTTTTTACACAGTTTGTAATTGGATAACAAGGTCTCAAAGAAAAATAATTAAATAAACAATGAATGATACCTTCCAATCGACCATTTGCATTTTAACTCGGTAAAAAATTCACAAAGACGCAAATATTACAGATAAATATAACATTTATCCATAACATTTTCCTCTCATCGGTTTGTTGGTAAACAACTCTTGAAATGACGTCATCATTTATGATGGGTAATTCAATAATTTTTTTTATCCTTGTTCAAAAGCATGAATATGCTTTAATACGTTTGTTACTATATATAGTAACAGATTGGACATGTCTGCAAGGCCATTACGCGACTTTTTCCCGTATTATGCGATTTCGGCCGCCTACAACTCGCCCATTATGCATAATGGGCGTCTCGCGCAACGTCGCGCCCTAAAATGACGTCATTCTGCGAAAAACATCAATAACGTTCGCGCAATGAAATGGCGACGTTATGTTAACGTTGTTGGTTAAAATAAACATTTTGTCAATTAAACACAACTTTTACTGTCGTAAATTAGAAAAAGACGAGAAATAAAACATGGATTTTTTAAGTAAGTAGTGTTTCTTCCACTAAAACAAACGTATTAAAGACGTTAATGATTAGTTGCAGCTCGCCATTATGCGATAATCACCCTCGAGTCAATAATGACCTTCGGGCCTCCGGCCCTCAGGCCATTATGGACATCTTCGGGTGATTATCGCATAATGGCGAGCTTCAACTAATCATTAACCTCTAATTAAAATAAAATCCTTCTTTAATTTACTATAAACCAGATAAAAAATTTAATGACGTTGTGACGTCGTACTTAAAAATGCAAATGTTGACGTTATCACTAAAGAGTCATTTCATTCTATGTATGTCGCGTTATGTGTAAATGCGTACTGTACATTTTCCAGAATGTTTATTGAAGACACCACATATATGGTTTACACTGAAACCATTGAATCAATAGGCCAACAAGTACAAATTCTCGTAGCCAACATAGTCCACCTAGCTGCCTTAAGTGTGTCCACGATCTTACAAACACAAAGCGTGGAGGAAGACTTAAACAATAACGAAAACAGTCAACCATCGGCAGACAAAGAGTCCGTTGCCGATGTCACAATTGATCCCAAACTTACGGGACCTAGTCGCGGACCTGATTTGTGTGAAGATATACGTGGACATGTAAGCACGGATATCACAATTGGTGATAAGCATCATTGAGACGTCGCTTGTGCGAGTGATGGACCGACCTGGTAACGGCACCAGCCCAACCAGCGACGATGTACAGGGCACCAGCCCAACCAGCGACGATGTACAGGGCACCAGCCCAATCAGCGACGATGTACAGGGCACCAGCCCAACCAGCGACGATGTACAGGGCACCAGCCCAACCAGCGACGATGTACAGGGCACCAGCCCAACCAGCGACGATGGACAGGGCA
>Ga0224511_10003714_pt1 | contig 11170 bp, 8 predicted proteins | sample SF_May12_sed_USG_2_FD_169988 | JGI IMG/M metagenome (GOLD analysis project Ga0224511, IMG submission 169988) | Sediment microbial communities from San Francisco Bay, California, United States - SF_May12_sed_USGS_8_1 | ecosystem: Environmental > Aquatic > Marine > Sediment | place: USA...
TGGGTAAAGATGCATAGGATAGAGAATTGGAGGAAGAGAGTCCGTACTGGTGACCCCCAGGGAGACAGCCAGTAGAAGAAGACAGTATTCTCCTACCTCTAGACTATATCGCTTGGCTGGATTCAGCACTAAAAACTTTTTGAGAAGGTTTTCACAATCCGTAGACATGTAGAAAGGAATCCTATATTTGCCTCTGAGAACTCTTTCTCTCAGCTCCTGCAAATTAATTAAGAGTTTTATACACCACTGGTAATAGTGATTGGAATAGGGTTTATACACCAGTACATGGTATTGATGGTAACATACCGCAACATTCAGAGCGATTCATTCAGTAAATCCAATATGCAAGACACACTCCTGTTAGAGAAAGGGGTCCCTGATGGCCACTACCATGTCAGTATTATGGATCAATGAATCAGTGAGACTAAGCTACTAGTGTTAGGCGTATGATATGCCATTGAAGTTAGGACCAACTGTGTTGTAACATAAAGTTACAGGCTAACTAAATGTGTTGAAGTAACGACCAACTGGTTTCAATACCTACCTTGAGATTTTGTCCATCAAAGGGTAAAGAGCCACTGACTAAGGTATATAATATCACACCCAAACTCCACACATCTACCTCCGGCCCATCATACTTCTTGCCTGGAGAGAAAGAGATGAGCATTATGTGGGACAAACGGTACTGGATGCTGACCCAGCTAGATTCTAGTCTAGAAAGCTTTGATGGGGATTTTGAAAGTTACACCGACAAGGCAACAAGACTTATTCAAGAAACACTTCGCTGTCACTGAGGCATAACTCCGGTTTCTGCAAATTCACCAACACATCTCAGATCGAACACCGTGCAATACAGATATAGTGTAGTTCTCACCTTGGAAAAGTTCAGGCGCAGCGTATGGAGGGCTACCGCAGAATGTGTCTAGCTTGTTACCGACTGTAAAACTGTTACTGAAGCCAAAGTCGGCGATTTTAATGTTCATATCCGAGTCGAGTAGAAGGTTCTCGGCTTTGAGGTCACGATGCACAATATTTTTCTGGTGGCAATACTGCACGGAGGAGACAATCTGGTAAATAAAAGGACATTACTAGTCAGTGAAATCTACCAATGTTTGCTTCTTGATTTGAACGAAGGGGCCAAGAGAGCTCTACCCACAATAGGGGGGTTGAGTTGTCTACTGGTAGTCAGAACGGCTGCTCTGTAGTAACCATAGCGCGATGAGACGGTGACCTCGGCTGCAAGCCAATGGTGACCCGAGTCACCGGACCAACCGTCATCGCCCAATGGTTATCAATTACACAAAACAGGCCATTCATCAGAATCATGGTGGGGATTAATGAGAGGATCGCTCCGAAACTCCATTCTCTGGTCCGACTTCGTATCAGGCCACTGAAGAGTTTAGGATGCTGAACTCAGAGTACCCATGAGATCTCAGTGATTCTAGTTAGCTGTATCATAAATATTGTTATCAGCTTGTTCCACTTGGCCGATAACGGAATAGCCCACTGGCCCGTAGGCTTCATCACTACACAGCTGATTACAAGACCTGCGTAACGCCTGCAACTTATGCCAATGACTCGCTCACTTGTGCCGACTTGCCAAAAAAACACAGATCTCTCGTCAAACTAGTTTCTTTATTGGGATCAGTCTAGGTCAGACCCGGGTCACTACCAGTATGACTATCATTGAAATGAAACAGTTTGTATTATCCCATGCGATAAGGTTGTCACTGTGAAATCATTATAGCGCAGATTGACTCAAGCGCAGCAGCGCTGCATTGCTGAAGCCCAGTAAAGGCCACCACAAATGACTGATGGGTGACATGGGTGACCCATCTAACGTGAGTAACTCATTGTGTGGAGATTAGCGCAAAAATAACCACCCGACTCAAGAGCCAATACATTCTCTCAAGTGAGAGCACAAAACGAGAACGGTAGGCAATCATCTGAATTTTCAACGCTCAAAAAGAATGACAGCAACAACCATACGTCGTGTAGCCATGAGGAAACTGGTTTGGGAGAAAGGTGAACTCTGACGAGAGGTCAACAGACGAACTGAATCATTCGCTTGCATCTCATTTCCTGTCACCCTGCCCACAGCTTGGTCTGCCGAGAGCGATTTCTCACCTGTCTGAATTTGATCCGAGCCTCCTTCTCTTTCATACGACCGTGAGCGACGAGATAGTCAAAAACCTCGCCTCCGCTCGCGTATTCCATCACAAGGTAAAGTTGCTTCTCCGTCTGAATCACCTCAAACAGCTTGACAATGTTTGGGTGATCGAGCATCTTCATGATGCGCACCTCGCGATACAACTGCAACCATAACGCATAACCAATAAACTCTTCGGGTAATCTACAAGCTAGATTCAGAACACTCCCTACTTTAATATTTTAGCACGCGCATACGCTGTGCCCTACAGCAAAATAAGTGGCAACTCACTGACTGCAAACCTTGGTGCTCAATACCCACTCAGGCACCACTTCACCCCCCATTTACAAAGGAAGGAACTGCTCAACAAAAAATTACTGGGTGGTCAGCTGGAATCTAAAACTTCAATTGTCTCTGAAGAAGTGTCACAAGCTGCATTCAACATTATAAGCTTTCGTCAATGGAGACCGGGCGACTCTCGCACTAGTTAGTGAAAATATCCCTGCCTTTAGCCTCGTCTATTGCACCATACTAGATTCAACAACATTTTCTCTATGTTACTATATTGGGATAGCAATCAAACTAAGTGGCAAATTTACTGACACACTCGCTCTTCCCGCTCACAGGCAGCTAAATATAGCTGATGACTGGTATAGCCAGCAGGGGCAGCTGAGCTGGAGTACGATTAATCTGTAATTACAGCTAGGTACAGTAATCCACTTATATCCCACAATCTAACAGACCCATTGGATATCGATAAGCCTGTCAAGAGGGCCATTCATTTATTGCTGACATAAATACATGTAAAGGCCCAATCATTGGCAGAGAGTGAGAGTTTAGTAGAGGGCTTACCTTTTGCAAACTGGATGGGTTGAGCTGGGTCTTGTCAATGATTTTGATAGCCACCTCTCTTCCCGTCGGCACATGCTTGGCTAGTTTTACTTTGGCAAAGTTGCCTTTGCCAATGGTCTTGATGAGCTTGTATTTGCCTATATGTGGTCCATCGCTGGAAGGTACTTTTGTCTGCTTGGGTGTATTCTGATGTGACCGCTGCAAGTAGACAGCACTCACATTATGCAGTTCCAGACTCCCCGCGGGATAGTTGTAACACAGCTTTGATTCTTGCTAGGCACATCACAAGAAGCCTTTCTACTTGTTTGTAACCTTCAAGGTGACTCTTAGGCTAGTGTGTTGAAACCTGGGATCATGGCACATCTAGCTTTTATAATAAGCTGCCTTAGCACTTCGTCACTCCTTGTAAGTTAGTTGCATGGCTATCGAGCCCCATCTAGTGAGGAACGTTTTAGCCAAAGTCAACAGTACTGACTACGCAAACCAAACATCCTGGCATAAAGGATAAAAATAGAGACAGCAAGACTCTCATTCAATTGCTGACTGTGACCTAGCTGCTATGATCCAGTCCACACAGGCAGCTGTCCTTCCATCGCGGCTGCTGGAATCGTACGATGACCAAGACATGTTTGAAATATCATTCGTAGCAACAACAGCGCCGACATTCTATATACAGCATAGACAGTGATGAGCTGGGAGTAGATGACCTTTGTACCTTGACTTTATGTATGCCATGAGAAAAGTATGTATCCATCGAAAGACTAGTGGAGTGGATAGTCCAGCTGAGCTGCGAACTACTTAACATATATATATGAATTCCACTTAGAAGTAGTAGATACACCTTATGTTATCTCAGACTTTATAATATATGCCTCTAGGTTCTCATTCGATGGTTCAGGCGACAACAATATCAATCTATCCTGTTTCTGTACAAGATCCGCCTGATTTCGTGCACTGTCTGAATACCGAGTGAACTGGCGTGTGACTGACTAGTCTCATGGGTATGACGGTACAACTATTAGCATACAAAGCGCTAGCATAGCGAACAAGCGAAAGTGAGCCGCTTCTATTGCCAATTTCAATAGATGCTTTCAAGCGTGTGAATTATGTATTAACCAGCCAGACCTACAGTACAGCAGCGAGATCAATTCAAAACCCGGATAAAACTAAAACCATCAGCCGTGGGCTCTAAATTGGTAAAGGTATCAACTATTGGCAGGCTTCCTTTTAAACAGTCACTGAGTGAAAGTCTCCCTCAGTGCTTTCCGCGAGCTTGATGATTGCAGAATACACCAACGCAAAATCTTTTCACACAATTTTTAGTTGGTGTAGTGTCCCAAGATTATTGCTTACCATGATAATGGGGACAGCTGAACGACTGAACGACTTGGACTGAACACCTACACAGCGCTAGATATAGAGTCTCAACACACCACAGATTGGGTCATCATTCCGTAGCCGACTTAGTACACCCTCTGATTTACTAACACCGCTCACTAGTTATCATCGCAGATTAAAAACGTAGCCGAGCAGTTTTGCTTGACTGGTTCGCTGACAAATGGCTAATGAATAATGGCAAATGATAGGTTGTACGGACTCTCGCGTCACAAGAGTCTGTCACTCTAAGGCGGGTTATGATGGCGTAATTACTAGGCTCAGCCGATAGCTACCATAAATCACCGAGTTGGTGTGAGCAACAGAACTGACTCGACTAGGCAGTATTACGAAGCCAGCCGCCCATCACCGGATCCCATGGTAACGCCTACATGGACAACCGAGAGGCCTGACACAGAAATACCCAGTACCAGTAGCTAGCGCACTTTATCGAAAAAGACCTGACACATTATTCCGGCTGTTTCCTAATAAACTACCACGGTAAAATAAAATAGGTCACCGGTTTCAGCTGGATGTCAAACAACGATCACCTCCCGCCAGCCGCAACCACACTGGGATATGCTGACAGCTTGGTGAAACCATAGAGGATAACTCTACACTACCACTAACACAAAAAATCAGAACTAGGTAGTGGTTAGTCATTGCATTAGCAGATAATGACTCACTACTAGATGCTGAGTGCCTGAATGCCAGATGATGCCGGGTAATAACCTCAACACTGCACAAAAAATGGGGACGAATCTCCATCCCTACCAGTCCTACACGACTACATACACTTAGAACCGATATATAAAAGGCGAGTTACTTTGCCAGAAAGCGCTAGCAGCTAGTACTCCGTGGAGACAGTTAACTGCCGTCAATACAACAGAATACGCTAGCTCTTACCTCCGCCTCTGTTGCACAGTTACTATTGATATCCTGTGCAGCAGAACCACTGTAGCAGCCGCTATCTATGCTGTCTTTAGTCAGTGGCACAATGCTCTCAAAGGAGCTAGCGCGCTTCTCACGAACGATAGGAGACTTCATACCAGACTGAGGCGAACACACTCGTCCGCAAGCAAACAGCACGGGACTGACAGAGATACAGAGTGCGACAGGAATAGAACACCCAACTGAACTCAGGAAGTCTGTGTGTTTACACGGTAACGCAACAGAGAGGCTACTTATAGAACCCATCAACCAGACCCTGTGAAGGCAGCAGCTGCAGTAAAATGGCAGTGCAGCACCACATGGGTGGCTGATGGCAAAAACAAACAATCCTGAACCACAAGGGGCCATGGACCCGGTTCAGAACTCAACAGAACTCTACCCAGTGACAGAAAGGAATGTCACCGAGTTACCAGAGAATTGAGTCAGCCACTAGTTGTAACAGATGAGAACTCAACACTGACAATCTAAAAACTGCAACATCTCAAACAGGATGTGATGAAATCAACTCCTCTTTTAGTTCTCCTAACCCCTAGCTGTGTTGATTTTCGCTTGTTGTCACGACCACGCAGTTGCAAAAGGTTAGGTTTACAAAGAAGAGTCATCGCTAGGCAGCCAACTAGCCGGTGACAATTACACGGCAGGATTAGTAGTGATCCATGAAAAGTAGCGGATTAGATTATCGCGAAATCATTAAACCAATGATATGACTGAACGGCTGGATGGACCATACCACCATGCACACTATGGCTCCCAACTTATATTGACTCGGGCGTAAACCCGCCAGCTCGGCATCAGATATGATACCTCTGGTAATAAGGGTGAACCAGCGATGCTTACGTGGTGATCAGAAGAGACAGATTCTGGAACTGGCCGAAGCTGAGGCCTGGCTGGACTAGCTGTAGACATCTTGTTGGCCTCACCACCTGCCTGCGGTCTCATCCGGCTGAGTTAGCGGACTCGGAGTATTGAAACTGGGTAATTTCTCCCCCTCACCGCATCACCAACTGGCCAAGTTTTACGTCTGCAACACGAGAAACAAATGAGGGTTACTATCTAGAATAATTTTGCATTCTAGCCCATCAACTGGATTTTATCTGCTACCATCAGGATCTCAGTGTGAAATGTGAATACATAATCGGCAGCTGCAGTACTGCTCAGCAATAATTAGCAGCTAAAATTGACGTAATCGGTCTAGCTGTGTGTTAGAACTTGATTGGTTTCTTAACATTTTGGTACCAAACGTACATAGCAAATCCTCAGCACAACAGCATCAATTTTCCTTACTACCACACACAAACTCATCAGTTTGTAAGATCCCTGGGCAATATTGTACTAACAATCTACAGGTCATCTTTTAAAATTCTGCCAATCACCAACTAGGGGGTAGGCGATTATTGGGTGCATCCTGCAGTGAAAAGAAGTTAGAAGCCTAATCACTGTCGCTGTGTATTGACCCATCATCAAGAAGAAAGGCCAAGTCAGAAGAGCACTGATGCCCTCAGCTGGCCATGATCACCAAGTTATCAAAAACCACACACTTATCCACTCAGCGATATACTCTTCATCATTGAACTTCGGGTACCAACCAATGGAAATGAGAATAACTTCAAAGTTTGTGAGCTATGAATGAGCCAAGACTATACGAGACCCACTGGAATATAAAATAATTTCCACATTCTGCAATCATAATTGTGGCTTCTTAGCAACTAGCTTAAACAGTACGTTTAATGTCCGACTACTCAGAAGACTCATAACAGAGCCTGTCTTTGCATCATACCCACAGTTTGACACAGATGATGCTTATGACTAACACAAAGCAGACCCATTGGCAGCTGATGGACGCTTCATAAACTGAACACCAAATAGAACCAGGACAAGCTGATAACTTCCCTTCAAAAACACAACAAAAGCCAAAAACTGCTTCCTGAAAAAAACATACATAACCATTAAAGATTATGATAGATTTTTTGGCAGGTTAGTTGGTGTTACAGTCGTCTGTTGGTGACAGTGCCGGACTGTAACCATTATTGGCTGAGTTTTAATTGACTAAGTGTTTGCCTATTTAGTGGTCGTTCAGGGGTCTAATGTAGACGGTCTCGGGCTTGAGTTTGGTGTGGCTATAGGCAATCGTACTCGGTTTGGAACAACTAGCAGCGATTAGGTTTAGCTAAAATCATCATCATCATATCACTTATATTGTATTGGTGAGTTGGCCCAACCAATGACTGACTCTTAGTCTTCTTAGTCTTAGCTGAGGGTATGATTTGAGTGAGCTAAAGGGTCTAAATTATTTATAAAGTGTACGCTTGAGATGACAATCTCTCCCTCTCAGTGAGTGAGTGAGTCACAGTCAGTCACAGTCAGTCACTCTCCGTTTCGGAGTAAACTAAATATTAAAATAGTAAATCAGTAGACTGTAGTGTAGAGTAATGACTAATGAGTCAATTGATTGAGTAATTAGTAAATCATAAATGTTCACTTGTCGTATACGTTTCGTATGCAGTGAGTCTGAAAGGACTAAACTTGAATGGTTTGAGTGCTAGCCTACCGTAAAAAAAACTTTTTGTAATTGAATCTGGTACCATGGAAGACCCGACCGTAAAATTTTCTTCTGATGGGTAGGTGGAAGTGATCGATTCCCATTCCTAATCACCGAATCACGGATGACCAACCGGCGTCCGGTTGGCCAACTTCACTCGCGATTATTGCACCTATCCCGTGGAATTTTAGCTTGTTGGTTTTATTCCATCAATGAATCGTTACCTTACTATTGAATGGAGTCGATTTAGAAGAATTCCTTTCAGGTTCACAACCAATTAAGAAGGACGTTCAAACACCAGTGGAACAGCCCAGTCCTAGTTATTCTCAAAATGGCGATACATGGCTGTGCAAGTTACGGGAACCTGATTGGACAGGCGGGCACTTGTCGGTCACCACCCGCCCCTTATACTCTAAAACTTAAAATTAAATGACTAACAATTTTTACGATAAATTCGTGGTTTACTATATTTGAACAATAATTAATTATTGTAATGCTATTATTCTAATGAAATATGTTTTGGGCGCAAAACTATTGGGATTGGCGATACACCAAGAATGGACAACTCTCGTTTTCATCTAGTCGATCGGGTGACGTGGTTTTACGGCGTGGATAGCGCCCTGGAGGGGCACTGTTATAAGTCAGTTGCAATTGAAGTTACAACAGCCAGAGTCCCTCGTTGTGATGGTCAACCATAAAGCCCATCATGCACAGAGTTTGAACCCGGGTTTCTCTGATGGTGGTAAGATTAATTTGACTTTTATATGCTCTTTGGGTCGGGATACGCTGCTGAACGCTGGTAAAGAAAATAAAACTTTCTTAATACGCTGTTTGAGATTTTAATGCTTATAATAACGCAGGCTAATCATATTGTTCCCTGCCTCAAGACACACATACGCTAGAATATAAATATATCTCTACAATACATGAATGAGTATGTGGTAGCAATTTAATTTAAATACAACTTCCATAAGTACCAGAGTAAGCTGCCAAATGTAACAATGCCCACATGCAGGTTCGACATGCAATTCATCACCAGCGCTTAGTTTTGACACTGATATACTCATTTAGTTTCTTTACTCAGAACTCTTCATGCTAGTTTTTCTTTCTCTTTCCCGGGGTTAAATATCTTCGTCTTTTCACCAAATAATGCGTTGGGTCTTAGCATGGAGCACCACGATTTATCAGTATCGTTGCTCCACCTCATAGTGAGGTCTGCCTTTGGTCGAGCTAAGATTAGGACGTGTGGACCTTAATTGTTACTCATCCCAGGCTAGCTGAAACCCAGATTTGAACCCTAGTTGTCTTGATTGCGCGCAAAGCTTTACTGCTAACCCAAATAACATGATAAGAGTGAAACAAACATTCATGCAGTTATCTTTCAATAAAAATATAAACTTATGATTAGCCATTTTGTAACGAGCTTATACAGAGGCTCGATCCCTGCACCTACAGATTGAGTCTGGGCTATCTGGGCAGCCGGATAGCTGCATGTTGCACACCTGTGAGAAATGTCCACACAAATGAACTACTTTATGACGGGAGGCCTCTCCCCTAGGAAATAAATAACAAGCCGGGAAGCCATAACCCAGTGAACGCATGAAACCAGCAAGGGGATCACAACTCCTATATACACATTTACACCCTTGTGCTAACAGTGATAATCCTAAATTCTATGCAACAGAACGTCTCAATTGTTACTTATTGTGCTAGTATTGAAGTAGTGAGTTCAGACTTGCTTCTTTGGTACATATAAATCATGGACATGTTAATTGGTAATCCCTTATTGATAGTGACTCAGGTAATATACGTAGTTAGCACGGTGTGGGCGATTTGCTCGCTTTTAAAAAAAGCGAATGAGTATAAAGAGCTGCTGATGTCGAAAGAGAAGACAATTCTCGAACAGGATCAGGTGAGTTCAATTGTTTTGATTATTTGAGTATATTTGCTTAGCTAGTGCTAATCACCCTAGCTAAATTCTTGTTTCTACATTATTCTAGTTGCCCTCAAGAGTCAAACTGGTTTGTTCTGAAATGCTCATCGGCTTATCATGGAAAAACATGCACAGTACATCGAGGCATGACATAACATACCTAGTTAACTTTTAGCTAGTAACTCTATGCCATCTAGGTACATTGCGCCCCGCTTCCTTATAGTATATAAATTTGAGCCCTTATGATGAAAGGCTGGACCGGGGCTCTAGCAGTGATGCCCTAGCTTGCAGTCCTGGGTAACTGGTGTGATTAATCTCCTCTGGTGTTCTGTAGGCAATCCAGTCGCTACAGAAGGGTAAGAAGAGACAAGGTTTGGTGCTCAGACGAATGGCAAAAATAATCAACGACTATGGCAAGGTAATTCATACAGTCATAGATTCACCCATACGCTATTCTGGGGACAGGGGGATAGCTCAATGCAAGAGCGCTGGCTTGCAACCCTGAGAGCCTGGGTTCGACTTCTGGTCTTAGCATCCTCCCATTGCGAGCATGAGGTTCTACCACTTCAACAAGCTTCAGGCTTAGGAGGTCCGTTGAAAAGGATGTCCGTATGCCTAAGTAGAACAAAATCAGAAAACATTCTAACGTGTTCTTATCGAATGATTTATTGAATCTAAAATCAGGGGAATTCTTTTCTAACAGAAAGAATATCTGAATGCCCGAGCAGACCAACAGGAGGAAGATAGAGGGTACAGCAGTGTCACCCAGCAAACGGTGGTTATGAACCAGAACTCTGAGGTATCTTGTGATTTCTTTTCTTTTCGTACATGGCATCTTCATCATTATGGTGATGCTGCCTGAATAGATACTTATTTTTTTACCAGATACAGCTAAACATGGAGTGCCGCAGGCGGGTTTATATCTTAGTGAAGCCAGTGACATAAAGACCATGTCACTGGTGAAGCTCGGTATTGTTTTAAGCTAGGATTAATGTGAAGAGCTCATACTCACATCGAGAGCACGCCAGGTTGCATGTGACCCCAGCGTCCGACCCCTGAGCTATTATCAGTATTCTATGATTGGATTGACTGCCCATTTTTCTTTTATGATCTCCTTAAAGTAAACGTGCTGGTTTAGATACTTGTTAGTTCACGCTGGCTACGGTTCAATATGAAGCACTGATTTTGGGTCAGTATCAATGCTCTTCCTTATTTGCTGCGAGCCTGCCATTTTTAAAACCATTCTTCCTTTTCTTATCTGTAGAAGATTATCAGCTTAGAAAAAAGGGTTTCACAACTTAAAACTGACAAAACTCTGGCCAGGAAGCAAGAAGTGATAAGAAATCTAGCTGGTCAACTCAAGGACAAGAGA
>Ga0224511_10003715_pt1 | contig 11168 bp, 7 predicted proteins | sample SF_May12_sed_USG_2_FD_169988 | JGI IMG/M metagenome (GOLD analysis project Ga0224511, IMG submission 169988) | Sediment microbial communities from San Francisco Bay, California, United States - SF_May12_sed_USGS_8_1 | ecosystem: Environmental > Aquatic > Marine > Sediment | place: USA...
GGGGTGGGGAGGGAGTACGAGGTGGGGAGGGAGTGCGGGGTGGGGAGGGAGTGCGGGGTGGGGAAGGAGTGCAGGCGAGTGCAAGATAGCGGACAATTGAACTACGTCCTTTTATAGCCTAGAGAACCGCTGATCAGAAGCGCTTCTCAATTCACCCAACTTTCAGTAATATTTTCAGAGTGCAACGCCGATTCAGTTAAAGATGGAGTAATTGGTTTAAAGACGCCTAAGCTAATAGAACCAGTCACCATTGCGCTTGCCACCATAAAAATTACAAATTCCCTATACAATTGAGGTCCGTATTAGCAAACTCGGCGAGTTCACCCTCGCTTCTCATGCAGGTTGATTCACGGTTATGTTCTGGCTGTAGGATTTTGAGCCGCGTGTGTCTGTCCAGCAGTCCAATGCAGTGGCTGTGGGCTTTGTCTTTGCCAATAAAAGCTCCACAGATACACTGAAAGCTATAGACTTCAATGTACTGGATTCCATGAATGCTAAACTGATGAGAGAGGTAAGTCTATTAATGTTCTCTCCGCCTCGACTCAGCTCCACCTCAGCATGTGGGGCGGAGCCATGAGGTGACATTTGATATCTTTTCCATTTGGGTGTTTCCCTTTGTGTGGGTGTTTGTCTTGTATAGACTGCCATACTGACTGTACCTTAAACTACTAATCTTTGTGATGCCGCATGTTTTCTGCTGCCTTGTATAGAACGGAGAGGATGCACTGAAGGTCCCATTCGAGCTCACACCTTCACTGCGAAATGAAGTCCAATTCGTCTTCTCTGTGAAGAGCTTAGCAATGCCGCAGAAGCTTAAAGGCACTGTCACTTATATACAAAAGGTAGGTGATGTTGATGTTGGTAGCCGCACGATGCATACGGGAATTTTCTGTGAACTCCAATCATTTCAATTTTTATTAATGTATATTTGTTCACATTTACTGAGACTCTGCCCGTCGCTTAAAGTGATTCTAATTTAGAAAATAATTATGAAAACTGAGTACAGAACAGTCGGCGCCATTTACCTTAGTGATTCTGGGAGCCATCTTATGCAACGTGTTGCATCATACAAGTATCTGCCGGATGATATTACATATCTATATACGAGGTCGCGGTTTGCAGGGAGATGATGGTAGCAGTCAGCAGAAGTTGGATTTTCGTTTGGTGCTGCCTTGTCGCGATATGATGGTAGCTATTCCATGCAGTACCGATACATTCACTCAGCTGCTTACTAGTGGTGAACTCACTGCCAAGTCTTCACGTAAAGTATCCAGCATGGACACTCTACATACCGTATTGGGGAAAATCTGCTTCTACGCCCATATGTATGGTAGGTATTCACTCGGTATTCACTCAATAACAACTTCACCAAACCACTATGTACAGTAAAAACTGTACAGCCGGCTACCAGCGTGGGTCTACCACTGGGCTGGCTGGCTACCAGCGCGGATCTACCACTGGGCTGGCTACCAGCGCCGGTCTACCACTGGGCTGGCTAGCCGGCTACCAGCGCTGGTCTACCACTGGGCTGGCCAGCCGGCTACCAGCGCGGGTCTACCACCGGGCTGGCTAGCTGGTGGAATTTACTCATGGACTGCATTTAAGCTATCCTTGTTAGGAGCCACTGACTGCCACCCAGTTCTATGTTTCTCTATTGACTAATATATCCTTACTAATTTGTACGGAGAGGGCATTTGAGACTTCTCCCAACTATACTATTCACACACACCCCCCCCTATGTGTTGGGGTTTATTCCGTTGTCCAGGGCCCTGGGTAGCTCAGTCATAATACCTCGTCATCGCCACTGTCTGTTGTAGTTGTGGAGCAGATTGATACATCTGCTTCTCTCTACTCACGCTCAATGCAGGGAGATCATATCTGTTTCCTTGTTAAATCTGTGGTGAGTATTCCCCCCTCCCACTCTACCAGCACTCCTTCTTCAGATATAACCGCCTGAATACGCTGTCTAGTTACCGAGTATTACCAGTCATGTGTCTAATAATCACCATATCTTACAGGCTGATGGTGAGTTTACCATCGATGGCAAATGCCCTAATTCTGACCTTCTCTCCAATGTATTGGATGAGCTGATTAAGCTGCTCACAAACTGAGGGTTCTACTTATGGTGCTGACTGGCACACTACAGACTGGCTGGTATATTTGGTCAGCTTGAACAGTCCTCAATTAGGATTATTTTCTATTTATCGAGTTATAAACTGATATCCCTAATCAATACATCACTATGTATTATCGAATACTTCAACCATGGAACGGACTGCCCACTCACTGAATGGCTCTAAGTTATCACTCACTGAATGGCTCTAAGTTATCATTCACTGAAGGGCTCTAAGTCATGACGGGTTGATGTAATTACCTATGATGTAATTACAGGTTTTATTAACCCCAAACTGAAGTAAAATATGAAATATAAATGGGTACGCTTATCTTCGGACAAGCCTAAAATGGTTAGCCACTTCTAAAGCAATTCCGAGCAAATATGATTACAAAATCTGTAGAACACAATGCATAATGTAGAAATGGTGCCGTTGCAGCAGTTTCTGATTTAGTACGAGTAATCAGATTGATAGAAAATTCTCTAACTGATAAAACAGTTATATCTCGATGCTTCCTCTTCTTTCTGTGTTGGCCACTGGTCCAGTGTTTGGCCTCTGTACTACAGGAGTGAAATACTCATCACCAAATTCCTGAGCCTCATCGTAATAGTCATAATCCTGCCCTCTGTCTGTATAACCCCGCTCATGGTCAACATAGTCACGTCTCTGGTCGTCGTAACGACGATTGTTAGGGCTTCTAGCATCATAGTCCCTATCATCATACTCATCAGGCCTTGGTCTGTGATCTCTCACCCGATTATCATAGTCAGCTTCCCTTCTATTGTATTCACGGCCATGATCGCCGCTGAAGTGAGGCCCATTCTGTCTGTCATAACCATCATGCTCATCGTAGTAATTGTCTGCACTTGGTCCGTGTTGACTGAACATTTCGGGATGATCCAATATTTCATCCGTGTATCGATGATGCTGGCCGAATGCATTATATTCCTTCTCGTGGCCATGGTGGGGATGTGGCACATGCTTACCCGTAAACTGGTTAAAATGATGGCTCTCATTTGCTAAGTTTGAATGGTGGGTAGAGTCCATGTTGAGACTGTTAGTATTAGGTGGCCCGTTAGCTGTACTGTATTGAGGCTGGTTGCTCATGGGTACACTGTGACCCTGACTGATGTGAGAGCCAGTACTATGGGCTGCTATCCCGAAGTTCCTACTGTCATTGGTGAGGTGTGGTGACTGAGTCTGTTGCAGAGGCAGGTTTGATGTTTGACCACCATACATTTGGTTCGAACCCATGCTTGGATGACCAGATATGGTGCTCTGTTGTTCATTAACGCTGGGAATATTCGACCCGTGCACACCTGGGATATGCTGTCCAGGGATACCACCAGCTGTACTCTGCTGACCAACCATGCCAGGTCTATTGGCTCCTCCGTACCCAGGAATTCCTGCGAGATTAGATCCGTGGATCATGCCCTGTCCGTAGGATTGCTGGTTGTGTACCCCAGCGATATTAGTGCCGAGAGCGTATTGCCCATTCAGTCCGATCTGCCCGTACTGTCCGTGTGGCATGTTAGGAGGCGGACCGTAATGCTGACCCAAATGATTCTGCTGACCGGGATGGTATGTTCCTGGGTGTGTGGCGCGGTAATACGCTTCTAGATACTCGGCGAGATGCTCACACGCATCCTCTAATTGGTTTTCATCTAATATGACGTCAAATAAATCCTGAAAGGGAAGCAGTAGTCCACATGAATCCTCGATAACTATGCATCCAGATAATATGAATTCATTGGTTCATAAAGCCCCAATGTGAACCAGAGAGGTTGCGTTGATGTACATGTAAATTACAAAGCGATTATATGATGTTTACAAAGAGAGTGGAGCTTCTGACTATGCAAACTGGAACAAGAGTTAAACCTGTCTTCTTAGTTGTGACATACGGCTGTGATAAATTCCATCACTATGTCAGCGTAACAGTGACATAAAGGAACTTACTTTATGTCACCGAACGGAAGGAATCAATTTTAGACACATACAGGGTGTATATCTCTATTGATACTTACGCTAGAACAAGTATTCAGCTTATCTGTAGCTACGAGCTGCACATTCATATTTCTGCTCTGAGATTTTCCTCGGGATCGTATCAATCTTTGCATCACCTAAAGCGTGACGGAAGACATGAGGGTTTCTCAAATACGAGACTTAACATTCTCAGATTAAAATCGCTATAGCTTCCCGTACGAGTTACAAACATAGACCCCTCATAGCTTTGATTAAAGCCCTATATGCTCAGTTGTGCAGCATGCACTGCTGGTAGAATCATAGCAGTTGTGGCGCTCAATCTTTTTCATTTCCTTTGAAGTGTTGGGATCACCATCAGCCTAAATGGAGCTCAAATCTAAAGCTGACTGCAGCTGTTTTCATACTGACCTATGCTTGTGTAACAGATGATTCGAGCTGAATTGATTTAATTTTATCAGTACCACTGTATTAATGTACCAGTGCCAACCAGTTATATAACCGCAGAGACTCTATCACAGGAGTGTAGTCTGTACCTTAGTGGAACCTATTTTGAGATGGACTATAATAGGAGCCAAAGATGTCTTGATAACTTGGGCCGGGTGGTTGATAGTGTCACAGTCCAGCACTACCAACTGCAGACCTCTGGCTAACTCAAATATCCTCTCAATCTCCGCCTGAACTTCAGCTAGAAGAAAAATTGCAGTGTCTGTTTATTTTCTGCGTGTTTGGCAAACATTACATTAAAGGCAAATGGCTGGGAGCAGCCGGGACTTAGTGGTTAGAATACACGATTTATGTGCATGCAGTAAGTCGTGGGTTCGAATCCTAGGAAAGTCAATGATGATGACAGCAAGGGCATCAGAGCTCCAACAGATTCTCCTGGTTAGCCAGGGAACAAATTCCACGACCGACTCATACAGAGAATAATAATCTGGAGAAAAAACAGAAGCAAAAAACAGAATGCAAAACATGTGCTGAAACAGGGATCTGATATACCCTCACTACTCAGTAGCCCGCAGGACTAACATTTACCACGCAAGCTTTATGAAATAGTTTACAGAATGTGGTAAATTGTTTATATATATATATATATATATATATGTGTGTGTTCCCGAGTGGCCGCCCACATGTGTTCTTTGCAGGAAGATAATACTATGGCTGACATTGGCTAGGATATGAAGGATTGATGGCCGAGTTATTTATTATTAGCTCTCGTTGATTCGCTGCTTGCTAAGTATTGATTACCTACATGGAAATGATCTGTTTACTGTGTAAATCTAGAATGACTTTGAGTTTTAGTTCTAGAGAATTCTATGTCTCTAGAATAAATTGCACCAACTGCACCAGCTGCGGTTTAAAAAATCACTGCTGAGCCACAGGCGGTGAAATTATCCCTTCTACATAGTATTATAGTGTAGAGTACTTCAGGGGCTCTAACTGGGTCCGTACACACTATAGCCTTTACCGGCTAGACGGTGGAACAGACTTTGAATTGCTTTTTTCAGCCATCGTTTGTCCACGGTTGGACTTCAGCCTTCCTCCTCTATGTTCACAGGTTGTGTAGTGCCATTGAGGGGAGATTGAGCTATTTTCTGCCACACTGGCTCATGCAGGACGAGTTGGCAGAGTGTGATCAACCAAACAAAGATCCCTTAAAATACTCCACCCCGACCGGGAATTGAACCCGGGCCATGAAGAGCACAGACAGTGAGATACATTCCTTCTTTCACTGAGCTATTGTGACCCGGGCCACGGGAAGGACAGACAGTGAGATACATTCCTTCTCTCACTGAGCTATCATGACCCGGGTCACGGAGAGGACGGATAGTGAGATACATTCATTCTCCCACTAAGCTATCATGACCCGGGCAACGGAGAGGACAGACAGTGGGATACATTCATTCTTCTACAGAGCTATCATGACTGAGTGAGAATAGCATACAGAAAATTGAAGTATCACAGAGGACAAGGTTGGAGCACGAGGTATCAAAGAGCTTCTAGAGTTGTCACATTGACATCTCGTCAGATCTTACATCACTCACTATCATTTCTTACTGTCACCGTGGTGGCCAATATGACTGGCCAAGTCCATTAGACCGTCACTTATAGCCATTAAAATACCAACTAGAGGTGCCTCTCTACACAATACTGGAAAAAGTTGAAAGAACTGCCCATTATTACATCGTTCATAACTTACCGAGACATCCCCGAGCACCTGTCCTCTCAACAATGGCTCTCTTATTTGGATTGTTGAGGACTGATCTCTTGGCCATTGAGATATCGGCGGTGACTCGCGTGACCACTATGCGGTTACCGAATCGCTTTCGTAGGAAGTCAAACAAAGCTTTCTGCATCATATCAGTTACTTCATATCCTTTTAGTGATGGACCGCATATTACTACCGGTCTCATGGATGGAACAACATCATATGGTGGCACGTTCTGAGCCTACAAACCAGGGAGAATGAATCCGCTTGGGGGGAGAAAAAAACCTGCAGTGTGACTGCCAAAGGTTATTCCTGTAATATTTCTGTGTCTGTGTCAAAACCATCATGACACACACATTCAGCAGGATCGGGGAGCGATTCTCTGTCTGTCTGTCTGTCTGTCTACGTATTCTTATCCTCGTATCATAAAGTTATAGTGATTCTTGTTCTAACCTTTCTGAAGAAACCTTGCTTTTTGCCGGTTTCCCAATCCTTGCCAGGCACTGCCGCACTCGCGGGTCGTGGAGTGTTTGTTCCACTTGTGTTATTTCTCGGTGTCCCATTCTGCGGCTCACTAGCTGTGGTCATTGCGGTCGCACCAGAATCATTGGAATCCAATGACGTACCTACACAGGAAAGTCACAGTTTCACCTCACACTCTTATATAATGACGTATGCTGCTAGAAACAGATTTCTCATCATAACCGTAGTCCCGTGGCAATGTGTCAGGGTCGTTTTTCCAACACCCTTCTCGAGTTTTACGACAGCTACACGCCGGCCAACGGAGAGCTCGGTAGAAGGGAGAGCTGGTTTTCCAACCGCAATGGAATAACCATGACCCTTATACACCGGCTGGGACCTACATAAAATACGCGTGGTAGTCGAAAGCGCGTGCGCCGAGTCCAAAAACACCGGTACCCGGAGTAAGCAAAGAGTCCGGGTGACTTTCTCAGGCAGCCTCACTTCGGAAGAAATGTGGGTGGCAAAACAAATGCTCATCCATCCAAAGCAAAGAAATCCAGAAAAGAGTCGGGTGTAAGCACAGTGTTTCGGAGTAACACTTTTCCCCATGCATAGAAGCAACAACATCTTAACATTCCTTGTGTAAATACAGCAATAATAAGAAATCAATCTTAATAGTATGAAGTCGGTATGCATGCAGACTATGTCACTGACGCGTCAGCCCCATAGCTGCCTAAGTTATCATTTTCCTAAGGATTAAGTCTAGATGTTAAGAGAGGTTTGCTGAGAAGAACCAAAGGTTGTATTACCATGTAGTCTGAGCAGTAAGTAACCTAGTAAAAAGGATGGTGTCAATGGAAGGGCACAAACATGGCTAACACTCCTGAAGATATTAGATGATTCAATGATACTGGGCAGATTCTATCTGAGACAAGTTATCCCCCCTGGGTTGCATTCAGAAGGGGCACCTTGCTTCAGGTTTTTTTTCCGTAAAATATTATGAAGTCAAACAAAATATCATTACAAAATTAAAATTCACTCAATACAACCAAATGGATGGGTATAGACAATATATAATCTGGGTTGACAGTTGGAGGTGAGCTAGTCACATGACAGGGCCTGGCACATGGACAGATCCACACCCTGATCACTCTGACTATCCATGCGCAGACAGAAGTAATAACGGGAGTAACATGTGACTAGCTCGGTCTGGGAAACACGGCAAAATATTGATTGATAAAATGACATGCAGTGGCAGCGAGGATAACAGAATGTAGGAGGGAGAGCGTGTAGGTATCTGGTCAGGGTTATTGGGTTAGTACGGGAAATACAGAGGTGCGAATCAGGAATAAAACTCGGGTTAGCTGACTGTCTCCTTACTGTGCTCAGTCACTAATACGTTAATCAATAAATATTACAGTTTGGCCCAGGGTTACAATATTACAAATTGATTGGAGAGTTGTCAGTCTATACACTGCTATACAAGACAGAACAGTCTGAGTGCATATCCTGAGACACAGTCACAGTTACTGTCACAGTCACAATTACAGCCGCTAAGACAGTATGACAGTCACAATCGCATCGCAGTCACAGTTAGAGTCACAGTTACAATCACTGTGGCTCTTACAGTCACAATTACAGCAAAACTCACAGCTACAGTCACTGTGACAGTCACTGTCATGCAGAGTGTGACAGTTAAAGTCACAGTCACACCCATACCTGGTGTGCTCTGTATATTGGAGGCTGTAGTGGCATTATTTGTAGCTGATTTTTGTATCTTCTCGAATTTCGTTGGACTGGGAATGAATCCCACTTCACATCCTTCCTTTACTAGTCTTCCTATCCACCAATCGTTGTTATATTTCTAAAAGACATAAAAGCGTTCAGCTTTCCAAACCTAAACCGGAGCATGTATACATGTATGATATATGCACTGCTCCACACAATTATTAGTACATGCCGGCTTAGCTTATTACTGCTTTCCAGCATTACATGGTTTTCTTATGACTGTGAGATGATGCAAGGATTGTGTTGTTGATTACATGTAAGGTGTTAACTAAGACTTCATTTTATCTTCTCACCTCCTTTATGTGAAGAAAGTCTTTAACTCCGAAACTAACGAAGCAGCCCCTCACAGGGGAGTCATCATCCACAGAGCCATCATACGCCACATTAGTTCGCACAGCAAAAGCCACATGCTTCAACTACAGAAGATAGTATTCCACATATAGACACTGCACTTACAAACCATTTTATTCTGAGCATTTTCCATGAGAGTCTTTGAAATTGGTGATGAAACTTTCTTGGCTATACACAGGTTCTGGGAATGGTTAGTTGATTTACACAGCGACATACATGTCACTAATTTACATTAGCAGTTCATCACTATTTGGTACCAGGCTGAATGCGGTTGTTATAGTATGAAGCGAACTAACTCGGAGCTATACAGAATACCAGCTATCATGCGGTGTATCATCTAACCTGGGCTTTCTCTAGCTGGATCAGAGCCTGAGACTCGGCATCCGATCTGTCATGAGGTGAGGAGTGATGACTGCCATTAGACTCCACAGAATCCTGAAAACACCCAGAGTAAATCAAGCTAAACTACACAAATCAGGTCACACTGTGTCACACTACAGGTGTGACTATGTGACTTACACCACGGGATATGGCCAAACTACCACCAGCCCCTCCACTAAATACTTCTTAAACGGTCTATAAAACAACAGCTGCCCTACTATTGTTTTTCCTTAGGGTGGATACGCGCGTTGCAAATCATGGCATGGCAAAATGGCTGACGATAAGAGCAGCATCTAACTCTACTAGAATAGATACTAGTGGCAAAGCGATACTTATAATGGAACTTTATATGATGGAATGAATACAACTGGACAAGGCGATAGTTCAAAGCCTGCGAATAAATAACTAGGCCTATGAACAAATCAATAACGGCAGCTTCTACTCTCTGGTACAGGCTGATGGCCGTTAGTATTGGAGCAATTCCCCCGGTGATATAGCTTGAGCGAATATGTGTATATTCAATAGTGAAATGAAATGCAGAGTATAGTGCCATGATATCGTGACAGAGTACCAATCAAACTGTGCCTCACAAACAGTGTTCTTACTATAAGGATATACAAAAATTCACAGTCTAGCTTTGGCGTGAACAGAACGATGGCTGGATTAACTAGGCGAATCAAGTTCAGATCATGATTACAGCCGTCACACAGAGCAAAATAGCTGCCTACTCACCGGCTTCTTCATCATCATTTTAGTATTCCGACTAGGGGACTGATTCTACATGACCAACCGACTGTTTTACTTCTGCATGACTGATATGGCTTGATGCGTTCTTACCGATTATGTACATACGAGCATTGATCCGATGAGGGCGTTACTCCGCATTAGACTACAGTACCACGGATCATTCAGCAATTAAATACACTAAGGGCAATGCTGAGCGGGCTTACCCATGATGTGCCTGTGAGAAGCGGGTGACGATCCATGCCATCGGTTCGTGCAGTGACCATGTCAGGTGTCAGTTATCGGCAGGCGATATCCGTGATTAGTAAGTATAAAGTCGTACTGTTCCCTAGGGTAGTACAGCGACGATGTATAACGATGGATAGTCAATAGCTGACAGGCTGATACTGAATAGGGCACGGAGAGGAATACTCCATATAATTATCAATTGCAGTGGCTATTAGATTAATACAATCAATATCACGTGAGCTTTTACTTAATAACTATATTAGGCCACGTAAACGCCGCACTACTGCTTACTCTGTATAAGATATGAACACCTGACAGATGTCTAGGGCTTTGGTGACCATTAGAGCCACCTAGGCCTCTATCTGATCATAATTGGAATGGGGTACCATAAAGTCAAAAAGCTTTATTTTAAGCCAAACAGATAGCTATATGTGTACTGTACGATGCAAACAGTCATCAATCAATGGTGAATATAGCATTGATTATAACGATAATTCTTGGAAAATAATAACTGCGTGTGACAGCTTCACGTATTTTAGATCACGGACACTAGCTGTTCGCGTGTGTAACTATCACCTAATGCTATGTAAAATGTCATTGATGCTGGGTAGCTACATTAAATGGCAATGCTATAATTGGACCAGAACCTGCTATCAATAATACTCAATATGAACACATTGTGCATCCGTGATAAAAAAGGAACCTATTATTGACTGGACGGCAATAACTTGAGGCAGGAAGATTGACACAGTACGTATGTACTCAGAGTTTTGCCCAGTAATACATGCCCCTTCTGTTTATACTCCACGTTATTATTCCTTGTATGGGGTTGTGGAGTTTATACTCCACGTTATTATTCCTTGTATGGGGTTGTGGAGTTTATACTCCACGTTATTATTCCTTGTATGGGG
>Ga0224511_10003716_pt1 | contig 11166 bp, 2 predicted proteins | sample SF_May12_sed_USG_2_FD_169988 | JGI IMG/M metagenome (GOLD analysis project Ga0224511, IMG submission 169988) | Sediment microbial communities from San Francisco Bay, California, United States - SF_May12_sed_USGS_8_1 | ecosystem: Environmental > Aquatic > Marine > Sediment | place: USA...
GCTGGGAACAAATGACGTCAATATGATGACGTCATGGTGTTATTGTTTCCCGCGCTATAACGTTTTTGGCTGTTTAAGCCTAAAAGAAACAGAAAATTTGTTGAATATTTGGTGTAAGATTAAAATTTATTTCACTGGTGATCATAGAAAATCATATTTTCACTCGTGGCTACGCCACTCGTGAAAATATTGCTTTCTATGGTCACTCGTGAAATAAATTTCTATCTTACACCAACATTCAACAAATATCCTCTATGTCATAATGTTATGGTTGCTTTTGCACTAAAATAAATTATCTTGTCGTAACCCCATTTAGTGTCGACTGAAAAGGTGACATACAAAATGTACAAAGTGAAAAGCCGAAGAACCGTAACTCTGCCTAATCAAATTTGGTGTGCTTGCCCCAGATTTATTTTTACACTTTGATAGTTTGATCTTTCTGCGACATAGCTCTTAAACTCCAAGAGGTATCAACAAGACAATGTTGGTATATAGACCAGTGCATTACACAAGATACGTAACGTTATCTTCCCTAATTTTGGAGTTTAACCCTTTGTTTATTTTACACTAAACTTTGTCCCGGACACAGCTCTGAAACTACAAGAGTGAAAAGCAAACCTTTTAACAACACAATTCTCCGCTTCTTATCTTTTAGTTACTTTTCTTTTTTATTGTTCATACTTGTTTTTGTCCGTAATGATACTCTAACAGCATGACCTGGAAATTTACAAAATATCTTTATGCCGAATATGTACACACTACTTCGCTGTGTTCAAAACCTATTCGGGGAGCATCACTCGGTTCGACCGACTCTTGTTAAAAGAGTAACTGCCCTTCACATAAAATTGTTGTTTTTTCCCTAATTTCTTGTCCAATCAGGCAACACATTCGACTCGCATAGTTTGAGTTCTTACTTTGAGGTGAAGTCGATCAACATAATACATACATAATACAAAACAAAATACCATAAAAGTCGTGTATACGAAACAACTCACAGTAAACAACGACAACGACATTGACACTGCCATGGTTTTTGCTTTATTTCAGAAAATAAAATACAAGTATTATGTATATAGGTTATTCGATTATTCGTATCACCCTTTATGTGACGTTTTAATCGCTTAGTTGTTAAATACAAGAAACCATTTTTGTTTTGCAGATCACAGTTAACTAACAATACGCAACGAGTATAGAATATACTTTTGTATTTAAAGTGTGCAATATTTTAATTAATTACACGTGTGCTCTATGGATACATTGATATGCTTCAAATACATATTTCACTGTTTATACCTGTAGTTTGAAGAAATAAAATACAGTTTGTGCAATACTTTTTTTCAGATAGTTGAATTGGTTTTAACTTTTCAAATGAAGAGCAGCGTTATCGGTTTATTTTGTGTGTGCATAATATTTACTTATTTGGTTACCTACATGTAAGACGCTAAGTGTCAATGAACATTTACACATATTTACACCTCTATTTCCATTGCTTCAATATCCTTTACTGAACAAAAAGGAGTTCATCCATCGATGAACAACGTTACTCGATACCGCGCAATGGTACGGGAAAACACTAATGCCATCAGAAATGCCCCGCTATTATTAGAATGTTGCTATTTTAAGATACATGTAGCTTCTCCAAGATGTAAGGCAATTCTTAGAACCTTTCTAAACTAACTTCGTATGTCTCATTATATGGCGACAACATTTATTCTTCAAACGTTTTTACTCAATTTGTATACAGTTGAATAGAATACGTTTACTTAAAAGTATTTTCCTGTTTTAAAATGGGCACTTCAGTCGCAAAATAAAGAATTTTAATGGTATGTGTCGCACTGTAAGGCCATTGTACTTCTACCGAATGTAAACATGATACCGTGTTTTGATAAATGCACAAGACGTTGCTCAGTGTTTAGAGAAAGAAACTACAGTTAAAATGTAGTTATAGCTTTAACATTACATAATTAATTGGATTTTTCGGCGTAGCTGTTTAATCTTCTTTTTGACCTACATTTCTGTATAATGACGTCTGTATGGGATTTCAGCAATCCGCCGTTCTATTGGATTATTTCATAAGCACTAAAAATGACGCGTGGGGAAACAAGAGAAAATCCCGTTTTCGATTGGATGAACATGATAGCACGAAAACATAAAGGCCACACTATTGTAATGCATGTGTTTTACGATATTTTGCTTCGTTTGTAGATTATTTATTTGGGGTATTGTTTTCTTAAGTGTTTTTGATATTAAAACAATAAACAGTTACGTGTCAAACAAAATATTTTATGGATAAAATGAATTACGTCTCCAGATGTGAACTGGTTTATAATAAAAAGATTGACATATTACCCAATAATTATTACGTTAGCCTCACTACGTCAAGATTCCGGGGTTTACACTTTTAGATTCATGCAATAAGTTTGTGCCGTAAAATTTGCAAGAAGGTTAGATGTAAGTCTGGAATGAAATTGAATCTAAGAGGTTAAATTCCACTATTATAAGTAATAAATTGAATTAAAACCTGGAACAATGAAACATTTTATTTAATGAATAAATTATATTTATTGCTGCCCATGTTTGCGACTAGTAGTTCATTTGTCTAGATTATATAACGCAACACCTTTTGAGTTGAAAATGTCATTTAATGTTATTGACTTGAGCATGTGCTTTGTGTACAAGATAAGACTTGCAAGTTTTTCCTGCCTCTGTCTGTCATTACACAAGTAATAAATGTCCTTAACGGAATTTGAAGACATCACTTACTTTCTAACAAAGTTCGCCAAAACAGCTGTCCACTGATCCTTGACAATAATCATTCTAAGTTTTCCGTCATCTGTGTAAGATTTGTGTATAAATACTTTTTTTCCTTTTTTAATCCGACGCCGTTTTTTTATTTTTTGGATGTTTTGGCTCATGTGTCATTGAAGTTTGAAGTTCAACAATATATGCAAAAATCAAAACTAATATAGATTGTTCAAGCATGATTGTATTTTTAAACATGTTTATTTTATATTACTATTATTATTTTATTACCATGTGCACAACATCCATCACTGTCCTCTATTTAATATTGGGCTTGGATTTTGCTAATAATGGGTACTGGTAAGCTTTTGTGTACTTTTAACATTTTGGGGGAGAAAATTGGTAGTGCATAAATAGTTTGAATACACACAAACATTAGTCCAGATAAGGCGCGTAAGGACGTGATTTACTCCCTGAAAACGGGCATTTACGCGCTAGTTGAGATTTCTAAGCGTACATTTACGCGTTAAAATTTTAAATAAAGGGGTAAGATACGCTCAAATTAAAATTTCAGCGCGTACATTTCATAGTTTAGTTTCGTTTGCTCATACAATTTGGTGTACGCTGGCCAGCTTATTTAACAGCGCCTGCGTACCGTATAAACATCGTGACTGTATAGTTCCTGTTTTGTGTCATATTGCTCATCTGTTTTTCAATTGCATGTGTAAAGCTGGCTTTAAAAATAGCGTTTTACTTTTATGGACCATTACTCATAAATCGGATATGTTAACTTGATTACTAACACTTCTTACGACAAAATATGTTCTTTTAAATTATGAATACAGTTAGTATTCAGATAGTGTTGTTATGTTTTTGTGTCAACACATGTTAAGAAACTCTTTGCGTAATTGTCTGCTTACTGAGTACTGCCCCACTCTGTTGATGTACATTCTTTTAAGTAGTATATGGAGTTTTTTACACATGTCTGCTAAAGATAAGTAACTATTTAGATGTAAAATATACATGATATACAAAAACAATAGAAAAATGTGTTTCTGTATATTTACACTTTGATTGTTTAATAAGGGAGTACATTTACTCAATGGGTTTGAAATTATGGAGTACTTTACCCTCTCACTCGTTTAAGAGAGCGTACATTTACTCCCTAGACAAAATAATTATCTGGAGCCCTGCACACAAATGTGTATTATTGAGCATTTAAGCACTGTTTTGTTTCTATTTTGTTCATAAAACTTTGATCCTGTTAGAACTCCTGTTAAATACTATGTTCAGACAGTTAACAATATGATAAAAAACTGTTACGAAACATAAAGCTATATTCTTTCTCGTTGTATTACTATTTTGCTTTGCGTGAATGGGCGGACCAATCCGTCTGCGAAAACATAGGGTAAAAGGTTTGAAGTTCACTGATTGATGGCCGTCGTTAGGGCTGGTTAAAGCACGCGTCGAGTCCCTCCTGACTGGCGTCATTCCTGACTCAAACGAACCAGCAAATTTAGTAATTTTCGATTCAAAGTTAGTGAAATGTATCCACGTTGGTTAATTGAGAAGTATAATGCCGTTGTTTCAGACTGGTACATGTCTGTATTTGTGTTTTCCCCCACTTGATCGTTGCAAGAAACACCTGTCAGTCAAGTACTAGGAGTATAACACTGGTATTTGTGTATGATTACCATTGTAGATTATTATTATAGTATGTTTTATGGTTCTCATTTATAAAGTCGCGTAACACATCATTATGTATTACACTTACCCCACACCTACTACACAATCCCCACAAAAAAAGCGGGAAACGGAATAAATAGCGTATTGTATTATTTAAAACGGATATAGCTTTTATATGTCTTACACGGCTGTCTGTTTATACATGTACAATATGTTGTACATTTGTACAATAGGAGTCAACTGGTTAATATGGAATAGTGTTCAGAATTCTTCTTTGAGTCTAACATAAAAAAATATGTTAGAAGGCCATTTGTAGTTTACGTGAACAATGTGTAGTAACTTGTTTATTAAATGTGTTTCGATTGAACTACGTGTGTATAAAAGAAGTATATTTAATCGAGGTGAGTCAGATTGCTTTGTTGTGTAAATGTTGCCCCTTAAATTGTATTGAAGACGAACTAATTTTCCTACTTGTATATGAGAACTTTATTTTTATTTTTTTTACTTGTATTGAAAACATTAACATAGCTGTTGCAGCAACCATGTTGTTTTATATTTAATCTGTATTCTTCTTCAGACATTAGGATTATTTATTTCTTTGTGATCCATTTTCAATTTAAAATTGTATTTGAGTCATATTTTCAAGAACATAATTAAACATTAAATATATGATAATTTACAAGTGTACCATTTTGTTTGTTAAATTGCATGTCTGACATTTAAATCATGTCAGTACTACTTTGTCTTTATTGAATTGTTGTGCAATTGGCCAGTGGCTTGATCAGAAAACCAAAAACAACGTGAATATGTTTAGTATAGCGCGTAAACCGATTAAGCAATTGTGTCGATAAGAAACTACTGGACTGAAGTAAGATATACATGTATATAAGATATATCGCATTTAAAAACAAATGAGTTATTCCATTCCGAGGAGCTTGACCTAATTCATCAGACGCAAGGAATCAAACTTCTTTGCTATTACACACGCCCGTTGCCATAAGTATTAGTTGTTCTAATTACCAAATAAACAACCCTAAACCAGTGGGGTTGAAACACGATACTCTTTTCGGGCAACATTTGAACCATTCCAATGACGTCATATATAAAAGCATGTATGTGAATCATTCCTTGTAAGGTAAGGTGATATAACGTAATTTGATTTAGTACATGAAACTTTGATTTTTTTAACGTTCTCGTACATGTATATGTAGCGTCCAAAACTTTCGTCTGATATGGATGTTGTTTTTATTGAAAAAACATGTAAATGCCTGGCATTATAGTCGCAGTATATAGATAAACGAGTTTCCGTTGCTTAGAAATTTTGATTATTAGTTTTTATATTAACATCAAATTGTACGTATGGGTTTTGAGACGTTGTATCTTTAAATACGTAACGAGTCTTTATTCATTTTCAGTGACTGTTTTTAAAACCGTTTGTTTTTGAAACCGTTTTAGTTTATGTTTTATTAAGACTTACGAACTGTGAATACAATTCACATTTTGCAGCCATACAGAGGAACTATAAACCTAAAAGGAATATGACTTTTTAAGATGAACCGCCGGGTGACCTTTTACTATTTGTACTACCTGTATTTCATTTTCGAAACAATATTAAACAGTTTGAATGTTTTTCATAATTAGAGGAGGAAAAATTATACATACATGTATATAAATTTTCTTTACATGATATATATGTTGTAATTATTGCCCTGATGAGTGTTAACGAAACCGGTTGGCAATAAAATAAACCCAAATGACGTGTTTTTTATTTTAATTATATATATAAACAACAGTGTTTTTCGTTCTGCATGAATGAAAAGTAAACACATTATTTGTTTTCTTGTTTTCTCTATTATTTAAGTGATAAAACCTTTTGCATTTTAGAGTTGACAATATCTACTAAGGCGACGGCGGCTTCGTCCCATGCTCGCTTGTCCGGATCATAATTTGGCATCTTATTGCCAATGTACACCAAACTTAAGGTGCATGTATCTTGCAAGGCGACAAAGAGAATAATTAAAGAACATTAACTCTGACTTGTCTAATATATCAGTAATTGCCCTGAACTTAGTCCCGGATATTAATCTGAAAATACAAGTAGTATCAAGAAGAAACTTTGTTGATAAATATATGTCATTGAGCAGTAGTTTAGTTTTTAAAACATAATGCTCCGATTCACTATTTATGAGTAAATGCCCCTTAAAAATGATGATGTTTGATTTTGTCCACAATGTATCTGTAGTATGAAAACTACTGTCTCGGAAATTAACAATATATTTTTATGCCGAATTTGGTAAACACTGTATGTACAAACTATGACGCTGTGTCTAAAGCCTATTCGGGAAGCATGACTCGGTCCGATCGGCTAGTGTTTAAAGAATTGCCCTTACCATAACATCCCGTTTTAAATATTTGCATATTTTTAATGTCTTGTATATGTACCCCCAGGCGACGCATACGACTAGAAGATTTTGAGTTCTTGGTTTGTGGTGAAGACGTTGAAATAAGCCAACAAACTCACAGTACACAACGACAAATATATTGAAACTGCCATGGACTGATTTTATTACAGAAAAAATATAGTTACCATTTCTTTCACACATTATTTTACACATGTACTCATGCCTTCTGGAGAGGTTCTTCTTTTTCTCATATTAACAATTAAACAACATTTCAGATCGTAAAGAATACGTATCAAATATTATCACGTCGCAAACACCCAAAAAACAGCTTTGTGTCATCATGGCCTGAAAGTACACAAATCATAATCATTGGCACAGAATTGTGTAATGAAATTTATTCATCTTTAGTATTATAAATATTAATGTATCACGTACTCTCAATTATACATTCTGTTCAGATATTTCAGAATTACAAACAAATGTGGTCAATGTTTTACAAGTATTTACACACTTAACAATACTTTACTTACTTTTCGGCGAATTATGCCATCTCACCGTATCCACCGATTACATACTCGCGCTCTAAAAATTGTCATCAGCATAAGAGTCAAATTTAACAAGATCATCATCATTATTATCATTATTAACATCATCATTTTTACTGTCGTCGTTTTCTAGTTATGTCTGTTTTCGTATGTCCCATGGTGATTGATACATTTTTTACATTACGTAAGGTCTGACGCAATCATCGTTTCGCCAACCCGTTGCTAAGACCATTTGAAATGAAGTTTTGCCTGACAAATAGTGGGTTTTTATGTAACGTCGTACATGATATGTTTGACGTTACGTGTTTTCCAGTTTGTGTCGGTGCATCGAACGCCATTTCAAGCCTTCTGTCATACGTTAATTGTCTCTTACAACTGATATATGTGAGGAGGCAGACAGTTGTTTTGGGATATAAGGCGATTGCTGATGAACTTTACACAACTTTGTTTACATGATAAAAACTTATCAATGTCGAAATACCATTATATCCATGCAAACCAACCAAACAACCAACAAACCAATCAACCAACAAACCAATAACACAAACAATCTAATACTTTACCATGCTAATTTATGTTTGTTTTACCTTCAATCGACTTGCGATCTTGAACACTGCGATAAGGTCCTGCAAAAAGTTAAATACAATAGCAGTAATCACGTCACTTTAAAAAACAAAACAAATAAGAGCAATGGTGTTCAGACCTTCGGTAAGCTTCTTTTGGTATAGTTTCTTCCATCATATTCCTTCAGCACATTTAACAAGATCATTGTCGTTTAGAGAGGGTTGACAATAAATAGCAAATGAAATGGTTGGTAGACCTACTTCTGTACTATGTTTGGTCATGCTAATTAATTTGTTGCCATTGTTAAGGTCATATCTTTAACATCTTACAGCTAAAATAAGGAATCACATTGTACAGCAAAATAATGAGTTTTTATTCTGTATAGTAGGCCACTATGATGTACAAAATAACAGTCTGTACAAGATTGACACAATACATACCACTTTGACAGAACTGTCCGGAATAGCCAACCGGACACTGACACGTGTAGTCGTTCACCTGGTCAATGCACGTGGCTCCGTTTAGACAAAGGTGAACCAGACAGTCGTCGATGTCTGAAAATATTTTTGTTCGGTATTGTGAGTTATTTCAGTTAATTTTCAGTGAGATCAACCTAAAAATGTTAAGGTAGGTTAAAACTCAAAAGATGTTGCACACGTGACGGACACACAGTCGTCGATGACATTATGTTACAATCGTATACTATTATGACTTATAGTAACTAGATAATATAGTAAAAAATGTAATGAGAGTGTATTGCTCGATATGTGAAATGTACTACAATTGATATTCAAATAGCCAATCGTTTCTTTGACAAAGTGTTTAATACGGTAAATTATATCATATAAATTAAAGTTGAATCTTCCTTTATCAAAAGATGGAAAAATTATAGGCTAGTATGGCCAGTTCGACATCGCCGAAACGGATATTCATTTTATTATAACGATTTTGAATAGTAAACGATGGTTCAAAACAAAATTATGGTAATGTTCGCTAATACAGATATTGATTCTCATTGAGTATTCTGCGGGGGTGTAGGTTTATGTAATGTAACTATAACACTCAATAACCTCCTAAAACACAAATGTTAGACAGATACAATGTACAAATAACAGTGTGTACAAGATTGACACAGTACATACTACCTTGACAGAACTTTCCGGTATAGCCAACCGGACACTGACACGTGTAGTCGTTCACCAGGTCAATGCACGTGGCTCCGTTCTTACAGGAGTCATCCCAACAGTCATCAATGTCTGCAAATATGATCAGATGATTTGATTGAGAACAAACTTTAAAATGTTTAGGTAGGCTTAAAATCAGTTGATTACCAAAGATGGTGCATTTTAATGAATCTACCGGAATTGATGTACCCTATGATATGATTCATTATTTTTTTACAGATCAAACTTTATACCAAACTAATATTACAACGTATCCTTCTAAACAGCATATAAACTGGAGATTTCAATACTGACTGTTCTGGCAGAGCGTGCCATAAAAGCCGTTCACACACATGCAAGCAAACGCTGCCACGCCGTCCTCGCACGTGCCGTTGTTCTGACACGTGACGGACGCACAGTCGTCGATGTCTGTAAAATATGTGACGATCGTATGATGTTATGACATTATAGTCTTTAAAAGTGAAATGATAATTAAGTAAATGTAATGAGTGATTATTGCTTGATAAGTAAAATGTACTGCATAATTATGATATTCAAATATCCAATCGATCCTTTGATCAACTGTATGACTACGCTATATTCTTTAAGTTGCATCTTCCTTTGTCAAAAGATTGAAAATAAGTAAATTTTATTTAGACGCTAGTATGGCCAGTTCGACATCGCAGAATTATATTTTGAATTATTATGACGATTTTGAAGAGATAAAGATGGTTTAAAACAGGATATAGATATTTTTCCATAATACTGATATTTCTTCTGTTTGAGTGTAGAGCTTGTTCACAATAATCGGCACAAAAATGAAACATCAGCACTAAACACAACATTCCTCAAAACAAGTGGTATATAAATTTATTTTGTGTATGAACACCTAGGTTCAACTACAGAATTACATAAACTAATAATATTTATTTGTTTTAAGTTGTTATAGAAAATTCCGGTCTCTCGTGTTGATGGAATGGCCAAAAAACGGATTTTTTTTCCAAAACAATGATTTGGTCCATGACCCAAGTGTCTTTACCACCATATGTGTAAATGGCTTTTTTTCCGAGTATGTGTGACACTATGCTTACACCTTAAACAATTTCATTATTGATAAATGTTGAATTTTGCAGTATTGAGGAATTGAATGTGTTAAGTTACTTTTTTCTCCAATATGTTTATCCATGTTTGTCTGTCAAATTTGTCACGGACGAACATACTGTAGGACGTAAATGGTTTAATGGTTGTGGTGACGTGGCCAGTTGGATTTTCTTCATGGAAGTCAGTATACTTTTTTTTTATTACCTCTGGTTAGGTCTTAGTCGCAATTATAACAACATTTCGTTAGATTTACTATGTTAAGAGGAACAAGTTATGTATACGGACAAACATTGTGGGACGGAAAATAAATACCGAAATATAAAAGACCACAACAACGAATTTCCAACTTCCAATAACATGTAACTTCTTTTTACACCTTTTTCGATCAACCACCTAGTATTTCAGCTACATGTACATTAAAAATCATCTAAAGTGTGGGGTAAAATTGGCATTCTTTTGCATTTGGTTTTATTAAAGAAAACTGTCTGATCAAGCTGTCATGGTTTTAAATGGACATCATGTCATACACCGTCAGAAACTAGAAGCAATATGGAAACTGTAGATATGATGTTACATTTTGTGGCTAAAAAGTGCTATATTTTGGAAGAAAAATGCCCCCAGCGAGACTATTTAACAAAGCAGGCCCTTCATTTTGTCTTTACAGATTTCTTGGAGTAAGGGAAATATAACAAGGGCAACTTCTCTGGAAAAAAATGTTTGTTTTTTGTGGGAATGTAGGATTGAAGGTCAGGTGTTTTGGTGCCGAGCATTGTGAACACGCTCTTTCGCGAAAGTATTCTGCGGGTCTGTACGATCATGTCAATAAATATAAAACTCATCTAGAACACAACAGAAAGGGTACCGTTTACAAATTATAATGTCGAAAAATTCGTATTGAACGAGATATATATTTCTAAAATATGATATAACTTCTCAGCAAAATAATCCTCATGAATGCATCCT
>Ga0224511_10003717_pt1 | contig 11163 bp, 7 predicted proteins | sample SF_May12_sed_USG_2_FD_169988 | JGI IMG/M metagenome (GOLD analysis project Ga0224511, IMG submission 169988) | Sediment microbial communities from San Francisco Bay, California, United States - SF_May12_sed_USGS_8_1 | ecosystem: Environmental > Aquatic > Marine > Sediment | place: USA...
GGTATGCCATCTTCCAAGACCTTAATATGTGTATATGATAGGTACCAATCCAAACTCTAATCATGATTAGTGTTTTGGGGCTTAGGTTGCCATCTGTTAAACCGTGAAGTAAACAGTCGAAATTTCTTGCCGGTGAACAGCGCGCAAAGTCCATTGGAGAGATTTATTGAGTGAGATTACAGTTTGACAATGCGGAGCATTAGCTAAGGTGAGCCAACACATTCAACTAATAATCCATCATCAAATGCTCCTGTTGGGTTTGCACTATACTAACGAAAAAACCTCTAGACATTTAAACCTTTAGAAAAACCCAGTTTTATCTGGGATAGCAGAATAGCTCAATGGTTTGTCATACCCATCACCCACTGGGAGAATGACCTCCCCACATCATTCCTAGTCCCTAAGCTGCTCCTACAAGTATGAGGCTTGGGAGGTTAATTTTATTGGATGACCCAGTGCTCGAGTAGAACAATAAATACAAAAAAGAAATAAATCTTATTCGCATCGTCTCTAAGGTTGTTAGACTCTGAACCATGGAGTGAAAATTGTGATTATATATATTATATATATATATATTATATCATTCACATTTATTTCAGTCCTTTTTCTACCAACTGCTGAAAGGTGTGGCGTTTTGTCATTCAAAGAATGTGCTGCATCGTGACTTGAAGCCACAGAACATACTCATTAATAAGGTAAGATATGAGATGGAAGTGGTTGCCCTCAGAGGTTTTCTCATAAATCTACAGCTGTTTAGTTACAGTGAAACTTGGATGACTCGAACTGCAGGGGACCACCCAAAACAGTTGGAGTTATGAAAAGTTTGAGTTATGAGTTATGCTTTCTTTCCCTTTGCTTAAGCTATGTGGCCACTGTAGTGAGTCCATTTCGCTCTAGTGTATTCCATTTCCTGCCTAAACTTTCTAAGATTTTCGAGTTTTTCTTTTCATGTGAAAAGAAAACAATGAAATTAGGCTTGTTACACAAGAATGTAAACACATCCAGCCAAAGAAAAGGTAATTTGATGGCACTAACCACCGGTTCATCAGTTCGAGTTATGACTAAAAGCTTGAGCAAATTGTCATTATCCAGACAGGGACCATGAAACTTGGTTTGAGTTAAACAGGTTTTCGAGTTATCCGAAGTCGAGTTAACTCAGTTTCACTGTATATGGAGAAGCGGTGGCATAGTGGGTAGTGCATTCAGTTGTGGACCAAATAACCTGGGTTTGGTCCCAAGCTCGCGAATCAAATTGTCCTCTCTCCCTCGTCGGATTCGAATCGCGACTTTAAATAGAGGAGACCCATCCATGGAGTACCTATTCTATTCGGCAAACCAAAGACCATCCTGAAAGCAAGTTATTGACTTAGTAATGCCATCCATGTTACAAAAGATGATACTATCTTACCTTATCTAAATCAGGTCAAGAGACTCATTTAAACCAAGTACGTATTTGGTTTATTTTTGTTCTGTTGCTCTTGTTTAGAACGGAGAGCTGAAGCTGGCAGACTTTGGTTTAGCGCGAGCCTTCGGTATCCCTGTCCGGTGTTACTCTGCTGAGGTGGTCACTCTGTGGTATCGACCTCCTGATGTGCTGTTTGGTGCTAAGCTCTACACAACCTCCATCGATGTGTGGTCGGCGGGCTGTATTTTTGCTGGTAAGTTTGGTTCTGATCAGACAGTTCAGGCTAGGGTTGGTCTAAAACCGGTCTCCAGGACTTGAGGTGTTTCGGAATGTTCCCAGATGCTTCTAATAAAACTGTATAAACCTGGTAGTACGGCTGCCGTAACAGAGAGGCACTGTGGCTGAGTGGTTAGAGCGCCCGCCACTGGTACTGTAGGTACCGGGTTCGAAACACAGCTTGAGCACGGGATTTTACAATAACTCTCCGTGCACCCAGTAGTAAATGGATACCTGATTCTTCAGAGCAGGGGAAGGTGAAGGCAGTGAGGAAGAGGAGTGGCTTCCCACCTCAGTTATACCATTGTCGGTGCAAGTTGGCTCTTTAACAGCCACCTCCCCAACGGCCATTAATGGCCATAGGACAACTTTTATCTACTTTACCTACTGTCGCCGTACTAAGTTAGAATCTAATAAATAAAATGTAATGCTACTTCAGAGTCCGTTTCACTAAATACGTATCCGATTTGGTTTATCGTCTTTATCTTTTATTTGAAGATTACGCTCTAAAGTTGGTTTTATGTTTTACATACTCGAAACGCCATTTTTATACCATTTCATTAGAAACACCTGTATGGTGGCCTGTCACAAATCCCCACAACCTCTTAACCAAGATTAAAAATTAGAAGATTTCCAAACAATCGCCATTCAGTGAGTGTCACTTTGGGGGTGAGGGATGATTTGGTAGATGATATATCGGACTAAAAATAAGAGACCCTAAATTCGATCCCCAGTTTGGGCGCCGCTTTAGATTACACTCACCTGATTCGAATCGTGAGGCCCACCCGACAACCTTATCTATTGGACATATCATGAGCCATCCAGGAAATGAACCGTTGTCTTAGTAACGCTTTCTATGTAAAATCTTCCTAACGAGTTGCTTATAAGTAAGGTTTAATTTCTGAAGATTTATCTTCTGTGTTTGTTCCTGCATGGATAAGATAAGATCATGGGTGGCTTCACTACGCCAATGAATTTCCTCAGAATGGTCCATTTTTGTCCCATAGAGTTGATACTCTATGGGCGGGGCTCCTTTATTTAACATCGCGATCGAAGTCGACAGGGGAGAAAATGTAAACTTAGAGTCACCCGGTCCAAAGCCAAATGCGCTACCCACTAAGCCACCGCTTCTTTCTTAACTAAACCCTTTTCCTTGTTTATAGAGTTGTCGAACTCTGGTAAGCCACTGTTTCCTGGCAGTGATGTAGATGATCAGCTAAAGAGAATATTCCGCCTTGTTGGTGCCCCTAATGATCTCAACTGGCCGGGAGTGTCGCAACTCCCAGAGTTTAAGGTAAGCGGTTTGATCATTCTACGTATTCTAATTTATAATTTTTTGTGCTGATGTTTATAAGGGCGTATGTACATGTATATAGTGTATGTTTAGTGCTCTATACGCACATAAGTCATATAGTGGGACTAAATATAAATACATTTTTTGATTGGAGGGTAGGCACTGGGATGCGGCTGATAGCCGCTGCTAGATTAGTGTGGGTGTCTCTGGGGGCATCGAATAGTCTTTTCCTATGGCATATCATTGGGAAGAGAAATCTTTCGTGTAATTAGGCAGTGCACTGACCCCTGGTATTGTCCAGTTTCACACGTACTACCAGCGAATGCAAGCCTTCTCACTGTTTACTGTCCTGTGTAGGTGTATCCCGATCATCCAGTGAGAATGAGTTGGGATCAGGTTGTGCCTCGTCTCAATGATGCTGGGAAAGATTTACTTATGGTAAGTGGTTATTCCCATAGAGGGAGGATAACTCTATGGTTATACCAGAGCACATGATACGCCAAAGTGCATGCTACACCAAAGTGCATGCTACACCAGAACGTACGCTACACCAGAGCGCACGCTACACCAGAGCGCACGCTACACCAGAGCGCACGCTACACCAGAGCGCACGCTACACCAGAGCGCACGCTACACCAGAGCGCACGCTACACCAGAGCTTGTACTCGTATACCAATCCTACAATTGTCCCTCACTATGATTCTCTTATAATAGATTGCTATTTTGAATTGCTGCAAATATTTGTTTGTTCCATGCACGCACTGGACTGTTCTATTTAGTGGACCTCCTAAGCCTGAATTGAGCTAGTTTTGGAGCAGTAAGAGTTGAACATTATGTGAGGTGCTCACATTTAGAGCAGGAGCCTACATGGCCAGGACTTTAACCCAATTTCTTCTTCTGTTGAGTCAAGCGGTTTCAATCATTGCACTATCCAATTGCTGTTATATTACCATTGAATCACTCGATCTGTCTGGGAAGAACTAAATCTTGTTTTGGTCTTTAGAATGAGCGTGGAAAATTTGTTGGGACTGTTCATTACTGACTGGCCTAGTCTAGGGATTTCGAAAGTGAGTAATTCACCCAACGATTTCTTATTCTTTGCAGAAGATATTGGTTTGCAATCCGAGCTGCAGGTATTCAGTTGAGCAAGCTCTCAATCATAACTACTTCCTATCATTGCCAAGTCACATCCGATCTTGGTATGAGGAATGATTTTACACTAATCGCCAAAGGATTTTTTTGTTGTATACGTGCATGCAATATTTTTGTTGTTAAATTTTTATTGTACTTTTGTGCCGTATATCGGCTCTTTTTTGTCATTTGTGCAACATATTATACAAAAATTCACACGGGTTGCATAGAAAAAAGTTAGAAAGCATCCCAAACCACAATATAGAAACACAGAAAAAGTGATACCTGGTCTACCTGCACCATGCAAACAACCATCTCGATATCAGTAAAGGAGTGGCAATCAAACTAATCTATGGGTGAACAACTCTATACGACGAAGATACCAAGTTGCGGTATTCACACAATTAATCATTTCTAAAACAAGAGTGGCATACTCGCATAGTGTAAAAAGACCACATGTGCCATTCGTGCCACTGGTGTAAAGGGGTGAGATTGGCAGTAACTGGGGTTCGGTCCAAACTTAGCAGAGTGGACAAATTTGGAGATTTTCAACAGGCACAGCAACCGAGGGCACATCACACCCTCTTTGGGCACATCTAGGGCAAAGCGGTAGCACTTTGATCGTGGGTTAGGATATAAAGGCGATAGCGTTGGCTCGCTAACTGAAATAGCCTGCACTATGGGCACTTGAGTATTTTTATTTATTTATGGGAAAAGGTATGATACTGGCCAGCCTCTTTGCATCAATTTCCGTTCGATATTGCCGAAATAGAGTAGATGTAAAGAAAAAGAAAAGTTCTTGGATGTATATTTTGGTGGAGCGGGTCTAATAAAATCGCCGAAAAGCCATGGAATCTATTGAGCGATCAGATCGAATACCTAGTAAGGCCATTTGATTACTTCTCTCGATTTAATGTGTAGCAACAAGTAGCTAACCCAGTGTCGCCCTCAGTCAGCTTACCTTACTTACATTTACATTTACAAGTTACACTTAGTCTTACAGTTACAGTTACACTACACTACAGTTCCACTGTGTTACACTGTTACAGACTTGCACTTGCAGTGTAACACTCGTGAGTGTAAGTGATTACTGAAGTTACACTACTGTCTACAGTTACACTTACAGTCAGTGTTACAGTGACCGAGTGACGTGAATTACATTTACAAGTTACAGTTACACCTACACTACAGTAACTTAAGTTACACACCTCAGTCAGTCACTCAGTCAGTGTGAGTGTGGAAGTCAAACTCAGTCAAAGTCTCAAACTGGTAGTAACACAAAGTGACAAATCAATGACTGAGTCAGTGATGAAATGAGTGACAGAGTTGGTAGTAGGTAGTGGAATGTTAGGAAATACACACCACAGCTATATTCTATAATCTATGATCAAGTGACTATGAGTATGAGTATGGCTGAGTGAGTACATCGTTGTGCAGTAACCACTACCTCAGTATCTGACTATCAGTATCATCAAACTTTTAGTTTTATTAATCACTCGCTGTCTCAACCCTCATCAAATCAATTCGCAATCAATGTGATTAGACTTAGGCTTTGAGTCGTAGATGTGTTCAGTGGCTTTGTACCATATGATAATTTAGTTATGATGTTAGGTCTGGGATGCACTGGTAGTGAGAAACTACATATACTGTACCCTGGTACCCTCATAACTATGTACTCCATACTGTCGAAACCAGGTACCCCGCCCGTACCTTTGAAACCATGTGCCCTGTATCCCAAGCTCATAACCATGTACCATCGCAACCATGCACTTCCAGAAATTTGACAAAAAAAGTGAAATAACCCACCAAGGTTTAAAAATTAAGGTTGAACTCTCAACTTTGCAACACAAATCATATGTTCATTGTTTTTACTTTCAATACCCAGGTTGCGACATGGTATTCTAACATTAAAAAGTTGGTGAAATTCAAAGTGGTGAAAGTGATGAAATTCATTTGATACACTGTGTCTTATATTGAGTATTGAAAAAGAAAACACAAAAGTAGTTCTATTTGTCTTTCTCATGTTGTGTTATACTGAAAAGACAAGTACTTCACCTTGATTTTTAAACATTCTTGGGGTTATTCCACTTTTTTGTCAACTCTGATAGAAGTACATGGTATCTAACGTACTGGGTACATGGTTTCGGGCTTGGGGTACATGGTACATGGTTTCGAGGATATGGGGTATATGATTTTGAGGGTACAGGGTACGGGGTACATAGTTTCTCACTACACTGGGATGCACTAGCACATTGTAAATCTAAAATCGGACTAAGCAGATTAACCTTCAAACCAGACAAACTCACATGGGTACCAACTAAGTTTTATTGTTTGTTTTGCAGACCCAATACCTTTTAGTCAAGTTGCTATAATGCAGAACATTGGACACATGGACTACTGTCGGACTTCTGCTGCTGTAGCTTCGGGTTGTACTGCTGGAATCCTGGGACTGACTGGCGTCTACGGTTTCATCTTCTACTTCATCACCGCCATTTTGTTTTCAGTAAGTCATTACAAGTTATGAGTTTACAGTTGCGCTTCGTAGTTTGTACAACAACTTCAATGTACTCATATAGGTAATGCCTGATGAATATATAACTCTTTCAATTTCATATTCTAGAATCTAAATGCGCTAGTTAGTGGCGGCAGAGGGAAAAATGTGCCTGACGATTACCCTCTGTGTTATCTGATTTAAGTTCTGGAACCCATGACCCTATCAGCAACACTGTGAAGCACAGCTAAGGTTGTGGCTGTTACTCATTAGCCTGGCTCGTATGATTGGCAGGAAGTTTCACATTTTTATTTAAACAGGTAGTTACATCTTTTGACTTCAATTTACACTCTTGTTTTTCAGCTACTATTGTTACTGAAAGTGAGCGAAAAATGGAACAAGTTCTTTATGAGCAAAAATCAGTTCGCCACACATGGCTTGTTTGGAGGACTATTTGTATCCTTTACTTCTGAGAACCTGCTGTTTCCCACTCAATTGTTTACCCAACTTGAGGCTGACCCTGAATGTAATGAGCTGTGCTGACGCCCCGGGATACCCTCCTGGATATTGACCTCCCACCGTCTTGATCCATGTCTTGCTGTTAGATCAAGGCAACTCTCCCAATTCAGCACAAGTTAGACCTCTTCGTGAAGCACCTGGTCCACTTTAATTCGATCCCCCCCCCCAGTTCCTTCTTCAGAATCCTTTGTCTCACAGCTGCCTCATGACCTCATCCCATGATTTCAGGTTAACTCAGATTCAGACTATGATATGACCGCATTCATTTGTCCTTCAAGACCAAAGATTATGACAAGTTAGGACACGGTCTTTAGTTTGTATCAGAATGTGAACTGGCCCTGGTTTACACACTGCAACATCCGATGGCAATCAGTGTGCACTCATTGGGTCCTGTAGGAGCTCCGAACTCAACAGCAAATGAGCCCTCAGATTTACATTGCAACTTAATAGCAGTTAGTTTTGTCATTCATATGTGTTTACGTTGCAAGCTCTTTGAATGTGAAAACGAACCAGCTTTTATTCATAAGCATAATATTTCGGTTTTGATACAGACGGCATGAAGACGTTGACATTATTCGCGATATAACTGTCGATTAAAGCGCTTAACGCAATGAATTATCTTAGACCCCTGTAACTAGAGCCCCTACAAAACCCAACAGACCCTGCAACAGACCCAGTGGAAAATAGGCTTCATATCCTATTTTGTTATAATATTTAGTCCGACATTGCTCTCCTTTTGGGCACCTGCTCTAGGCTAGCATAAAGATGTCATAATTTCGGTCACCAATAAACTCTTCCTTCCTCCATTAAGTGGTGTGGTCCTTTTTTAAGAATTTTATGGAGGCATCCAAATAACTTCAACTTCATCGCCGACTTCCAGGTCTTAATATTAACGCTGGGGATCAGTTGACCTCTGCCATAATAAAATGGGTCCCATTAAATGTCACACTGTCTAGAATGTATATATCATTCTCATTATTGCTTATCAGTTTACTTCAGCAGTTAGCCTTTATATATTCAACAGTAGATTGTGCTTAGCTCTTCTGACATCATCAGCTTGCCAAATGACTCATATGTATGCATCATTAGCAAAGATCGAGATTGCTCCTAGCTGTGTCTTGCATTGAAGCTCTCTCGTATTTATTCCTTCTGCTTGTGAAATTCATGAGTCCTTAGCTTCGCCGTAGACATATATTCTGTTTTGGACATTCCTCTATGGGATGGTACATGTCTACTGAGGAAGCACAAGTGCCTGATTATCATTGTCTATGTGGAATATTATTTATGGAAATAAATTCTAGTCTAGCGCTGAACGATGCACTCCCATGTGTCTCGGGGGAGATCCGCCTCTTCATACCCAAAATATTGTTTGAACATCTAAGGCAGCTGGTATGTGCTTTGTTATAATGCACGTGATAAGGAGCATGTAAACACTCGATCCTCGTGGAGGTAAAGGTCGTTCCCTCACCCAGTGACCGTGTGGAGAAGTTTGAGGGTCAATGTGTACCGGCAACAGTGTAACTGAATTGGGGTGCCACTACTCTTCCTCATAGCCTTGCCTAGCTATGAAGTCGGGTACCCATTTAATACTGAGTTTTTTGCTAAATCCTGCCCAAAAGCTGCGTTTTGAACCCTGGACCTCAGCACCAGTGATGAGAGGTCTAACTGTCCAAGCACAGTGCCTCGATCCCAGTAACAAGTCAAAAAATAGCGGAGATGTCGGTGCATATAACTTTATTATGAATTATCATGTTGTCATTAACTGTGGCTTCTGGACGCCATCATGCATCATCAAGTTCTGTACACCAAAGCACAAATCTTTGTTTTATGTAAAAACAACATAATTATAATGTGTGGAAATGTACTATTACGAAATGCAGGAGGGCAGCGTTATACATGAACTATTTACATCAGCATTTGAGCAGCATGTGGTATGAAAATATACCGTCAATGGAACTCCTGGATGTGGAACATTGCACTATTTAGAGGCGAGGGTGCACCTAGGAATTGTGTTAGCTAATATATACTGATGGCAACAATGCCCCACCTTGGACAGAACGGAATAAAATCTCCCTAAAATGAGGTGAATGAAGCTTTGCGATCACAGTTGTTTCTGATTGGCCGGGTCAGATACTGAGGTAGTGCCGAATCATGACGCATTCACTACCTGTCTGTGTCACCTCGTTGCTCTACATCACCTTTGGCGGCTTTTTCATCAAACATATCAAGCCTAAAACACAACAATAACTATGCATAAGATCTGCGTTTTATAGGCCAATTAACAGTCCGAACCCCAGCATAGCTGACCAAACCACAGAAGCTCAAACCGACAATGCAAGCGCAGCACTGTACTTACTCAACCCAGGTCAAATGAGACGGATCTCCTTGCACCCTTTCTGCAATTATGTATTGTACGTGATAAATGCAGTGATGGGTTATTAGACCTCAGTTTAACAGCTCCTCTATCGCTGGATATTGTGCATCACACAGCACACTCAAGTCAATTGGGAGTTGTCAATGCATTGGCACTCGTATACGAAGACTAACTAAGTCGCTTGTGGGTATGAAAAGCATGATGTTTTGGATAACCACAAACCACAATGTAATGGTTTTATCTTGGTATGAGAAGATAACTCCGAAAACCCAAAGTACAGTCTATACAGCCCTATATTAAAAGAGAAGAGTTGGTGTGAGCTACAGGTGGAGTGGAGGTGGTATCTACAGATAGAGAGGAAGCAATGTCTACAGACAGAGAGGATGTGTGCAGCTATTTAGCATTCATGAGTGAACGGGATAGGGTAGTCAACAAAGAGAGGCTGAAAGCTGGTCAATTAATAGGTCTGTTTGTGCAGCTAAAAACTAATAATTGTTCTGATAACCTTTCTATAAAGCAATCATAGATCGCGAATATTCTCCTTCGTAGTGGCTGAGCCAGAACAGACGGGCACTTGAGAAAGCAGACAAAGATCAATTAGATTCTGGCAATGATGACTGAGACTGTTGATTGTAATAGTATGAGTTGTATATGAAAAGCTGCATAGCAACGTATTGAAGCAGACGTGCATATGTAAGTATACGGCTTACACTCGTAAGCATTGCTAACAGTCATGTATACCTGCTGCCTGGTGCAGATACTGGCCGGTCTGCTTTGAATGGGTGCCTGAATGATTTATTCTTTAATATCTTCCTGATGAGAATCTGTAAAAGATCCAATGTAAGAATAAACTATGCAATCAGCTAAGCAATCATCTATTTAAGACCAGATGTTCTATACAACATAAATTGCCGGGTATGAAACCTGTAATGATTTTATCGCAGAATGCTTGGTGATCTGCCAGGCTTCAGAATGTTGACCCCATAATGTCTACGGTGCAGGAGTGAATATTACATTGTTGGTATGGACCTTTCAGAACGCATTCCGAAGAAAGGGGGATTGACTGAAAGTTCTCAACCAACTTTCAGCAGATGGCTGTATAGACAGAGGTAATTGAGTGTAATTATATTTCTCTAGGGTCACCCGCCCACTCCGTGTACATGTATGTGGTTGTAGATGGTTTCAATTAGGTTATGATAAGATTAAGTGTGTGACACACTGTTACTGGAATTGTAGACAAGAAAAACAGCCCATACTAACCAAGGTCTCAATTTTAGGAATTGTCCTGATTGAGTTCTTGATATCCTCGTCATTAACCTCTATGACACCATCCGGGCAGTTGGTAGCAGTGTCCAGCATTGGCTCAGTACCGGATTTAGTCACCCAATAGTGCTCCTTGAGCGCCGGCAATGCTATCCTATTTGCTGGCTCCTTGATCAGCATTTGCTGAATACAGTGTTTGCAACCTTCAGTAATGTCTGGCCTATAAAAGCGAGTATAAAAATACAATGTGATGAAAGAGATCACAGTTCTGTCACTACCCCTAAAGCTTATTCGTAGTGTTTTCTATTGCTACCAGGACACTCAGCCATCCTATTCAATGAACCTCTCCTGAGCCAGAGACTTGTTGGAGCGGTAGGAGCTAGGGTATATATAAACTAGGAAATTTGTGA
>Ga0224511_10003718_pt1 | contig 11163 bp, 5 predicted proteins | sample SF_May12_sed_USG_2_FD_169988 | JGI IMG/M metagenome (GOLD analysis project Ga0224511, IMG submission 169988) | Sediment microbial communities from San Francisco Bay, California, United States - SF_May12_sed_USGS_8_1 | ecosystem: Environmental > Aquatic > Marine > Sediment | place: USA...
GCGGGCGGTAGAGGGGCGGGCGGTAGAGGGGCGGGCGGTAGAGGGGCGGGCGGTAGAGGGGCGGACGGTTGAGGAGCGGACGATTGAGGAGCGGACGGAAGCCACCAGCCACGCTCATTGATACCGGCTAATTAGCCAGGGACTGATTGCTATAGAGTTAATGTCAAATAAGTGGATATCATGGCAGGATCTTGATCAAATCGCAGTTGGGCAGTTTTCAAGTGGAACATTGACAGGAAACTTCGGCTGTGGGATAAACTGCAAACTATCAATGACTGGAACGGTTTATGAGGGGGTTGATTATCCCGGGATAATAAAGCCTTGGTAAAGTCGCTGGCAGAAACTTAGCATGGAGCACTACAAGGTTTAAATGTTCATCTATTACATCACCAAATGTACCTTTCCTTGGTATTGAAAGGGGTTTACATCAGGAAAATTGTGGATTAAAATCATATATCATTGAGGTTATATATGACAAAGCTATGGGTCAGCACCAATTCTCCACCTAGCTCGCACTCACAACGGGAATCCGTCATGACCGGGATTCGAACCCTGCGTTTTACCGCTGAGCTATCCCACCTATTGTTGACCTGATGGGATGTGCCATCATACGTATGATCACATGATCACACGGGATGTTGGTAATCATGCCCCAGGTGTGGTGAGAGGGAAACAGTCACTTGACACGCCGGACAGAAATACGCGGAGCGCAGGTGAAAGCTCAGAAACAGGAACACTGATTGGGTACACACTTATAGAGCTGCGGGTTTGAATGGATTCTATGCGGAAACTCTGTGGGGTTAACCTAGCACCAACAAAATGCTTTGAGCTCAAAGCTGAGTTTGTCAGGATTCAGTCTGAGTAGTACATTACACCAATTCTATTATAGCCATTAGGCTATCATTTGTCCTCACCGCCATATGCTGCTTTTTGGTTTGTCTCTATTACCAACCACACAAAACAAAGACATTCGCACTTGATTTCTAGTCGCAGTGTATTGGTATGTTCTAGAGATGAATAGACTGTAATCCCACTCAAGGGTGCTTGACCAGGTCTGGATTGTCTGTCCCACCAAAACAACAGCTGTGTACCTTAACTGAGTAGATAGGGTTCTGTCGCCTAGCCCCCTATTCATTGGATTATTTTTACTTATCATGTTGGAAACCTCAGTCTATTTATCTGTCAACATCATGGTTTTCAATTCGTTCATTGGCTCCGAGATCTCATGCCGGATGCTGATTTGCTTGGCTCACTGGTCGTTTCATAGATAAGATATGTAAATGTTTAGGAATACGTTGAAGGATATATCAACAATAATATTCATAATGGACCGCAAAATCAACTTACTAAATATTCTTTTGTAGATTTCTTCAGGGAAGTAGCGGAAATGATATCCTGGACACCAAAGCTATTTTGATTGCTACACGTTGCATGACCATATATTTTCAGTATAATATCGAGTTAGCTACCAGGAAATGACACAAAAACTTGGACTAGCATTGAATTGGATGGAAATCTGTTTGAGTGCGTGCGTGCTGCCACGCAGAGCATTCCAAGGCTTTGTCTTATTTTGATCCTGCTGAGCAAACATTCGCAGAGGTGAAGTCGGGTTACCAAGAGGGGGATTTGGAAGAGAGTAAAGTTAAACGATGATACTTGAGTTGCGATACAAACCCACTAAAAGGGACGCGTGCCACTCTCAATTTTACTGTTTACCCAAAGATGCCTGAACAAAGTCGTAATCCCTCTCAACATCAATCCAGATGTGGAAGAGTAAGAATTTGCATTCGGTATAAGTGGAGGGGAAACTTGGATTGATTGAAACAAGGGTACTTCATTTTGTCAATGACTCATGACCAACCAGTGCAAAATCAGTGCTATGTTTCTTGTATCAGATACACATGCTTTATCGCGTCGGGGTTAGGAGATTGACACAGTAGGCTTGAATCTAACTGAATCCGATAGGCAAATCTGGTTAATAAGCGTGTCAAATGGCTGAAGTTTCTTACTAATCGCCGAACTATCTGCATCTTGGTGAAGGCATGATTAGCTTTCACAGCAACAGCAGCAGCTGAGTCATGCCTTTGCGCCTTAGCATCTTATTGGAAATTCACTGATTGAGTCATGAGTGGGTAGTATAATGAATGAGCTAGCTCTCCTCCCATTATTGTTTTAATACTGTATCGCCGATGCACGCATGCGAGGCTTTTATGTTCATAAGCTTGGCTATATAAACCTTCAATAATATCTAAGTCTTCACCCAGACATTTTGGTGTGAGAAACTCGGCTGCTAGATTTAGCAGGCTTTTATGAGTCTACTGTACTCATTTAGTTACTGAATATAAATCTCCCTGGTGCCATTCAGAGTCAGCCCTGCCTGGATATATAATCAGCGGTCTCTAGGTTCACCGGTCAGGCCACATAACGGTCTTTTCCAACCACGGAAGTAATACTTTTCATACTATGTACTACACACACCGGCATAAAAAAGGGTATAGAGAATAACTCGGTGGTAGAGCGCCGAATCTGAGCTCCTCACATCCTAATCCTAGCTCAAAGTAAAAACAAAACCTCGCTATGAGTTGGAGCATTGATACTGACACAGTTGTAGTGTAGATTCATTTCAGGCTTATCGTTTTCTAATCTATTATCGTTCGGAAGAGATAGAAAATGTGTTGGGGATTTTTAGTACATCCATGACAACCGAGTTCTTGCCACCTCTTTTGGGCGGAACCCATTTTCTTCAGCCGATAGATCTCATTTCTCAACCACAATCATTGCGTGTATACACCGCAAGTATTACCGGAATACATGTTCCGACGCCTTATGATTAAAACCTCGTCTACATGATCTCGTACCTGCCAGGGACCGCACCATTTATCATGGTACAGGTCCGCGTGTCATAATACTTCAGGGTGGTTCTGATGTGGGTGACTTATCATCTTTAACCAATTACTTAGCAAGGTTCTCCACATATTGCTAGGGGTTTGTAGACTCTGTCGCGGGTTTCCATAGAGCCTGTGAGGCTTCTGGCTAGAAACCTCCAGATTTTGGTATGGCATGCGATTATCGGTGATATATTACGGTATATCGTCTGACAGTGCACCTGTAATCTGTGCCATATAGCCATCTTCATCTCCATCTGTCTGGATAACCTGGAACTCGTTCATCCATCGAGGGGGAGACCAAGACCAGGAAGACTGAAGGAGACATGGCGCAGGGCAATCCTCAAGCGACTGAAGCAATGTGGCATTGATGGATGGGTCAAGGTAGCAGAAGTGGCATGAGACTGAGACAGCTGGAGAGACTGTGAATTGTTGATCCTGAAGTTACTATGTTTCAAAAGAAACACAGTAGCATAAGCAAGCTCATTTTTACCAAATCTCTATAACTCCATGACCAAACGGAGCCTGCATAGTCCCCCATTGTATTGAAAGGTAAAGGTGTGAAGTGGGTTGTGGCCAGTCTAGGAGTTATGTAAGGCATTAAGTTTAAAATGTTACAAGTACCTTTATCATCTTCCCTGAGGCAACAGGGCCACATAGTGCCCCTCTATTGATTGAACTCTAAGTCCACTTTTATAATTTGGTATCGATTATAAAGCCATAAAGTCAATGAGAAGTGATTATTGGCGGTTGTGATATTGACCTCTCTCCGGCTCTGATATTGACAGATGCAGCCCCCGAGGGTTTGCGGCGTAATAATTTTCTTTAGGACAAAAGCTGCTCTCGTCTGACCATACTCTAGATTCTAATTAAAGCATGCAGTATGTACATTATACATCGTACTCGGTAGTACTCTTTAAACAGAAGCCTTAGTACCCGAGGCTAATCCAGAACCTGCTAGGGATTGGCGACTAGATCGTACCGCTATTGCTAAAGAGCTCCTCCCAATGACGACTTCTGGCGGCTTCTGACGGCTTTTGGCGGCTTCTGACGGCTTTTGGCGGCTTCTTACCCGCTAACAAGGACAATTTTTTGTGCCAGCTGCTTGTTTAGGTTACGAGAGACTCGATTACAAATGCAGAAATTCAATGCAAACGATTTGCCCCGCTAAACGCACACCCCATAATAGTAACCCCCCCTCCCAGCATCATTAAATTAGAGTAAAGGCTGATGAAACTTTCTATGAGGACATGAGATGAAAGCCGAGCCAAGAGACACCGTGATTCCTGGCTCAGCTATTAATGGCTTAATTCAAAGGGCAGCTCAGCGATGTATTGATACCGGTATGTATTCAGTTTGTTTACTATGGCCCATTGAATGGAGTTATGTTGTTCAATCCATTATGAACCTTACTGACATCCAGGGCTCGTATGTAAAAGTAGCGGTATTTTGTCAAAGGCTAAAACTCTGCGACTTAAACATTATGAATAAAGACTTGAAAAAGATAAGACTGTCTCACAAAAGTAACAATACTACAATTAAAATCCGTGCAAGTTTTCATTCTTATGGTATACCAAAAGCTGTGATGATCAAATGGAAACTATTTACTTACTACTCCAAACGACAGGAAAGTGAGAGGCAAAATGATACTACAAACCAATATTGATATTGAGTATGAGTTAGTCTATAGAGCTGGCTAAATAGTATGACGCTGTTTAACTTGTAAACAAAGGAAAACCTAGAATTAGTAGTGAATTTTCATTTAGCGGTAAAACTATAATAAGATATTACCGCTTTGATCTTGCCTATTAATTACACAGCGCCCAGGATAATAGTGTGAATTTCAGTGATAAACCTTTTAAACCCGGACTGCCTCAGTGTGAGCTCAAGCACATAATTTCACAGCTCGATTAGTACCGAGATTCTGGTATAACTGTAGGCTTAACAGCCAAGTGAGTCTCACGTTGGCTTAGTAGACCGATAATACGACTATGGTATGTCAAGGACTAAAAGCAATCACTCCGCTATTGTGATGAGTAGAGGGGATTGGAGCTGCTTGAGTTCCCAATATTGCCATACTTGGCAAGTACACGTTGTTGAGATCTGAATAGGTGGTGATAAAGACTTTGGAGTGCTAATTAAGGACTGCTGCCGAGTCAACTACCAGTCATCCGGTCTCAACCTTCACAAGTTGAAAAGAATATGGTGTCTTTGTTGGGAAGAAATGGGCACAATAAAACAACACGCTATCAGTGATATGAGTGTCCCATGCAGATAATGCTATTTGATCACCAGGCATGCTGTTTTGCGGATTTCAGACAAGGCAATGGAATGTTGGGATCACTTATCTTTGTATTTTGCTTACTGGCCGGCGTGCTCAGGCAGAATGATATCTCTAAGCTATACTATGTGAAGATGAGTCTGCAACTTCAAAGGTTCCGGATTATCAAATTATCAAATTTCTACTTCAACTCATCCTTCCGGTGTCTCTTCCACCATCCCCTACTGGAGCTAACATCTGGTAACTTCCCTCGGCTTCCTTAAAGAAACTTGTAGGTCCACTCATAGAGACTTTATCTTCTCTAAGAGGCACGCGGGTGCAAGCATAAAATCTCTAAATGACACACTCTGGGAAGCGCGGAGCCAAAGACTCAGTAGATCAATTTCATCACCACCTCTGACACTGAACAGGGCACCTGCGGGGTACCTGCACTACTCCTGGCAGCTGTTCTGTCATTGAGATAAGAGGAAGAAATCCACCCCCAAAGAGAGCAATGAATGATCCATATGCATCATTCAGATAAAACTCGGGCGTCGAACAATGTTTTGTGGATGAAGGTGGGAGGCAGGTGGGAGGCGGTACCCCGAACACTGATTCTACAACCGACAATTTGTTGAGTGGTTCAGATATGCGGAGTGAATGCACTTGTTGATTCGATTGATTACTATACGCAGGTAAATCCCATCATATAGGCCTATGGTTCACTAGTCCTGAGCTTATGAATAATCCTTTAGATGTGAACCAATGAGAACGTGAGCTCTCAATACGCTAGCCAATCAGATCCTTGTCTGCGTAAGGGATATTGAAGACAAGATCGGGTATATTATTATTTGCTCATGCAGAAAGCTTGAGTCAGTTAGTCAGTTGAGAGCTATTCTATATCAGTGTCTAAGGAGTGTACCTGTAACGCAGTCAGCTGTATAAGGAGCAGTCAGCTGTATTACTACTATAGAATTGCACTGAAGCAACCGACTGGGATATCAGAGCTAGTAACTCTTTTTGATAGAGTGTCGACCACGGAATACATACACAATGATGCCGGTGGCGCCTGCGATGGATTTCATGATTCTCAAGGTGCGTGACTACATGAATGCGTAGCTTTTCTTGGATGAATGGATTGGGTAGAACTGGAATACCGGTACCACAACACCACCATTGATTGAAGCTGGCCAGTATCAATCAACAAATGTCACAGGCAATTAAGTTAATTATAGTTGCAAGTATTTATTTTATTATGCATTGCGATGAAATTAGATTTGGTGCGAAGAATGTGCCTATAGTATTGCAGTGGCCAGTTGCGATTTACACCCCAATTCTTTCTGTAACACAATCAAAAGGGGTGTGAAATTCTCAATTATTTGGTAACCAAAGTCAATACAGGGTTACCAACCGCCCTCAAGGTATAATCGTAAATGGCTTTATATTACCAAGCAAACCTGAGTATAAAGTTTCGGTCTACTAAGGAGCAGTTAGGATGAAATTTCAGCGCGCTGGCCCAGTTTATCATCACTGTTGATGAGTTGATAATCAGTCCGTAGACATTTAAGCCACCTGGAACGAATGCAACGCTCTACTGTCAAGAGCTACCTCTGTTAATGGGAGCTTATTAATATTACCGTAATAAATTGGGTGCACTCCGCCTAGCCAAGCCGAACGAAGCTTGTAAAGCTTGCTCATTCGGTGGTATGGCAGATTATCCAGTACGCGCACCAACAGATATGCCGTCAGTAGTTATTAAACCATTTAGGAGGAATTCTATCTATGTAGGCCTAGGTATAAACATAATGGTATGGACAGGCCAAGTTTCAATAGAATCTATCTCTAATGTTCTGCAGAGTTGCAACCTGAGGTATATAATTTAAAAAACAAACACGCGCAAATCAGATGGCTGAGAGTGGCAATTGGACAATGATTGACATTTTCACAAATCAGTAAGATAGTGTCAGAAGAAGCCAGCGGGTCAATTGCATAAGACGCGCATATGATGGTCTAGATTGACATTGGTGATAATACAGCTTCCGCTCGCTCGCGTATGGTCAGCAATATGGCTCAATTGCGGGCCCAATTTCACAAACCTGTCTGTGAAAAGTGTAATTGGTTATTCAGTATGGGTGTGGTACAGAATGGCCCGCAAGCCCTTGAATGTTATAATGGATACCCTCAATCTATTTGGGTTCACGGTCGCGAGTGATGCGCATTCATAAAGATGCTATCTCTATCACTCATTGAATAATATGCACTAAATAATCACAGGCATACACAATTGTCATCGAATTGATATTATGAACGAGAAGGTCATGTAACTCTGTTCACTGAGGGCAAATCAAGAGTTGCTGATATATAGTCTTCAGATCAGAAGCCTATAAAACACGAGGAGGTAATTACAACTATAGTGACACTGGTTCGAGTGTTTAGCCGCAAGTGATTATGTCATCAGTATGAATCCAGCTGAAGTTGAAGTGTAGCGAAAGGATGGTTCTATGACTACAAAGTCAACCCATCATTGTTAATTTTGAGTCGGTCTCATAGCCTAGTCATATTTGACTTATGTGAAGTGTGTGAGGGTGTGTACCGCCGAAGCATTTAGTCAGTTTACCCATTCCGTGTCTAGCTGGTTGGAGTCTGTACTGTGTCTAGCTGGTTGGAGTCTGTACTGGCTGTTTACAGATAGTTATCACTACGCGGTGCTTTTACTTCGTTTGTACTCACCCCAACTTATGGCTAATCTAGGCTTGAAGTTTTTTATTACAATAGCCAAACACAATCAGTGGGGCAAATACTAGTGAGGGCTATTCATGGTGAGATAATGTCCCAGTCGCCGCCATAAGACGGGCCTGACCGCTCTGACGAAGCTAATAGTTTTCATTAGATTTGAGGTGGTCAGTCCAGACAGATTGACCAGTGTCTGTTCTCTGATTTTCCTGATAGCCAATGCTTTGTTAAGATTTTCCAAAGGCAGCATTATTTAACCTCTGACACCTCCTTTCGGACAACAAGTTAATTACCTAAATTAACTGGATGGTCTATTGCTTCGGTCATCCATTTACTCGGAATGTTTATAGGAATTCTTTCGTGGCTAACTTTGATGGATCTATCGGGCAGTACCAGTGCATCTACTTTGTCTAGAGCTCTGAGCCCCAATTACTCTACTATCTGCGCGAGCGGGCGAGCGGGCGAGCGGGTGGGTCATGGTTGGTCTGTTTCATAAGCAACCCACCGCTGCTGGCTATTATAATTGGGAGACTGTTGAGCACCCGAATATTATGTAAAGTTATTACCAACAATATTCTGAGAAGTGATCGCAGCTTGACCAGTTAGCTACCCAGCTGAAATAGCATTCACCGCTGGCTGCGTGCCATCCTAGCAAACCCAGTCATGCACTCGTATTTGTGACTGTGGTTTTTGAAGATAATAATGCTTTAGTGAACAAACCCTATAAGTAACCGCTAATGCTCAGCTGGACTTCTAAATCCTTTGAGTCAGTTGACTTTCGGTGCCTTCTCATTTGAGCAAAAGTGAATAGCCTCGGGCTATATTGCTACCCAACCCCGGTAATCCCATTTCAGAAGCAGAAACTCATCCCACTACCTTAATTGGCTGTTTTCCTAACTGTATAATAAAGATCTATGAGCTTATACACCTGAAATATACAGTAATCCTCGTAGCTATGGCCAAAATTAAAGGGAAGGCGCGTTAAGCCGGACTCGATCGATTCAGCGCTTTCCTGACAAGCATTGCCAGCTGCGTGAAAGCGAATTGCCAGCTTAATAATCTATCTGGCAACTGACAGGGGCTGTGGCCATTAACTCGGCGATAGAGATAACACTCTCAGCGTCTGCCGATTGTTGTCTGGTGCAAATGCGTGTGTTTGCCACTTCAAATAGATTTTGGTTCGAGCCGCTTAACTCATGCCCTCGTGGGTTCCTAGTTTGGACACATGGCATAATTACAATATGTTCCGTTATCTAAGTCATACGCGTTATGAAGGATAATGTATGTTTACAATCTGTTGATTGCACTATGATTACATTGATTCTAATCATACATGGCTCTTAACAGTCACAGCGGTGTGTTTGAAGTCCCAATCTACTGTATAAGCTGAATGTTTGGTGACATATGGCCCATTAGGTTGAGTGCGCTTCAGCAACACTATATAGTATTGGTTTTATGGTGGAGACAACTCCTTAATCCCATATAGTAATTGTTTCTTATTGATGAGATTAGAGTAGCTAAGAGGCTACCTCAGCTTTGATATGCTGCCGGCAGCGAATTACTTGCCTATCACTGACTTTGAACTCGGGAATCTGGTAAAATATAGTTTACGGATTTATACTTGCTGTAGTTTTTCTCACGCTCCAGACTGGTAGGTAGTAGTTTGCTTTTCATGCTGTTATGTTTTGTTCTGTGGCGAGGAACAACTGAAGCAGTTCTCTTTGAAGCTCACCATAACTGATATACCTGTCACTCTCACTCTATTCTGTGAGAAATATTGCTCACATGGCTGTCAATCACTTTATCATATTTGCTCAGTTAGTACCGAGTTGTTTTGAGTTGTGTAGCAATGTTTATCTTCACTCATACATTGGTGAGCGAGTTTGGTTGCTCTGGTTGGCCGGTATCAGCCATCTATTGATCCGAGCACAGATTTGGTGACATTCCCATTCGTATCTGCAGATAGCTGGCATTTACTCATAATCTGTCAGAAATTATGACACTCTGCAAGCACCTGCCAATCGCTGGAAGCATGCGTAGAGGAAAAGCATGTGTATCTGGTAGTTGATTAGAAATTGATTTCACCAATCTCGTGGAATGTTTAGGTAACCTAACCAGAAGCCCTGCGGTGTTCCCATTGACGTTGTTGCGGGTTGCGCGGGAGTTAATGTTGTTGCGCGCTTAGTCACCATACGCTGCCCTGGGAGGTCACGGAGTGACAGGGTACCTCCGGTGGCTCAATGGTAATAACGGGCAAAAGTGAAAGTCGATGAAGGCAAAGTCAAGCGAGTTAATCAGAGGGCTGTGAGTTCAAAGCCAATGCCTTTGAGTGCATAAATGTATCGCAACTGCCAGTGTACACCAGCATTCGCTTCCATGATCAAACTGAAAGCGTGCTCAGTGACCTATTTTATACCTGGGAGGGTTTATACTCTGACACATTTTCGTGTGAGATCAAAACGCAAAAACAAGATCCGACTCTAATAATTATATGATTCTTACTGAACAACAGGAAAATAACGGTTATTTGTGCACTGGGTCAGCGGTAACTACTCTCAGGATCTTGATCCCAGAAGCCCGGCAGCACTGGGAGAACATCACTGGCGTCAGAAGATTGTTGCTCCGTATTTCATAATTTCAGAGCTGGTATTGTAAACCCTTAGGCCAATAAGCTAAGTCGCAAAAGGTCATTGATACAGTCACACACGACAACCGTGTGTGATTCTTCCAAAGGTTGCCAAGGTCTCCAAACATTTCAAAAATAGCTCTATGTCCGGAATGTTTTGCGTTCCATGTCCTGATACAAAACAAATGCAGTTTCTCGGTTAATGAAATGTTTCAAACAGTATTAAACACGATTTAACAATGGAACAGATTTCTGCACTGCAGGAAAAGCTCGAGATGTTTTTATAAGTTCTGTGTAGATGTTATTTTGAGTGCTGGCTTTCTGCCTAATTTGGCTGAAGTTATTGTTTTAGGTTGTATAATAGAACTTTTAATCACCATCATTTCAGGCTGTTTCGCTGTTGGTCCAAAGCTGACGCAAAGCAATTAGGGAATGTGACCACATTGGCCTCACGTGTGAGCAAGCCATGCTGCAAACGAAAGCTTTGTCTTTGTCTAATGCGGTAGAATAAATAGTGATGAATGAGAAAAAACAAAAGTATTTGTTTTTTATACGGAGTTCAGTACTCGGTGAGCGTTGAGCATAAATTGACTGTTGTTGATTTGAATCTCTCAGTTAGTAAGAGCAGTTGGAGCAGGGCACATACACACACACATCAT
>Ga0224511_10003719_pt1 | contig 11161 bp, 4 predicted proteins | sample SF_May12_sed_USG_2_FD_169988 | JGI IMG/M metagenome (GOLD analysis project Ga0224511, IMG submission 169988) | Sediment microbial communities from San Francisco Bay, California, United States - SF_May12_sed_USGS_8_1 | ecosystem: Environmental > Aquatic > Marine > Sediment | place: USA...
CACTAAGACCAACGTGCTATCCACTAAGCCCACCATGCTATCCACTAAGCCCACCCCGTTATCCACTAAGCCCACCGCGCTATCCACTAAGCCCACCCCGTTATCCACTAAGCCCACCGCGCTATCCACTAAGACCAACATGCTATCCACTAAGCCCACCATGCTATCATTGAGCCAATGTTTGGGTAAAGAAGCATCTAACGAAAGCATGGTTGAGTTGAGTCTTACCTGTGTGGGTGCGTGTGTGTCTCTTGAGATCAAATGTATCATTGAATCCTTTGCCACAGAATGTACATAGATATCGTTTGATAGCACTGTGGCATTTGATATGTCGATTCAACAGACGCTGCAGGGGAAAGGTCTTTTTGCAGACTTTACACAGGAATTGACTGTCTGAAGACTTCTCAACTACAAAAAATAGGGAAGGTAACACAGCTGATCAGTTAAGTTGTGGATTTATGTGACCTCGATATGATCTTGAATCAGCAGTTATCACTGCTTAACGGTCAGTATCAATGCTCTACCTCATAGTGAGGCTTGTTGTTGTTTTGGGTTTGGATTGAAATAAAGAGATCACACTCACAGTGGGCACCCGCTATGACCGCGATTCGAACCCAGGTTGCTATAATCCAACGCTCTTCCACATGAGAGATCTTGCTATCATAAATTCGTAAGTCGTCCTGTTCTTTGGTAATAGGGATTGAGATGAACTTACCCATATTCTGCAGCAGATGGTCCTGTATGGCGGGGTTCTTAGCCAAAGGGTTTTTAATACCAAAACCTCCATTTACTGTTTCAACTTTATCAAGGACGGGAGCAGCGGGCTAAAAAAAGAAAAACAGACATGACTATTCTCATTACGTCAGCGAGAATAATTTATTAGACAGTCACACACATATCTGATGCCTCTTCATCATAAGTAGGGACACACTGCTGATCTGGTGATAGATTACAGTATGGTTATGATAGTGCGGTCCAACAGGTTGCTTGACTAATTAGTACTTTCAATATGCCTTTCCAACTGCCCATGCCACTTGAAGGTGTGAAAGGCAACAAGCCACATCTGAGTGACACTTGTACTATGGACAGTGTACGAATAATGGATAATTGCTGGCTTCAATCTTATCAAGCGCACGCCAAGTTAAACATGACACGTCAAACCTTGCCTAGACCTTATGTGAAATTATAGACATTGTGGGTGTAAACTGTACGTTACTGGTTTGGGATGTTTGGATGGTCCTATTACACTATCATTGTAATGGTTTATTATTGTCAACAGCCTCTTATGGACTTACTGTGCAGATAAAGTCAAGAGTTTCCCACGGTAGATGCGGTTAATCCAACACAACGATATACACGAATATGTCGCGCGACAGAAATGTAAACCTGTTGGATCCGATAAAGTCTCTGTTTAAAAGGAGGCGAATGAAAGTCGAAATAATTATTATTACTATTACTATTATTATTACCTGAACAAAGGAGACCTTTGACTCCATCTTGGGTGGAGCTGGAGCGGCCATTTTCTCCTTCTGGTGTAGGTGTGACATCATCATATTTTTTGATATCATTGGTGCCGGTAAACTCGACGGAAAGAGAGCCATTGGATGTTTGTAGACAGGCAAACCGGGATAGGATTGACTAAGTAATGACATGGAGTTAAAGAATCGTTGTTGCATCATGCTGGCGGCCATTAAGGCTTCCTCATGCTGCCGCGCTGACAGGAAGGGAAGAATGTTGGGAAGTTTCATTGGAGGTGCTGGAAAACCCTTTGGAATTCCTGTGGGAAATCCTGGGAATACCGGTCGCATTGGAGGGCTGTAACATTCGCTTCCTGTTGATCCTACAATAGCCAATCAAATAGATAGAAGGCCCTTACCTAAATCAAACTGAACCAAACAAAATTTATTTACCTGAAAATAACATGTCAACCAATCCACACATTGGGATAGTGCAATAGGTCAAAGGGTAGAGTGCTCGGCTCAATATTGCAGTAAGAACCAGTTTCCAAGTGAAGCCCTAATGATGTTGAGCACCCGCTTTGAGAATGAGGTCGCCAAACTCCATAGTCTCCTCAGAACTGGCTAAATATGATAGCCAAGGCTAGAGTAAAGAATAAATAAATACAATTCTATCATAATAAAGCATAGTTATTGGATATCAGTACTTACCAGCTAGAGGGCTGTACATGTTAGAGGCCTCTGAGTGAGTTGGAGAGATAACTTGTGATTTAGTTGGGCTCAAAGATACCGGACTAGCTGAGGTACTTGAGTGACAATCCGTCTCCCTTCCCTCATCTCCAACTACATAAAGGGCCAAGTCATTGATTATTTCATTAAAATAAACCGCATTTATCTGAGAATTTCAGTGATTTATAATAAATTAAGACATTGAACTTACGAATACCTGAACTAGATTGATGAGAAAGTGATTTTATTTAGAATCTCGTGTCTTTTAAATTTTGCTGACACGGGATCTACAGTGATTAGAGTTGATTGGATATTGGTTCTCACCCATACTCATTCTTGCGTGTCAGACAATGATTTGTGTTGGGAATAAAATCAATTTGTCACTGACTGAGTCATGTTAGACAAAGTCAATGATCTTTTAAGACGTAATTTCCCAAGTTCTTGCGCATCTTTCAATAGAGTTAGGAGACGAAATACTTGACCAACTCTAAGCGACAAAAACAAAATTGCAATACATTTTATAATTTTTACAAAATAATTTGAATCATGAGGGCCAAATGTGGGCCAATCAACTCCGGTAAATTACTGGTCCTCGTTGCCGGTACGAGTTGGCTCTCTACTACTTCTCCGCATGACCATTGGCAACCTTGACAACCTTCACCTTTAGAAATTGCGGATAGCGGAAATTGGCTACTAACAAATTTGTGGAGTTTACTGCCTGATTGAATGTGATGGTTAAACAGTTAAATCCACCCTGACATTTCTATAGAAGGTAGTATACCATTTAGCACGCCATATCAAACATAATTACAGTTGAGACATATTGAACCATCAGTGGCACACTAGGCTAACGGCTTGTGGCCGCTGTGAGCTCACTGAATTACTACCTAATGGTCCGAGTAATCTAGGCATTGAGTGACAGCTCTATGCTTATAATTGCTAGGAAATTAGAAATGGATTGTCGTGAAAAATGTTGGCTACGGCCTTAGTGAGGGGTCAGAATTCTGGTGAGGATCTCGTCTTAAGAAAGAGTTGGGTATCACAAAGAATAGAACCATTTCGTTTTACAGGGCAATTCTTGGTTGCGTTCCACTGTGCAGAAAATACACTTCTAAGGTCTAAAGCAAGACCATCTTGTTTCACACAGCATCATTAAGCCTTTGGCTAGATGGTCCAGGGTTTGCCTAATAGCGAAGGTACTCCAAGACTGAACAGAGAATTCTCTACTGATTTAAAGGTCGGTCCCACAAAACGCCTGACATGAGATCATCTGATCCTGCATGGGTTCTAGTTCTGATCAGGTTCCTGCTGAGTGTGAGCTTCTCACATAAACTCATTGGTCTTACCATCTCAAAACAGCCCTCAGAGAGGGAGGTTTATTAAAGATACTGGCCATATGTATGCCTAAGTGAAAGAGTAGGGTGATAGCGTACCGGGCTTTGGACTCAGAGCCCCGGGTTCGATTCCCAGTTCGGGCAAAAACTTTGTATTTTGCGACACCCGCGTCGATTTCGGATCCCGACTTTAAATAAAGGAAGCCCTCCCATAGAGTTACTTTCTCTATGGGGCACGTGGGGTGCAAGCAGAAAGTCTCCTAAAGACGCACCCTGGGAAATGTTGAGCCTAAGACTCAGTAGGCCAATTTCTCAGTTATTCAGGTTATACAGTAGGGATAGTGAAGAGATAAAAACATTATATTTCCTAAAAAAAGGCTTTTAAAAGGGGGATTAATTAAAGAAATCATGGTTTTTATAGAATAGTATATATTACTCACCCGACAACACATCTATCTCCTCCTCATATTCTTGTAAGCTTCTCTTCATCCTGTCTGTAAAAGTAAGTCATTTGATTATTATAGTGAACCTACCCTGTATCTACAGCGGTGTATACTGCAGACTTTCCAAACAACACTCGATAAAAATAAGACTCGCAAAGAAAATATAACAATGAATTATAAACTAGCGAAATGGTAGAATTGTTCAGTGGGTAGAGGACTGGGCTCAACGGTTGTAAGTCCCGGATATGTCAGACTACTACAGAGTGAATGCCTCACAGAATTCCCAGTTCTTACCACTTCAGAACAAGCCTCGTGTCCTCATGGAACAAGGACAAAAATTTAACAATCAAAAATCCAATATTTATATCAACAGGTGGCTGGAGACAAATGGCCAGAGGGTCAGAGAGGCTGCTGTCTAATTGAAATGTCCATCATGGCAACATCTAGCATCTCCTATTCTACATGTATGATTCTCTATAACATATACATGTAGAGTAAGAGATGCGGCCAGTTGGAGAGTTGGAGACTTACTCTATAAAACTTACCTTATTTTATAATAGAATCCTTTAGTTTTAGGTGATCCCGTCAGCAACTTATGACAGTCTGAAAGTAAGAGTTGGAGTTAAACGCTTCTTATAGCTACAGCAACCATTAAAGCTATGCCTCTACACCACGGTGGTAAGCTAACAGGGGGGAAAACTACCTCATTCAGAGGAGTTGATGATGCGTGTATTAATTATAGACTACACCATTGATCAGTATGTGATAGGCGGTCCTGGTGGCCAATGCGGGGAGAGAGACGTTTGGAGAGAAAGTCGGAGAAAAATAATATGAAGTTAGCTGGAAATAAAATATCTGAAAACGTGCTTATTTTTAAAGAAAAGTATCTGTATTTCCATGGATTTCAACCTGAACTGTCTACTGGTCTCTGGTTCTGAGAACTGCCTCTGTTTATAAATAGAATCTCTGATTTGCATAGGCTATGAGCTTACATTACATGAACTGTATAATAAAAGTTTCAAACCAAAGCAAGGGAAAGATTTATTTCCTATACAAAAAGTTCAGAGGTAGAAGTTCCAGGGATCAGGAGTCAGGGGTCATGGGTCAGGAGTCAGGAGTCAGGGGTGAATGCCTTGGAAATTAATATGACACTTCATGCATTCGTCCCGACACAGTTTTTATCCAAAACTACTCAAATTCTATTTCCCTGAGAGTGCCTTAGTGTGGACTTATGTTGCACCGGGCTGTCCCCCGGAATAAGGAATCCACATTATAGATCAGAGAAACTCCAGTCTCTAATTATAGAGGCAAGTTTCGGTGCAGGCGTCCACATACCGGCACCGTGGCTCACACGAATGACTATCAATGATTCAAACTTCTGATGAAGATGTGTGTGAGGGTATGACGAATACATGTAACAAAGGATTACAGGAAGCAACATTATTTTTCTTGATGGAAATTGATAAAAGATATCCAAGGATTTAAAAAAATTGGATTCATACAAAACTTTCTGCTATATTCAGCGCTTTTTATTTAAAATAATAAGAAATAATAAAAATAATCTGCGGTTATGGTAGATGTTCATAATTTTGATTATATTTTTATTCATATTGCCTGAATATTTTAATCTTTTTTTATAAGATTTTACTGCTTTAGAAGCTCACACTTGAAGTCAGCACTGTAAGAGCTGTTGGTACTGTTAACAATCTGGATGGGGATTTGTAAAAGTCTACCAATGTTTGACCGGTGTTGACCCATGTTTTGCCATTGATTCAAGACCATTCCCTGGTGAGCTAGTGAGGCTGTCGCTCATGCAACTCTCCCTCCCTTTTAGTTTCAACTCTCACACGAGTTAGGCTTGCTCGCGAGGAACCTGGTCCTCTTCACGCCCGAAGGACTAACTTTACCACAATTTGAGTGGACCAAACGTAATTAAGATAGAAGTGAAATTAGCCATCTGATATAAGAAGCCATACACCCGCCCCATGAATCGAACAAGCATGACTAATTCACTAATTACTAGTTAGTGGTCTAGGTATGGCGACAAACTCAAGCACTTGCTGTTGTTTCCCATCACTTGCACGGTATAAGGAGGCACCTTACATGACATGTCACTCATACGACATCTTGGATAAGGTGCTATACACTATAGTATTATAGAAGTGCTTAATTTGCTGTGATTAAAATCACTGAGTTCACACACAAATCATAAGCGTGAATGTATCACTCCGGAAACGTAAAAGTGCAACAGCCTATAAACTTGATATGTCATCAGCTTTACCAATTGGTAAAACCCAACCAAGTTCATAGACAGTTGCAGTTTACCCTGATTTTGATCTTATGCTCATAGACTGACAATAGCCAACAGGTATTAATAAAGTGTGACCTTTGAAGCTCTACACAGCATGCCCACAAACACTTGTATAGTATTTAGGCACAAGCACTTGTTTGTTTTGTAATGGCATAAAGCACTTGTTTAAGCCTGTCACAGTTAGCCTCTGTTAGATTGAAAGCTTTATATTTTCATATGGATGATCATTAGCTATAAATAATGATGGGTTTACTATAATGGGTAACGTATAGGGTGCACCATTCAGTCTGTGCACCATTAGATAGCCCGCTGATAGACCTCAGTTAAATTACTGTTTGGGTGGAAAAGACAATAGTGCCCACGCTGCACGGGCTACTTAAGCAAAGCTCACATCATAATAATCTTTCTGTTATTAATTATTGGTGCTGGTTTAACGCATCTAGGACAAACTAATTGTGCTTTTCGGTTTAGACGCAAATACTTATGCAAACTACGATAAATAGTTTTGGTTCAATGAATATATCTATTTTCTATTTTAAATCTTACACGGACATCCTATTTAATGGACCGCATCAGCCTGAAGTTTGTTAAAATGGTAGCTACGAATTATGTAATTATTGGCTCTTATCACGACTAAAACTTGAACCCGATTCTTTATAGCTACTGAGCTGTCGCATTATCTAATCTTATCCCGTTCTTTAGTGTCCACCTCAAATTAACTCAAAGCAAAATTATAAATTAAAAGTATTATATGGTACCCTCATATGTATACTCACTTCGTGTTTGGATGTCTGAATGAATGTACGTTCCGTTTGAATAACTGACAACAACTGGAAGATGAGCAGAGGTGGCTCATTTTAAAACACGCTTGATCATAAAGAGTCCTTTGTTTGTTAAAAAAAATTTAACAATAGATCAGAAAAGATGCATCTATTACTTCATTGGTTGGCTGGTTTAGAGAGGTCGGCGTGATTGAATTACAAAGCATTGATACGAATTCCCCAATGTCAGAGAAGTGGACCGTTTGAAAGAATGATTTGCCATACAAATTAATATAGTTAATATAATTATTTGAGTAAAAGATAAGAACAAGCCAGCATTTCTGCACTGTCTACTGGATTCCGTCTTTGCCTTTTGGCTTCAATCATATAGTACTCCTTCTTTTCATGGATGCTTATATAAAAATAACTAAGTTATTTATTTAAATGAAATAAATAAATTCATAATCACCACGGACAATCTAAGACATTCACCTCTCAATTCAAAGAGCACGTAATAAATAACCTTTTCTCTTTTGTCTTTTAAACTGAAATGTATTATAGAAAAAGGTTGTTTAGAAAGAATCTAAATAGATAGACCGAATGTAGTAGATTATGTCCGCTGTCCTTTGAGTAGAGAATTTCTTCACGAAGTTTGATTACATGAGAAAACGGTGTAAATCTTAATCAGCAATATGGTTCTGGAGTAGTGGGATAGTTCAGTGGTAGAATGCTGTACTCGTAACTGTGAAATCCTAGGCTTGTTAGTCCAGTGGTAGAATGCTTTACTCGTAACTGTAGAATCCTAGGCTTGAATTCTGCCAGGCTACTATTTTGAGTACAAGCTCCTCACATTAAACCTATAATGATGATGATGATGATGTTCTGCTGTGAAGCAGATCCCTCAAGGTACAGCCAACTTGTCCCTTCAGACGCGTCGATCTTGGGCGCCTTCAATAGCGCGTATGATACCCCATTTTCGACATCATCCAGGATTGCGATGCTCCTTTTCCCTCCGACACGGTTACCAGCTACTTTGATCTGAATTATCAGCTTTACCAAACTATTGTGCCGCAAAATGTGTCCTAGCCACTTTTTCTTCCTGGTCTTATTTTTCCAGGTTATCACCTTTTCTCCATACCCACTTAGCTTAAAGCAAAAACAAGCCTCAGTATGGGGTGGAGCATTGATACTGACCACCTTATAGTGCTCAATGCAACCTTATAAAACAAGTACAACTAACCTGGCAGCTTTACGGCATCAATAAAAACGTCACATGAAAAGAGAGAGAATGTAGAAATGAATGTTTTGGAACCAAGTAGGGGCATGGCGATATGGCCAATACTTTCACCATTTGTATTCGCACAGGACTTCCTCAAATGAGTTCCCATAATTTGATAGGGCGTCCCAAAACAGGATTTTGTTGATTGACCATGCTAATGAGAGTCAAGGTGTCAGCTGCAATGGTAACTCTATAATACGGTGCAAATTACCTATCAGCTAGAGTCCGTTCAAGAGATAATGTCCCCTCATAGCAATTAGTATGAAGTTTACAGTCATTTACTGAGCGTAAATTTACTGAGAATTCAACAAACTCATTGAGGAGTTTTCCTGATGGTTAGCCCGCCATGATTTAAGTGTTCGTAAATAATATACATGTCATCGAGCCAAAGAAATGATTTAAATATGGTGAGCTTAAAGGGGTAGCTAAAGATTTAAATATGGTGAGCTTAAAGGGGTAGCTAAAGATTTAAATATGGTGAGCTTAAAGGGGTAGCTAAATATGGTGAGCTTAAAGGGGTAGCTAAAGATTTAAATATGGTGAGCTTAAAGGGGTAGCTAAATATGGTGAGCTTAAAGGGGTAGCTAAATATGGTGAGCTTAAAGGGGTAGCTAAAGATCGAAAGATTCCAAGTTCAAGTCCTGGTTTAATTCCTAGCTTCTACCACTCCAGCAATCCTCAGGTAGAAAAACAGAAATAAATAAATCATTTACAAACAAAATAAAGAAATGATTTAAATACATATGGTGGATCTCCCCCCAGCTCAGAGGAGAGCCGGGTACCCATTCTCTGCTGGGTGAACTGGAGAAGCACTTTAACCACTCTGCCACAGTGCCCTCCACGCAACAAGTTAAATTTTACACTGCTCATCATGGGAGGTGCTGTGGCAGAGAAGAAATTCTGAAACCGCAATTTTAATGCAATTTCACATAGACTCTGCTTGAATACACCAAATCATTAAAATTACAGCGTAGAGCGTGCTTGTGAATGATATTTATTCCGCCAGGCTTGGTGTTATTCTGTGATTGGTGAGATAGGTATTCAGTTTCGTTTATATTTACAGCTTAATGAGACAGGAGAGTAGAGAGTAAACTGTTATTGCAACTGTCAACATTCCTCCGTTGACAACTATCGTTAAAGTGATGAGAATTTACTATTTTGTAAGTTGCGAGAAGGAGGGGGATCACAGTATAAGGAAGATCGCCCAGTAAACTTCATTGAATCTGAGTGCATTGCGCATGTACCATAATCATGGGAAACCGTAGGCAAATTCAATGAGTTGAGATATTGAAGATTCCTCAAAACTGGTTTAACTAAGTGGAAGTAGTGGGATGGCTCAGTAGTAGTTCCCTGCGCTCGCAATCGTGAGAACCCAAGTTTGAATCCCGGACATGGCTGGGTCCTGTAATGAGTATTTATCCTAACTTCTATACCACTCGAACAAGCCTCAAGCCTTGGAGGGCAGCCCCAGTAGAACAATAAAAAGTGATATTGCGGGAAATTGGTCTACATGATACTGGAATGGACAACTATAATGAGGGACCATGGTCCTATAGACTGTTGGTTAAAGACTGTAATTCATCTGCTGAGACTTAGTGGCTGCTGACCACGTACAAGACAATAGGGGTTTTCTTTAGTTAAATCGATGGCGATTTACTGTGACATCAGTGCATTGTTCAGTTACAAAAGATGGCCAGGGATTACGTTGCTCACACTCCTGGATTGCATACCACTCAGTCAATGACCGTGAAGTCGTCATGCCGACGCGAATGCGGTCCATTCTCCCCACGGATTATCATGATGGCTTTACGGTAAATCCAATGGTCTAGGAAAGGGTCGTGAGTAATTCGTTCTCACTTACTACATACCTTGTTTGTATAGAATTAACCAGACTGGTGTATTGTAATTAATTACCATATATGTATAGTGAATTGTACTATTTGGCCACTTACCTCCCTCTTTATTTCGGTTTTCCGGTCTGCCACACATATGCTGTCTAACACCCACTTCCCCACACAACCATTGGCAATAAGTGATAGCCTTTACAGTCTACACACAGACTGAGCAGAATAGCAAGGTTTTACATTGACATCAGAATTGCTCAGGCGGAAAGACTGTAGCCACTATTGTGAGAACCTGGATTCAAATCCCCGCCGTCTTAAGCTCCCGTCAGAAATAAGAGCTTCTGACTATAATCCAAGCACACAACCAAGCCTCACTACGAGATGGAGCATTGATATCGACCAGTTCGTGGTGCTCCATGCAAATCCATAACCGGTGAAAGAAAAGATATCTAACCTGGTCGCTTTCATCATGATGGTGAAGATGTTATACAGGAAAAAGAGCTGAAGGTCTATCCTATCACAAATTTGTGTCTTACGGGCTTTTGATCATCCTATACTGAGGCTCGTTCTAGAGAATGGGGGCTGGAAATTATGAAGGAACTCACTCACAGCACAAGCCTGGCATGATCACACTTTGAACCCAGAATGCTGAGGCCTGCTCTCCAGCCACTATCTTTTTTTTCTATCAGCCATTGTCTGCCCGTGGTTGGACTTCGGCCTTCCTCCTCGCTGTCCACAGGTTGTGTGGTGTCATTGAGGGGAGATTGAGCTATTTTTCTGCCACGCTGGCTCAGGACGGGTTGACAGAGTGTGATCAGCCAGGGAAAAATCCCTTAAAATACTCCAGCGTGGCTGGGAATTGAACCCAGGCCACAGGGAGGACAGGCAGTGAGCTATCCCACTGAGCTATCATGACCCGGGCAATGGGGAGGACAGGCAGTGAGCTATCCCACTGAGCTATCATGACCCGGGCCACAGGGAGGACAGGCAGTGAGCTATCCCA
>Ga0224511_10003720_pt1 | contig 11160 bp, 2 predicted proteins | sample SF_May12_sed_USG_2_FD_169988 | JGI IMG/M metagenome (GOLD analysis project Ga0224511, IMG submission 169988) | Sediment microbial communities from San Francisco Bay, California, United States - SF_May12_sed_USGS_8_1 | ecosystem: Environmental > Aquatic > Marine > Sediment | place: USA...
TTGTACCATATTCGGTCGAAAATTGTACCATATTCGGTCCGAATATGGTACATTTGTACCATATTCGACCGAATATGGTACATTTGTACCATATTCGTTTTTGTACCAAATACGGTCCAACAATGCTTGTTTAATATAAGGACGATAGCCGTATAATACAAATACACATGGTCATACATAATTAGTTAATAAGTGTCTGAAAGAAATACATATTGTCTATCTAGTAATCACAAAGTCATGCATGTACACAGTAGCTTGCCATGTAAAATAATATAAACATATGTGAAACTGTCTCTGATGCACAACGTTAATATAAAATGTCACGTCCTGAAGGTTCAATATTTCGTACATAACATGTTTGTTTAAAGATACTGGTTGTTGTATGGTGGTATGCGTACCTGTGTGGCTCCAACCGCTTTAATTAGGTATGCCATTTTTTGTGTAAAGTTTGTAAACGTAAAAAAACACGAGTATAAATCAAGAGAAATATTTCAAACAAAACATAGTAATAATCACATCAAATATACATGTAAGAACGTTTTGCTTTTACCATTCGTGCGTGTTAATTTGATGAACAAAACAAGAAAACAAAAAACGTATTGACTGTTATGCATTTTCAAAATTTAATACTGATAAAACAAGATTATAATAATGCCATAATTAAGGCCGTTTTAAAGTCACATTCTGACTGTGAGGTCTCGCAGGACAAACTCACCTTGCCATACCAGTTTTGCCCCCGTGACAAACTGTATCACACAACAGATCGAGTATCTATGTCAGGCACCGGACGTGGAGATCCCTAGTCTCTGTATTCATGTCATGTAATAGCCAGTTCATTAGCACATCTTAGTGCAATGTTAGCGGGACAGATACTACCTTGGTAATTCAATACATCGTATGTATGTAAAATATGTTGTTATCATATATGTGTATACCGGCGATCACAGACATAACAAACCTAATCGGCAATATGTTGAATTTGATAATTATGACCGTATGTCCAATATCTAGGGCTCTATCGGAACGGCGGTTTTGAAATGTTATAAAAGTCAAACACGATAACGTTACTGGTAACTATAACATTTTTATCGCAAGCATTTTGTCGTTTTATTTCGCTTATTAAATGTTTTAACATTTATCAGGATCATAGACGTTGGCGAACAATGGAGCAGTTTGTTTGCATGACACATAACTTAACTGTGTTTGCATGTTTAGATACAACCTCATATTTCATAAACTGCCAAATGCCAGATAACGTGTTTCCTGGTAAAACAAAGTCATTAGCAACCGTGTGATAATGATAATTATGCACCATGACAATGTGACTGAAGTACACAGCATCTCGAATAAAGTTGCCATCCGTCTACGAATTAGTCTTTCAGCCTGAAGCCCGAGTCGAGTAAACGGCCGGTCGGTCGAATAGAATTGTATACAAAAAAGCCCGACCGGTCGATTTTAAATTTGGAGTAAAATTCTAAACAAAGAAACAGATTAACATAAATACTGATTGTGAAGTTATTGTGTTTGTAGCGCCGGGAAATGTCGCATCGCCGGGAAACCTCATAATCTACGGAAAATGTCGCACTGTCGCCGGGAAATGTCGCAATCTGCTGAAAACGTCGTAAACCCCGCTGCCGGTATATGTCGCATTGTTGACAGTGTTCGTTAAAACACAACCAAAATTATAATTATTGCAAGCCGACGCATTTCGTATATGAATTATGACCAAACCAAATATGAAGGGATATTATTGCACTATATTAACAGTTTTTAAGAAGCTTTCACTTTAACGGCTGAGTGCCAGATTTGAGGTCAAAACCTCTACCCAAAAGACTGTTAATATTTATATAAAATTATATATCTATAATTAATAAGACAAATCAGACAATTCATTACATAAATATACAAAATAAAATCAGAAAAAAACTCGTGGGCGACAGTCTTTTTTATATCGGATTGCCCAGACCAAAAAGCGAAATGCAAGCGCTTATGCCACCCACCTGTCTTTAGCGGACATTGATAGGAAAACGTGTTAGAGAACGCTTGATACATTTGCTATAAAGCCTTTTTAGTTGGCCATCTTTGTTTTTATTCAATAATTTGTGACCCCTTTATATTCAATATTATGTAAAAATGATTACTTTAATATGTTTTATAAACCTTTCAACGGCTATGTTACGCATAATATAGTACATGAATTTTAGGCCATAAAATGGTGTAGACAAAGATGAAACGCAAAACTGTTTAGTTGGTTGTATGCACTTGTATTGTGCCTAAGCTCAAGGACTTATATCTCGTTGTTTACCTAGACAGCACATCAACAACAAAGGCACCGCCATATTGCTCAAGGACATTAACCTGTTTGTTTACGTTCACTGTCCATTACATGGCATCGTAAATTTGGCATTTTTAATTAGACGTATACTAGCACATACACAAATCAGCGTAAATCTACCATTTGAGAAAAAAATGTATTCCGTTAAGGTAATCAAAATTGCGTATTATAAGATCACAAAACACACACGAAAGCGTGCCGTGTCTGTATAATTCAATTAAGGTACAATTAATCCAATAGCAACCGCGGCATATATTAGGTGTCCTTGTCTACAACAATGTCTACTACAAGGTCACCAAGTCTGGCCTAATCAAACACGCCACGCTGATAGCATCGCAATTGACCAGCTGTGCATTTGTATTTTGTAAGAAACGAGTTAAACATCTAATGACATTCAGTATGCTTTGTGTAAAAAACGGCACTATTGACATTCCTCTAATCTGACGTCGGTAATAAATTTCTGCCAAGCTGTGTCCTCGGTGTGTGCATCTTGAAATGGTCAAGGATTTTATTCCATTATTTGCACAAAAACGGTCGACACAAAGGCGCCGTCGTGTTGTCCTCATGAACCAGATTTGTACTTCAGCGTCTAGAAAAACAAACATACACGTAAATAGTACGTATTTGTGCCATCTGACAACACAGTAGATGGCAAAAAGGTACATCAAGCTGTGCATATTGTCCACGCGATCTTTTGTTGCGCTATAAAGGGGTTTTTATTGTATGAATTTATTTGTTCATGTAAAATACCTGCCGGGTTGACATTAACAAACAATCCAAGAATCCCTCTTTAAAACGTTTTTATTATTTAGTCTGTTTGCAATATTTATGTATCCGTCAACAAACAAACCATGTTTGTGTGTTTAATCAACAAAAATACTTGCTGGCTTTCTTCTGTAGTTAAGCATTTTAAGATATGCGCACCTATCCCACGAGGGGCAATATAGCAATAGTATGATTGTGAAAGTCCCAGAAGTCTAATTCATGATAGAAACTGTAGGACAGACGATACAGCAAGTCTTATTATCACATTTTCCTCCCAAAAATGTGATCTGAATACACAGCTGTAAACGATACATTGGATACATTGGAAGTTGTCAGGATCGCCGCACATCTATTTCATCAAGTAAATGGATGTAATTTGATGGATTTCTCAGCAATTCTGTTTTAATTTACGATTAGTGTAAATAAAAAGGCAACAAATGTGTTTATTTGCTTAAAATAAAACCTAGTAAGTCCCTCGAGAATGACAAAATCACATGCACTCACTTGTTCCTGAATCCGTTAATTTCAATGTTTGAGTCAGAGGCTAATGGCGAACGGTCATAGAAATGTTGCCACGACAAAATCACCAAAAAAGGTGTTGTACCCGGTCGACGGTATATAACTCACGACCTTGAATTTGCGCACCACTGATCGTTAACCACTTAAATACCGGAAAAAAGAATGCATGTACAATATATATGAGAAACGCACTTATTTTTACTACAGAAGACTTGTGAAAATACATCGATATTAGATACGTATTGTGTTGGGGTTTGCTTCTTTTTCGTTTATGACGTATTATTTCGTTCACATGATAAGCCTAGTTCATACTGTCCTGGTGTATACCACGGTACGTCCCGGTAACCGGAATGTAGCGGTAAAATACGTTAAAGGAGATATGTCCGATCTTTTTATCAGCTATTTATCAGCTATTTATTAAATATTTTAATATCAAGTGGTATTTTATCTTCAAAAAGTATGAAATAACAACATAATACCGAAATATATTGCAAAATACGCCAAAAAAGTTATTCACGATAGGTACCGAATAAATTGTTGATTGCCCATAAATCTCGGTTATTGTTTACCTACAATGCCTACTCCATTCGTGATTGACATTTTGACAAGTAGATTTGAATTTTTGCACTCAACAGGCAAATTGTTAACACTCGTTTAGATCGACCTTTAAAGCCCGGTTTCCGGTTTAAAACGTTGAGAATGATTGTAAGATTTCATATAGAAATATCTCGCTTAATGGCATTAGTTTTTTTAATCAATACACCTTCTTTTGTGTTTTCTACATAATTGTAATTAGAGACAGAATCGGACATATACTCGTTACGCCTGGTCACACTGGCCCGGTATATAGCCCCTGTGCGTCAGGGGTCAACCGGGACAACAACGGTAGCGACGCCGGGATAGTGTGAACTAGGCTTACGGTATCATGCCGTTTTACTATAGTTTCACCCGGGGTCTTACAGTGGAGAGACGAATAATGTCGAAATAAGCCGGAATGGACAGTTCCACAACTGTCAATCATAATCATTTATAACTGTACATGGTCATTTTTAATCCAATAGATTAGGATTATATTGTCAGCTGACAATCTGACCTTGAAAATACAAAAGAAAAGCATACTTCCTGTTTGTGATAAACCTTATCGCAAGATCAAAGAAAATGTGCCGCTTGGGGAGGAACTTGAAAAATTGTGGAACTATCCATTGATTACGCTTCCGTAATTCCCGGGTGTTAAAAAAATGAAAACCTCAAGATCGCCGGTGAAACACGGTTTATCCCGAGTCAGCGCGGTTCTTACCGGCGTTATAACAGTTGCGGTTCTGGTTTGGAAACCAGGACGCACCGTTGGCTGCATTGCGGGTCAGTGTGAACTAGGCGGTACATAAGGCCAACACTCACTAGGAAACTTTATTATTGTGGTTACCGTCAGTTGAAAATATCAGACAAACCAAGTGGTAAGATTGTGTTAAAATTAATATCAATTTTGCTGTAAGGTTTCTTATGTTTTACTGGTATTGTTAAATAACGGTTTGTGTCGAAATAAGTATGGAAATGTAATTAAAAGTTGTCAAAAATAATGAAATACATTGTGTTTATACTTCTTTTTATATAGTTAGTTAAAACATGTCAGGTGTAAATTCAAAAGTATAACCCGCATAAATTCTGTCTGACATGTGGCCCATTAGGTACATAATATTAAACGTCAAATTGTAACTTAAGGTGCTTCTATTATTACAAGCCTATTTTGCAACATTTTGTTTGTTTCAGAAGGTTATTTCCTTGTACTTGACTAAGATTTGTTGGTTTCACATAACGGTGACAGTTGTGATTTTTTATACGTGCTTTGACAATTACGCAAGACGTTCGCATAAAAATGTAATTACTTAATTAGTTTGTGTCGACGTTTCGTAGAAAGTCTATGTAAATGGACGACCACATTTTGGTCGGTTTAAACTATTGGTAAACACAATGGTTAATTACTGGCACGCGGTAAAACATTAATTTGCTTTAAATTCAGTATTCAGTCGTTGACAGCTAAGCAACGGTGGCAAATCTATAACGGACACCCTTCAAACCTGATTCATATGGCCCTATTTTATTTAGAGTATTTATATGAGGATAAATTAATTCGCCAAGGTATTTGTAGATCAGTAGTTATAACACTGGCCAGTGCTTTACTGGGTCAGGGGTTCAAATCCCATATCAAACTGTCTCCGTGTTAATCAATAGACTGTTACGCAACTGTCAATCATGATCATTTATAACAGTACATGGTCAATTTTAATTCAATAGATAAGTATTATATTGTCAGGTGACATTCTGACCTAGAAAACACAAAAGAAAGACCCCTTCACAAGCCTTTACAAGATCAAAGCGAATCTACCGCATTGGGCGGAGTTTGTAATTTTGCGGAACGGTGCATACAGGTCGTGGTGTCGGCGTGAGGTTGTGTCCTATGTCGTTTTCACAAGGGAGAAGCACATAAAGCTTGCTGGATAGAGGGGAGGGGGAGGAGTGAACCCCAGAGGCGCGTGGAGTAGCCGCCGTTTAATACCAGTTCAAAAGGGTTATGTCAGACCACATTGCAACTCAATTCCTCAGTATAACAATTCGACATAAAAACTTTTAATAATTTTATTTTAAACACCTTTTTATTAAGTTTGTATTGATTGGTTCCGAACAAAATAACGTGTGTAACCAATACATCCTTATGATAATGTCAGTATCCAGAAAATACATTATGCAATTAAAACGATTATTGAAACACATCGAAAACAATTAAAATGTTGTTTGTATTTACATGCATACATACCAGAGACAAAACATTCAGCGTGAGAGTTAACCGCATTTTGTCCTCCCCGGGACAACAACATTTGTTAGATTGATGATACTCGCGACTTTCCTCGATAAAACGGTTGTTTCCCAGCGTTTTTATGAGTATAAATTTGATTATTGTCGTAAAACGTATATAACATTTATTTCATTCTCTATCATTTGTAAGAAATGTTATTGTTACGACTAATGTTATTAAATACTAAAATACAATTCTATTCTAACACACATACAGTGGCGGACTCAGGATTTGACCTTAGGGGGCGTGGACTTTGTCAACGGGGGGGGGGGGGGGGGGGGGTAAAAATAATTGAAAGCATTGAAGGTTGAAGTAAAAGTCATTTTTAGCGTGATTTGGCCATATTTTTTATTGAAATTATGGTTAAAACGAATCGCGAGCGAAGCGATTGAAGAAAAAATTGATATAAATTAGCTTTTTTGGCATAAAAAAAATCATATGTCCCGTTAGGTAAATCGTTTTATTTAGTGAAACCTATAGTCTACACTGTCACTCTAAGAGGACATACATATTAAAGTGATTTAAATGCACTGATTAAGTGAAGTTTAAAATGACAGACTGCAATATGCCAAGGCTGGTCACATGGTGTGTTATAAATTATTTTTAGTGTTCCTTGGTGATGACGTAATTCATGGAGTTTCAGAAGTCATCAGAAATGATAAAATAAAATAGTGTGATACCTCTATTCTAAATATAAATGGTAAATATTATTAATGTTTATTAGAGCATACAATGAAAACTGGCCTGAATGTAATTCTTATAAAAGACGGCACAATGAATTCTTACGTACTTTATATGAACAAATGTTATTATTGTCTAAATTGTTTGTTTCACTATACTCCTATTAGTTAAGGCTATATTTTCGTATGTTTGATAAGGTTATACATGTATATAAGGTCAATTTATAAACACTAACATGGTATATGCACTGTTAGTAGATACGCTTAGTCGGGTTTGCGTCTTTGGCAATGGTCGTGTAGGTAATACGTGTCCCCGTGGAATGGAATAATCAGTGTTTTAAATCAGCGACAATGCATTGAAACGAAATCATACAAAAACGCACGCACGCACGCACACACACACGCACAGGCACGCACGCACGCACGCACGCACGCACACACGCACATATACACGCACACACCACTGCTCTTGTTGTTCCGAATATTTTTTTATTCGGATAAAAATATTGTATGTCAAATGTAAACGGTAAGAGTCATGGTATTTATGGTTTGGTGATATATCTGTGATGTCTTTCAGATTATTCTATACTATACCGCTGGTGTTCTATTTCTGTTGTTTTATGTTTTCAGTACGGTGTTCACCAGGAGCTGGAAGATATCGTTCAATACAGCGATATACACGCCTCGTTCTGCGACTCGGACAGCTGCGAGGAGGTAGGCACACAACTATAGGGACATTAAAAACACCGAGCGCATTACAGTAACATCCGCTTATAAGGAACTCATTGGGACCATGAAAATCGGTTCCTTATAACCGGAGTTCCTGTAAGCGGGTTCCTTATAAGCGGACATTGCTGTATTTTGTTTAATTCAAATGAAAGAAATGTCAGACACACTGTTACAACATTTGGTGGCAAATGTAACAATATTGTGAGACACAGCTTCACAATCATCAATACTTTGGAGCTCACTACATGTCAGAAAGATAAACTAACAGACATCAATAATTTCATCAAGGTTTATCGTAGTATGAAGAAATCATCCATTAAACTATATACTAGAAAATCTCAAACATTTCGCGTATACGGTTTCAATGTTTATGTATAATTTTTTCTAAGATAATATGTTTTATGTTCGTTTTTTGTGTCTGTTAGATATGTGACAGTAAAAATTATTTAATTCATGTACTTTTCCAAATTACTAACTTGTCCATTGATATAACCTACAATTTCCAAAGTTGTTTAGAATTAATGTCTAAATATGTATATTTCATGTTACGTTTTGGTGTAGTTTTTATTCCGTTTTCTACTCCTTCATTGTCACGACTAGAGGGATTTTAAGACTTTAATGACTTTCATCTTAACATCTGTACGCTGATTTATTTACCCTTTCTTTTACAACCATTTTCATTGTTTCTTAAATATGAGAGACATTTTAACATGAAGTGTGATATAACACGTGCGTACATATGATTTCATGGCCTTGACTCAAATGTCATAACATAATGGAAAACAAAACCGAAACAAAATACCATAGCATTGTTTTAAGCAAAATAATGACATTAGATTCATGACATTTTTGACGTTTAAGGATAAGTAATTAAACGCACTTTGGATAAAAAATGTTAGTTACTATAAAATGACAGCATACGTAAATGTCGTTTTAACGTAGATTACATATAATAGGTATGATGCTGCAAAAAGTATTTTGCTGTTTTATTGTTAAGGTATTTCTCGTTCTTTCAGCTATGATGAAACATCATCTTTGTCCATTGTTTGATCAACACGCGTTGTATATCAGCGTTTTCGGGGCTAGCAGAGTGCCCCCCTTTCAACATATTAGGATATGACCTTGACCCCACTCTCCTCCCCTATGCGTTCTGATCTGTTGCACACAGAAATGCCATTTTATATGCAGCTGTGCATTAAACGTCACAATCATTGTATCTTATCTACTGACTGTTGCCTTACCGACCAACTTAAAATATCTTCTGTAAAAGAAACTTGTTTTTGTACACACTCGCTTATATAAGTCGTAGAGATATTTACTGTTACGTAATAATATTGTGCCTCCTTAACCAGTTAACCACGATAATAAAGGTTTAAATAGGGAGCATATACATACCAGTGGATATCTGGATATTGACCTTAGGTGGGGGGACCTTTTCAGCGGGATGGGGCGGGTTAAATGCATGTGTATTGACCTTATTACCATGCATTCAGGGAAGTCCATAGGATATTACAAAATATGCGGTTAATTTATTTATTTATTTATTATTTATTTTTAGTTATTTTTTAGTTATTTAATAAAAATAATTGCAATACTAGCACTTATTCACTTATTTACATAATAGTGCACTTAAAACGAAAGAAAGTGATATTTTATGCATCGATTTATTAACTGAATACCTTACAGGCACTATGAACCTTACCTCTTATCCTGGGTTGGATATAAGTCTTGACCCTTATTGAATTAGGCGTTGTATTGTGTGCATGTAACGGCAATGTTATAATTGCAAATTGTTTATCAAGTAAATATCGAGCGAATCGAACGATAATTTTTATGAAAATTAGTGTTTAGGGCATTAAAATCACAGGTCGACGACCGTCAGCTGGATTTGCTAGTGTATAGATATGTGTTTGCTATATTGGATGATTGTTGTGTGTATGTTACAGTGCAAGCGGCCGTGTAACATATCCAGTGACAACCTGAACACGTGCTCCAGCCAGTGTGATGTGGGTAAATTTATCACTGAAACAAACGTTTGTACTGAACAGTGTCAGTTGCGCGAATTGTTTAAACACATTTGTTGGACAATGGGTTTTATATTGACAATCTGACCTAGTGTATGCAATAGAACCCGTACTTCCTGTTTGTGGTTAACCTTATCACATGAACAATGGATTTCAAAAAATTAGTAGAACCATGCGTTGGATTTGTTCTTTATTAACTCAATAGCGTTTCCACGTGTGTCTTAATTACGACATATTGACAGTGGGTTAAAGGCTAATTGTTTGCTTATTATAAGCACAATATGTTTCCAATTATACCAATGTATGCAACATATATTGCATAATTACTACTCTATTTTTATTTGCACGATATTGGGAATAACAGCTTATTCACATCTTAACGCCACTTAACATCGAAGGAATTTTAATTTATTTTACTTTTCAGAGTGATGAATGCCGGGAAAGCTGTGATTTCCTCACACAGACTGTTACAGCGATTGACACAGGTACACGGCACAGCAGTTTCTACATGCTTTACTAAATATTATATAAATACACTAGTTAACAAATAGTGCACATACTACGCTGTTTAAAAATGTGAATTTTACTCCAGTCAATTTTCAATAACTACGCTTAAGAACGTTTTTATTAAGGCATGCTTTTAATTTGTGACGTAAATTTTGACAAAAAATGCCCCGGTATGCGGACACCATTAGTTAAAAGATACTTATTATTTTTCACAAACGTTTTAAAATGGTCATTACAGCATATCATTTTAAATTTATTAAAATTTCCAATAACATAAAAATGGATTTTTTACAATTTGTCAGTTCATGTTAAAATAATAGATGCAGTCCGGAAACTTACCTAACACCCCTCGTATTTATTTATTACAAATGCATAACAACGTTAACACATATTTGTGTAAAAAAGAAAGTTCCCTCTTCTAATAAATCCCCTTTTGCAAACAAACTAATGCAGGCCATTATCTAGGACGATCAAGATTTCATACATCAAAAGTACATAAACTGTATGACTTTAATGCATTTATTATGAATAAAAGTACGAAAATGAAATACGAACATGATGTACCATTATTGCTTGGACTAAGCACATGTATTATTTTGTGAATTGTAAGTTAAATATGCACATAATTTGCATAATTTTTATTCCATATTAGTCTATACAAGACGTCATTTTATGTCGACATTTGTGCATGGACAGTCCATCATTTGTTAAAGTCTAGACTTTAATAGGCGCGTTATCGTTTCCTCCTCA
>Ga0224511_10003721_pt1 | contig 11158 bp, 9 predicted proteins | sample SF_May12_sed_USG_2_FD_169988 | JGI IMG/M metagenome (GOLD analysis project Ga0224511, IMG submission 169988) | Sediment microbial communities from San Francisco Bay, California, United States - SF_May12_sed_USGS_8_1 | ecosystem: Environmental > Aquatic > Marine > Sediment | place: USA...
CCATTCAGTGTTTGGTTCAAGTCACGAGTCTTTTGGGTAAACAGTCTCGCCGAATAAGATAATTTACTTAATTTTCTTTTATACGATTTCATCGCTAAGCCAGCAGCTTGCTTACAGGGCGTGTCTCAAATACTCCAGCAGGACCTCTGGTTATGAGACTATTCACTAAGCCAACACCAGCACTTATCTCTTTAAGTGAATCAATTTTTTTATAGAGATGCAGGCACATTATTTCGGAAACATAGCTTCCTCTGGCTGGCCATTATTAATTTGATGTGATGTTTTGCTCCTTTAAAGTGAGATTTCTGCGAAACGTCTTAAAATAAGGGGTAACCACGAGACTTACCCATCTCGCTTTGGTCTCTTGGCAGGCTAGTCTAAGCGCGTATTGGTTCATTGGATTCTTGTCACCCAGTATATTGTGTGCGGTCTGACTCATAGGAAATTGACTGTATCCACCAGAATCTGACATTGACGGCAAAAACAGACAGTTTTATTCAAGTGCATAACACTAAGTGATCAGCTATTCGAACCAATGACCTATCAAAAGTGGATTAGTCATTTGTGATTCTAAATTAAAATTCTTTTTGGAAAATATGGTACAGGTTCTTCATATCGGACTGCAATTTATGAGGCGGAAGGTAATCCTTTCCCAACTCGGTAACTAAGGGGAAGAAGAGTAGGACAACTCTATGTTACCAGTATACAGTGAACCCTCCAGGAGTATACGATGAAATCTCCATTGCAGAAATGCAATTCATCAATAATCTGATTACTGCTATAAGCTACAATGCACGAGATTCCATTCCAAGGGTAGAATCCTTTCAGGTGCCACCATATTTCAAATGAGGATTTAGGATGAAGCGAAGGCATAGCTGATAGCGCACTGAACCTTAAATCGGGGGTCCATGGTTTGAGTGAGATCGGACAAAACCTTTCTTTCGCAACACCCTCGTCGAATTTTGATCGCGGCATTTCTCTAAAAAAGTCTCCTTAAGACTCACCCTGGCAAACACGGAGTCAAATGAACTCAGTAGACCAATTACTGTACCACTCCTGACAGCTGTACAGGGCACCTGCGGGGTACCTGCATCACTCCTGACAGCTGTACAGGGCACCTGCGGGGTACCTGCACCACTCCTGACAGCTGTACAGGGCACCTGCGGGGTACCTGCACACTCCTGACAGCTGTTCTGTCTTGGAGACATCAAACGAACTCAGCAGACCAATTACTGCACCACTCCTGACAGCTGTCCTGGGCACCTGCGGGGTACCTGCAGCACTCCTGACAGCTGTTCTGTCTCGGAGACATGAAATTACTTTAATCGAGGAATTGAAGGAGATACGAACCGCAGGACATCCTGTGATAACAACAGCTGAAGCAGACCAGTGATAGGCATTCCTCCATCTTTAGGAACTGCATCAGCGTGGCTGGAGTGAGATCACCACAGCAGTGAAGTCCTGCCATGCACACCGCGTCTATTATCACAAAGAGAAGGCAACTCTATGAAACCTATTCACCACAACCAAAAAGGCAACTGGTCCAAAAAGAACAGCCAATCAGCTTTTGCTATAGATTTAATATATCCATATCAAAAGTGAAAACCAGGTTTCGTTTTTACAGTTTATTATGCCTATTTTACGATGTGGGCATATCACAAACAATGGTTCTTCCAGCCTGAAGCTTCACAGTTTAATCTTCAATGTGGCAATAATGCCACTGATCAAGGAAGTATTCAGCACAACCTATTAGTGCGCGGTAAGCTCTGATCACAACGCTAGCCAACGAGCACATTTTTTGTTTCAAATTCCGATCTCATGAATCCAAATTAAAAACTCCATGCTGTTTGCTGACCTGCACCAGATGATGATGAGGAGAGAATCTGTCTAATGGAATCGGAGCACGCGTAACTGCCATCCACAGATAGCTGATGAATAGATGAACGATGCTCTGATTGGCTCATGGAACCAGCGCTGTCTGCTGACTTTATTCTCATTTCTTTTCGAGATAGACGCTGGATTGCGCTATGGCAGTTCTTGTCTTTCATCTCCAGACCTGAGATATGAGAGAAGTCACTGGTTATATCCCTAATGATACAATAAGGATCTAAACGGGCACTTGGCCATTTTATTTAGTGGAGGTCTTTGGTGGGAGGCGTGTCCTCGAGTGGTAGGAGCTAGGAATTATAATCATATTAGGAGCCACTTTAAGTTAGTGTTGAGGCCACAGGTGGCACCGGGGCTACAGGCTGGGCAGCACTGATCTAGACAGTTTAAAGGATATCGCATATGAATACTCAAGGCAATCTTTGTTTGCTGTGAATTTATGTATACCACTGGGAAAACCTTTAACATACCAACAAGCGGAATATGAAAAAAGCTACGTGCAACCAAACAGAAATTTTTATTGTTGTGTGTCAGTGAACCCATGTCAGGCTGATTTACCTCATTTATGAACGCAAAAATTATGTACCCTATCTACTAACCTATTACATCACGTTGGTAATGGCTATTTAGGACATTGCCCAAATAGCCGAGTCCGCAACCAATATCTATAACAACATTACTGCCAGATTCAGTCATCACAGCATCGATGAAAGGAGCCAACCTCGCAATCTCGTGCTGTTTCTTTTTGCCCATACCAATCTACAATACCCGATGGTCCCACTTTAAGTCATAAGATCAATAAGGGGTTGTCAATGATGTGAAATTAAGTGAAGGAAATTAATGTAACATTCGACAGGCATTACAAACAAATCGGGAGACATAAAATTGCATTAGTTTTCAGTAACAAATTATCTCTGATTGAAATTTAAACGTAAAACGGCGGCCAGTGATTTTGAAGAACAATTCAGTGTCTTCAAAGGTGTTAGTAGACATTAAAATTACTTTCAATCCATCACCCTATGTGCCAAATTACACTCAAGCATCAAGCAAGAATGCAGCTGTTACTGATCCGTTTTTCTCATCAGGACAAAGGTATAGGTCTGCGGTAGAGCCCTGGCCTTGTAATCGCATAAGGCCAGGTTCTTTCTGCGAGTGTAAGCTCCTCACATATCCTAGCTCGAAACCTCTTGAGGGAAATCAGCACTGCCAAGCCATCAAAAACCCCTCGAAGGGTCAAGAAAAATGTTAAGCAACAAGATTTTCCGACGATGGCCTGCGTCATGGTCTATAAGACCATGCCTATGTTGTGGCTGTAGCTACTATTCACTATATACCTTACCTTAATCGGTTCTGGTAAACTGCATTCATCGAAGACCTCCTTATCGCTTCTCTTATCACACAGTCTGGCTTGATTAAAAAACACTTGCAGTGTATCAGGACCATTTTCGATTATAGTGGTCGGCAAATCATGTATTTCCTTCATAGATAGGGTTTGAAGAAAGTCTAACCAAGTCGAATCCATGTGCTTCCATGGCTGAGTTATGAACACCTCTGTCATTTTAGTGTCATATATCCACGAATATTGTGAAATAAGGTTTATCGCATCTTGCAGCAGGCGAGACACTGATTCTATTGCAGGTCTCAATTGACTCAAACTAGACATCCTGATCCTCCGTACAAATTTAGTTTTCGATATTATTTACAGCTACAGTTACACTGACCTGCTACAAGTATAAATTATTTCATCTTTACGCTCACTGACTCTCTCAGTCAGTGAGACTCTCAGACTCAGAGTTAGAGTGACTTAGAAGTTACAGTCTAACTTTGAGTTAGAGTACGAGTAGACTCACTGACACACTCACAGTCACTCATTCACTTCAGTCGTTGATTTTTTTCGCGTTAACCGTTAACGTCCTGTTCATGTTTTGGTAAGGAGGCTCGATTTCCACAATGGTTAGATTCTCATGAATTGAGGATAGGTGCATTCGTAGGGTTGAATGACCGGATCTACAGATCAAGTTAGTGATAACTGATAAGTAATTTATCGGCACGACCATTACCAGGTACATCGAAGTCAAAGACTGATCTCTGCTGACTGTAATCGGAAACTATGTAAAAAGTGCATAGTATGGACGGCTGTGAAAACAAAGTCTTATTCTCTTCGCTGATTAGCCATTACGCTTGGTAATGCCTAATGGTATCGACGTTAACATTCGCTTTAATTCCGGTGGAGCAGTTCAAATTTTGTTGTTTGTTACCTTAGGCCAAGGTGAGGCTGAACCAGCATTCTAGTAGATTTGAGAGTCACTAGTGCTTGAAGACAATTCCCCTACACCACAGAATAAGAATGACATTTGCGTTACTTAGGCGAATGTTCCGCTTCCAGAGAGAGATTATTTGACACAACCCTGATACGGCGGTAGAAACTTGATGAGACAAGTTAGTATCTTAGTTAGTTCATTAGGAAGCTACCACCATTGGCCGTGAGTACTCAGTACTGGTCATACTACTAAATCAGTAAGTAAATGACCCAGACTCAGCTATATCCGCAATGAAGAGAATTCACTTCAGTTCATAACATTAACTTAAGTTAAGTTAATAAGTTTTAACAGATTAACTAGTTCATGAGTTGTCATGACTGATGGTGATAATGATTTTCGGTGATAATGACCTAGTCGTCGAGATCGACTCATCTTACGTTTCTACTACTACTACCGCCGCCGCCGCTAGTACCACCGCCAGCTAGTGCCAGCGCTAGTGCTACTGCCAGTGCTACTGCTAGTGCTAGTGCTAGTGCTACTGCCAGTGCAGAGTGCTAGTGCCAGTGCAGAGTGCTAGTGCCAGTGCTAGTGCTACTGCTAGTGCTACTGCCAGTGCTACTGCCAGTGCTAGTGCTACTGCTAGTGCTACTGCTGCTAGTGCTACTGCTACTAGTGCTACTGCTGCTAGTGCTACTGCTGCTAGTGCTACTGCTGCCGCTACTACTGCTGCAGGTACCGCGACTGCTACTACTACTAGTACTACTACTAGTGCTACTACCAGTACCACCACCGCTGCCGCCGCCACCGCCAGTACCACCGCCAGCACCACCGCCAGCACCACTGCCACCACTACCACCACCACTACCACCACCACTACCACCACCACTACCACCACCACTACCACCACCACTACCACTGCGTATAGTTTCTCAATACCTCTATATAGTAACACACTAACACTCACTCAACTGTTCTCACTCGTATCGTCTGATTGATCAAGATGACTTTTAGTACCAGTATTTTGGAAGTTAGCTCATGCGATGCATTACAACAGCGTATCTATCAATCTATGATCACGCATCATTAGTTATATGGGTTTGCTTTTTCAATTCGCCTTTTCATGATTGGGTGAATGAAAACTCCTTGAGCAGTGGCCAGCTGGGCAACTCTCATTGGGTTATTTACTCATTTTTACTTTGATTGACTAATTTCTCACCTCAGTCAATCACGAGTGTACCAGGTTAGTGTTTAGGTATGTGGGAGGCGAGCGTGGGTCAAGCAGAATTATACCGAATGTCTTTGACCATAGGTCGCAACCAAATAATTTCTAGCCCGCACTCTTTTCAGATTCTTCTGATAAGATGTCGGAGGTAAATGATGCAAACATCTTCCCGAAAGACACACTACCATCGGAAACACAAGATGGAGATGATACAAAGAGACTGGATAAGCCTACAAACACCACCGTCAATTCCACAGCTATGGTGCTATATGAAGGTAAACTTTTCCATTTGCACACTGCACATCTGCATTGACATGATTTGTTCCATTACATGTACCAAATTAAGTTGAATTTAAGGACATTTTGATTACACATATAGCTTAGCTAAGATCATCTATCTTAGGTCTTTTTAACATCATGGTATGCCGGTTAAACCGGAATGGATGGGCCATTTATTCCCAGAACATCTTACCCGACACGACAAGGTGTTTTTAACATTTACCTACTGAGCTTTCTGTATCTTACAGGTCCAAAGTCCATGCCATTATCGGGACACTTTCAGTGGCTCGACCCAGGCATCAACCTGACGATACCTCCTAATAACTGGCTGCGGGCAGGATCACCTCTTGAGAAATACGTTCACCAAGCTCTGTATACAGGCACCCGTATTCCCAGGTCTCACATGTCCAGTATAGATATGGCCACTGACCATCTGGATATGGTGGATGATATAGATGTTATATCTGACGCCAAGGTGTGTAGCGTATCATGTTATGGTTATCCCGGGGACAATTCTTTATTCGGAAGGTGTTTAGCTCAAAATCGAAATATCCCAGGGTGAAACGTTAGTCTAACCGGGCTCCCATGCTCCTAGCTTTCAACAGCCCGAAACAAGCCTGCATAGAACAATAAAACAAAAAGAAATATAATGGAGAGATTATTTTTATTTAGTTATTCAACAGGTCTCCAAACACTGAGACTTGTTCTGGGGTGGTAGGAGCTAGAAATTAAGAGAAGAGCTCATGCTCATGCTCATAGCGGGGCTCGACATGCCTTGGACTTGAACACAGGATCTTGCTCTGTGACCCAATCTCTCCAGGCACAGAGCTATCCCACAGAGCTATCCAACTGAACTATCCCACTGAGCTATCCCACTGAACTATCCCATTGAGCTATCCCACTGAACTATCCCACTGAGCTATCCCACTGAACTATCCCACAGAGCTATCCCACTGAGCTATCCCACTGAACTATCTCATTGAGCTATCCCACTAAACCTCCTCACGTGAAACCCAAACAGTCTCTTGGGTACTTGCTTCTTCAAGAGACCGCATATGGATGCCAAAGACTGTCGACGTGGAACATATCAATCGTCACCCCGTTATAGTCCTTTTAGAATATCAAGAGTCTTCTTGGGGTGACGTTTAGCAAAGAGGAACCACTGAGTCTCATGGTGCATAGAGTTGGTAAGACTCTGCTCATTGATGAGTTCGACATACACAAACATCTGCTGAGAAAACAGCAAGATGACTGGAGCTGGATGAATAAGCTGTCGCAACAGATTGGTGCGGAACAAGTGAGTATTATATCAGCATCAAATCTGTTTTCAAAACAAAAGTAGTTCACAATTAATGAGGGGAAAAGAAAATTTAGAAGAGTACTGTAGCTGTGCAGATGGAAGTCTTATTCGCTGTGTTTCAATAACCGAGATTCTGCCATGCAATACTTGTGGCCCGTGGGAGTTGTTTTTAATGGGGAAACCCGTATATGATACTGCTTAGGTGACCAGAATAAACCTGTGCAGGGTCTGCGTTAAAATCTTATGCCATATGATACACAACAGTCTGAGTACATATTTTTAACTCTTGAAGATTGGTAAATTGGTTGTCATCTGATACAACCTCAGCACTTTTGTATCTTCCTGACTTTTGAATGGATAGCGAATGGCAAATTTCCTGTAGTTTTCTCGACCACAAAGAAGCCAACGGCGACTAGAGGAGAAGAACATGTTCTCCAAGTTTCTTTACTACAGCATCAAAGACGAGGAGGCCGCATCACAACTCGTGTCTAGACCTGACAGTTCTGAGGTGGGATATATTTGGTTTGGATTGAGTGATGAGATTGCTGAGTTCTTGGCATGGATTTAGAAGACCCGGTTTGGGTTGACCGCTCCCCCCTCCCCAACCTAACCTGAGGAAGGCTCGAAGGTCGAATCTACTTGGTACCCCCACACGCTTGATGGTGGCAACGACGCCATGACAGTCGTGCATCCGGAGAAACTTGGCTTCGACAGAATGTCTCATCACCACGTAATCGGGTTGTTCATTTAAAGATTGTTTTGGCTGCATTTTCCCTATATATCATCTATGCCATCTCCACATGTAACGACTCATGCCTATAGCGCAGTGCATTTATTGCAGGGAGATTCTGCTAGTGAATTCTCGAGAACTTTTCGATGGAATTTCGAGAACATCAAAATGCTCATCGGTTCTGACCTACCTATTTTTAATGATGGCTCTTCCTGCGTAAGCTTGCATTTACGAGACATGAACACTCCCATCACGGTGCTGACAGGACTGGATTACTGGCTGGATAATCTTATGTGCAATGTTCCTGAAATCGCCATGTGTTATCACCTCGGTGGGTTTGTTCAGGTGAGACACCATTCCTTCTGGCCTTCCTGATATTGAAACAGACCATTTTGGTTATAACCCGCGGATTTGTGAAGTAAAAAATAATTCGTCCCTTGGACTAGTTTTAAAACAGGGCTTTGCCTTATCACATTGTCTATGTAAAATCATATTCTTCAATCGCGTCCGACTACTGTAGTTAAAAGAACAGTGATAATCCTCAATTCATAGAAGGGGTGGTCTGGATCCAAATCAACAATGCCACGGAGTCCTCTGTTTAAATTTTATGGTTACACATATATTTCTGAGGTTCTGCTTTGAGCGAGCTTGGACCTTTCACCCGCATCGGATTTGGATCTCGATATTGAATGAAGGAGCTTCACCCATAGAATAATTGTCTCTTTATAAGGTACACTGTGAATCGTCATGTAAAGAAGCCTATCGGCCCAGTAGTGCTATTTATGTAAGAAAATTGAATGATCTAATATCATAACGTTTGATTGTAGAAATATGAGCGGATACCTACGTCTGATATACCTACTATAGATGGAGCAGAGTTTGAACCGAATTATGTCAAGGATATAGCGCAGAACATTCTCTCCTTTCTGAAATCAAGCGCTACCAAAGTAGGACATACTTACTGGCTCTACAAAGGTTAGACATTGTTATATACGTGCATTGTTTGCCCTGCTACAATCTTGGTAATGATGATAGAACAAAATGTTTGTGGCTCATTTCATTGCCCTTTCTTGACCATTATGACCTGCCTGTCACCCAGATCACAGTACCGACAGATATTAATAAGCCTATAAATCAAGCACTCCATTTAAAACAAAAAAAACCTCCCAGATTTTGGGTTATCTTTATTTTGAAAGGCACAAAATTCTGTGCTTCTTCCTGCACAAGTTTACTATAATTTGTGCGAGAACAAACTACGCGTTTTATGATCTATTTCATGTCTTTGATGCAAAATCAAACATGAAGGATGAAGTTGCTTGTCTGGTCACCTACACTTATGTGACTTCAATGTAGAGGAATTTGAATGCTTTGGTCTTTTTGTTGGAGTAGTTGGCGTAAGCTCATTAGCTGAATTAACATGGGCTACACTCCGTATCAGTATTATCCTTGTCCGTAATGAGAACTCATCATGGACATGTGTGTCTGACTAGAATCTATCTCTTCTATCGTTAGGTAAGAATGGAGATATAGTAAAGCTATACGACCTGACCTCACTCTGCGGGAAAGAGGACGGAGGGAGACAACCATTTCGAATTCCACTCGCTAATCTACTCTTCAGGTAACCCCTTAATCTGACAACCTTCATTTTAAAGGACCTAACCCCTTAAAATGGCCTTCAGTCACCATACTGGTGATCACAGTCCATAGACGCATGTGTCTATGTTCATGCCTGATGATATGTTTTTGTTGTTTTCCCCCATTCGTCGGATTATTTTAGGGTAGCTGCGAAGTTACACAAGAAAAGAGACCCTAGTAAATCAGGAACTATAGAGGCATTGCTAACCAACGCTCTCATACTACTGAATGGAGAGCAGTCTCAGGTAAGGACTAGAATGTATTTTGCCGTGTCTCTTGAGACGTTCTGCTGGCGCCCGCATGCCTCACAGGAAACGTAAACTTATGACAAGTCCTCTTCTGCCAGAACAGAGACCTCTGATACTATGACTTATTTTTCAGTACGCTATGCTATTGCTTCACCCCAGCACTAGAATTGCAAGGATATAGCTCCATGATTGAGCTTTGCGTTGTCGATTAGAGAATTGCAGTGGTTTGAGGCCAGGGTAAGACTGATGGTGAGCTCGTTGTTGATACGGTACATCTCACTCTTCAGGCATCTCCTTCAGTAGGATCGTAAAATTGAATTTTTTGAAAAAGAAAAATTTTGCTGTTCAGATAAGGAACTCCCTGTTTTGAAGCTACCAAAGGGATGCGATTTGGTTGAATGGCTCTCTCCCGAATCTGCCCATGCATTTATTATTAATAACCTTACTGCATATGTATTCCTACAGATGTCAGTGAATGCTCACCTGATACTGAGTGAGCTGTATCTCGCTGAGGATGACCTGTTTACATGCGAGTCCATGTACGGTGACGATATTAGCGACACGGGAAGTGAAAGCTCAGGAGACATGGATGAGGAGTCCACTGTATGTATCCGGAGTGGAGCCTCGAGACACGAAGCTATATCAATTCATATCATGAACCAAAATGTGAACAGCAAAGTTCTGGGCAGAACGATTTGAGAACCCCTTGAGGCCATGTGACAACCGATTTAGTAGTGTTAGAGTGGAAGTAGTGTTACAATAGCTAATGGGATAGCTCCGTGGTAAAAATACTGGGCTTGCAATCGTGAGAACCTGGGTTTAAATCAAGGTCATGATGGGTCGCTGTTGTGGGCATGAGCACCTCACATTTATCCTAACTCCTATAGCTCCAACAAGTCTCAGGCTCGGGAGGTTTGCTAAATAGGATGACCAAGTGCCCGGATAGAATTTTTAGGAGCTTCTAGCATAAAACAGGTTTTCTGGCTTGTCGACAACTGGTCAATCATAAACGCCTAGTACTCTCCTGTCCGCGGCCAATGATTTCTAGTCTGTGTTCAAATGTGTTCACTCGGATGTCCATCGATGTCTCTAAGGCGTTTTCATGCGAATTCATAGTATTTGGTTTTCTTAGTGGTTTGGGCAGTTGGTAACAGGAACTATATAACTGTAGATATCGGATGATGCTGATCCGATGGACAGTATGTGTACAGAGATGGATATGACCTCCTTATCCAAGCCAGTTCATTCCCATGTGCAAGACGCCAAGTTTCCTCCGATTAAAGGATCATTAGAGGCTCGTTGCAAACTGGCTATCAAAGTTATTGCATCGGTAAGTATGCTTGGTCCATCACGTACAGGTCCTCATGTATCCGTTGTCTACAAGTTTAATTTGTGGGATTTTGGGGTTTACATGTATACACTTCACCAATGTTTTGGCATGCAGATCCGATAGGCAGGGGTGACAAGAGGCAAACTGAGGCTGAACTGTCAACCAAATTTCTAGTTCCAAGAGCTTTAACTCCACTAGAAAAAAACAATAGCCTTACGCTCCGAATGTTGATGAGCAATGTATAAATAGCGAGACAATAGGATAGC
>Ga0224511_10003722_pt1 | contig 11154 bp, 3 predicted proteins | sample SF_May12_sed_USG_2_FD_169988 | JGI IMG/M metagenome (GOLD analysis project Ga0224511, IMG submission 169988) | Sediment microbial communities from San Francisco Bay, California, United States - SF_May12_sed_USGS_8_1 | ecosystem: Environmental > Aquatic > Marine > Sediment | place: USA...
CTCATGCGCTAGGGGGCGTCAGTGGTGTGGCATCTTTCATTACCACTGATGAACAGCTTCAATAAAACCAAGGCTGCTGTTTTCTCATTCAGGCCTTGTTTCCTGAGGGCTTCCCTTTCTTCAGTTTATTATATATGCCACGTTTCAAGCCAATCGCATGAGAAATGTGAAAGTAGTTCGCTGCACAGACGACAACATTAAACTGTAAATGTAAAAAGCCACGTTTCTGGTGCAGATTAATTTCAGCATGTTTAAATGAATGGTGAGAGAGGTTTTATATCGCAGGGTGATTCAAACAAAATCAAATTCCTCAATTTACTAGTGCAGTTACACTCAATGAACTATGTTTTCTCATTGTACATTTAACACCCATGGACATGTGTATGCTTAATTAGATAGATAAAATATCAACACGTGTGCTTTTCGAAATACTTCTATAACAAAGAAGTTTGTGCAGCGACCTTTTTCCACATTCTTAAAATGCTAACAAGTCCTACGGAATGAAGGTTAACATAACAATATAATCAATGTAACAAAACTAAATTAGTATTCATTCCGCAATTTCTATAAGTTTAACACAAACCATATCGGACTTAATGTTGGTGGTGGGACGTTGCCAGGATATTGCCGTTGTCATTACGGAACCCAAATATTCAAGTGTTAGACACTGCGATATTTAATATGAACAGATGCATACCAGCAGCTTGCCAAATGGCTGATCGTAATTTTGAAGGCTTTGATAACCTATATTGCTAGCATATTGATAATAGTTTAAAACAATATAAACTTCCTTTACAAGATATCGCAACAAACTGGGTCGAACAATGGTAGAACAAATCAGTTTGAAATGTTCAAAGGAGACGTTTACCCTTATTCCGCTTTGCCACATGAATGGTAGCAAAGTCAAAGGTTAGGGAAACAAATGTAGTTGAACACAATATTGTTTCGTTGTATACCCACGGATACTGGTATGGTTAACTCCAACCAAGGGGGTATAACGCAGTGTTTAGATCAATCTTCACATTCAATTTTTCTTGCACATCTAGGTTTTATGTTGATACTACACGCCAAGTATCATTTTTATCGCATTGAAATATGAAAGGACTCGCAGCACAATCGTGTAACATTATATACAGACAGGCACTATTATGCCCGCATCAAGGACGCATAGCTCTACATGTATAATGCTTAGGGCAATATCCTGGCAACGTCCCACTACCAACATTAAGTCCGATATGGTTTGTGTTAAACTTATAGAAATTACGGAATAAATACTAATTTAGTTTTGTTACATTGATTATATTGTTATGTTAACCTTCATTCCGTAGGACTTGTTAGTTTTACAGAAAATAGAATCCTTTGGTTAAGGTGGTGGTGGGACGTTGCCAGGATATTGCCATGACAACATTAATGTATGAACCTGCTTTTAAACAAATATTCCTATTGGAAGACCATAGTTACATGTAATAACTTGTTAAAGTATAATTATACTTTTAAAGCAATATTATCTTTTGGGGAAAATGACCTCAGTATATTTAATTATTATTTTAGAGCACTACTACTTTGGCTGACTTTAATTGAAACTATAAACTTATGTCTAAGATCAGTATTCTGAAAAAAGGTGCTATATGTAAATATGTATATCCATATAATAACAAAACAAATCATTGCACATATTTAGGTCGCATTGACGCGGGGACCACCTTTGACCGGGAGAGAACACAGGATTCAGTTGAGCGACGTCAGGAGGAACGTGCGGAGATGCTGATTAAGGTCCAAGATGAATTGCATAGTAAGGGTGTACACCGCTTTATTTGTATAACAAGTAAAACAAAATATCTTATTCAATCGGCTGCAATTGCACGTGGAATGTATGCATACCTAAATGTATTTCGGAGTGCTTCTAATTTACAAAGGTTTAAATAAGAAACCGTTACCATGGTAATATAAACCTTGGATTTAATTGTTCTAATGCCAAAAACCGGTTTATGTTAATAATTAATAAATGTTTATTTAAAAAGAATCAGTGTTATACAATTGTGTTTTATTTGTCATATTAGTAACGGGCATTGTTTTGTGAATTTCAAACGTGAACTAAAAACTGCTTAAATTCTTTAGTTTTAATGGAATTAGTATCAAAGTAAAAATGGTTTACACATTGACAATCATGAGTTAGCATAAGCCTTAACAATATAACCATAGATATAGGAAATCTGCACAATATGGGTCTAATGAGTCACTGGAAGTTCCCGAAATGAGAATGAAATAATTGTACGTTTTGCCATTGAAAATGGGGCCGAATGACCCCAAAATTTGCATTTAACACTCAGGATAAGAACCATTGTGCAGTAGATTTTGTATTTAAAGTATAATTTCTATTCTCAGCAGAAATCATATGTTAAGATTGTGACGTAAAACAAGGGCCTAAAGTGCGTCTTCAAAAATCATTTAGTTATGGACCATCATAATAGTGTATTTAGTATTTTAAAGTATATTTCCTATAGATAATGTCCAGAGCAAAAGTATAAACACCCGTTTTGTGACGTAAAAAGGGTCTTATTTTTGGAATTTTTAATTGAAGAGATGTTCTATATCAATAGTTGCTGAAAGTTTGTATATTGAGCGTAGAGTTGAAAGTGGTATCAATGAATAAAACACAGTAAAAATTTAGTATTGTTAAATGTGTCCAACAATAACATTTTCCTTATGTCAACATTATCAGTTCAATATTTATTCACCCCAGGACAACAATTGGATGACATTGCGGATGCTGGGAAAAGGGAACGGGCGAATGTTGCGGCACAAGGCGAGTCAATTCACGAAGGTCTACGTCTTCATGGAGAAACAATCAAGGACGAGATCAGAGAGAAGAGGACGGCAAATGAGAAAAGTGAAAAGAAAGGTTTGTATGTGCATTGTATGGCGAAGGCAGGTCTGAATCTGTTGATATGATTTTGTGCTACATCATAAATTATTAAATGGCGATTGACAGGGTCGCATGTCGTGGTTCGCACATCAACACATCATTGTATGTGTCCTAGTATATATGACATAGTGACATGAGTATATATCCTAGTGTTATCTTGATAAACTTAGTCTACGATGCGCAGTATGTGAATAAAAAGTAATTTTTTCATCATTAGTACATTTTTCTTCATAGGAGTCTATGAGTGCAAATGCGTAACAGCCTATATTGCTTAAATCTTTTGCAATCTGTATGAACTATAAACAGTGTTTGCGTATCATATACAAATGCAATTATGTTTGTCTACAAATCAGTAAAAACTATTTTCAGAACTGCAAACGCGATTGGCAAAATGGTACATTCAAGAATACAGCCATATACCGTTTGCGCCTTCACGGCCTGAGAATGAAGTCACCATGCGGCAGCTGTATGTTGCACCGAAAATTGTCGATAAGGGCCAGAAACCAAATGAAAAATCAGACAAACAGGTAAACACGTTCAGTGGTTTCTTCAAGAAAGAAGGGTCATTATGTAAACAAATGTTTCTCCTAGGAGAGCCAGGAACAGGAAAATCTACGTTTCTACAAAATCTCGCCCTTGAATGGAGCGAACATCACATGCAGCAAAATGACCTTGAAGGGGATATAAATGAACAAGTAGTTGCAGACAACAAACAGACTATGAACAATGAAAGAATTAGAAGTGACGTGGAACATAAACATGATGAAACAAGTAGACGCGATGAAAAAGAGGTAAGTAGAACAAGCCGCGATGATGACACTAGCGACGATGATGGCACTAGCGACGACGATAGCACTAGCAGCAATGATAGCATTCGTGACGATGATAGCACTATCGACGATAATAGCACTAGCGACGATAATAACACTAGCGACGATGATAGCACTAGCGGCGTTAGTAGCACTAGCGACGACAATAGCACTAGCGATGATGATAGCACTATCGACGATGATGGCACTAGAGACGACGATAGCACTAGCAGCAATGATAGCATTCGTGACGATGATAGCACTATCGACGATAATAGCACTAGCGGCGATAATATCACTAGCGACGATGATAGCACTAGCGGCGTTAGTAGCACTAGCGACGACGATAGCACTAGCGATGATGATAGCACTATCGACGATGATGGGTTTCAGGATAAGACCACGCTTGAAATAATCGATATTTTGTTTTATGTCTCTCTAAGAGACGCAAATAAGTATTGTGACTACGTCGACATCATTTATGATCAATTGTTGCGAAACATATACCGACAAGATGAAATAGAGAGCGCAAAAAACCTAGTGGAAAGTCTGTTAGAGAATCCATCTTCCTTCGTTTTATCAGATGGTCTTGATGAATGGGAACACCCTTTAAATGGAGACTGTTCATGTCCAGCGAGGGACAAAGGAAGAACCCCGCTGATCCATCATCCGAACACAGCGACCATTATCACGACATCACGACCATGGCGGTTTGCACAAAATGCACCTAGAAGCTCGAAAGTTGAGAAATTTCTTGAAATAGAAGGGACAAGTAATGCAGAGAAACTTGGACAAAAAGTGGTTGATGTCCTCAATGAACAAGAAGGAAAATGTATACGATTTGCAGATATTACAACTTATGTTCGTGACAAGGAAGTGTATAAATTAATGACCGTTCCTATATTACTCCTCCAGGTTGTGTGTCTATTTTTCGATGGAACAGAAGTTTCAAATTCTCAGTGCAAGATTTACGCCAGCATATTCGATATGATGATTGGCCGCCATAGACAAACATTCCATAAACTCAGTTCAGCTTGTGACACAGGCATGTCACTCTTTACTGATAAGGTGAACATAAGACAGTTCTGGACTCAATTCATTGCATTAGCAAAACTAGCATTTGAACAACTTTTTCAACATAGTCATTCATCTGTTGTATTTAACAGTAACACCTGCAACTTAGATAATAGTGTGAGAATGTTTGCCTGTGTATGCGGACTTTTAACAGAAAAGAAATCAAAGTCACATAGTTCTTCTGTTTCGCACTTGTCGTTCACTCACAAAACATTTCAGGAATTTTTAGCCGCGGTATACATGAGTATAAATGAAGGATTGTTTGAAACAGTAATCAAACCGCGGTATGTCGTGGCTGATCAAAACTCTCTACGTCGGTGTTTAAATGACATTGCCCAAGTGTTTATCTTCACATGCGGGTTAAACATACAAATGGCAGAAAGGATAGCAACATTATTCAACAATCACTACCGTAGTGATATGACTTTCAATAGTAGTATAGAATATGTGTTTTCGTGGGAAAGGTTGTCTTACATGCACTGTAAAAAAACAAGGAATGGAATAGCTGAAGCTGATGAAAATGGTTTCAAACATTTTACTTTCCCGCTTCAGTGCATAGACATGAAAATAAAAAACGAGCATGACGCGAGTGTGTGTCGTCGTTTGCTGGATATGAACATTGAACGACTGGTATCTGTATTCATCTACACTAACCGTTTTGAGTTTGCTTTTAACTATGACAATTTACAAATAAAACCTGCGTGCAAAATCAGTTCACAGTTGTGTTTCCACAAGTGTACACATCTACGAAATCTTACAATACATCGCCTTGACCTTGGTGATCAACAACTACTTCTGCCTGACACGCTCACAAATATTGATGTGAGATATGTCCACACAACAGGAGGTATTTTTCTACAGAACTGTACAAGGCTACAAAATCTTAAACTACATCGCCTTGCCCTTGGTGATCAACAACTACACCTGCCTGACACGCTCACAAATATTGATGTGGCATCTGCCAAAGTAACAGGAGGTATTTTTCTACAGAACTGTACACGGCTACAAAATCTTAAACTACATCGCCTTGCCCTTGGTGATCAACAACTGCTCCTGCCTGACACGCTCACAAATATTGATGTGGGATATGTCAAAGTAACAGGAGGTATTTTGCTACAGAACTGTACACGGCTACAAAGTCTTACAATGCGTAGGCTTGACCTTGGTGATCAACAGCTACTTCTGCCTGACACGCTCACAAATATTGATATTGATGAAGTTCAAGTAACAGGAGGTATTTCTCTACAGAACTGTACTCAGCTACAAAGCCTTAAACTGCGTAGGCTTGACCTTGGTGATCAACAACTACTTCTGCCTGACACGCTCACAAATATTGATGTGGGATATGTCAAAGTAACAGAAGGTATTTTTCTACAGAACTGTACACGGCTACAAAATCTTAAACTACATCGCCTTGACCTTGGTGATCAACAACTACACCTGCCTGACACGCTCACAAATATTGATGTGGCATCTGCCACAGTAACAGGAGGTATTTCTCTACAGAACTGTTCATTACTTCAGAGCCTGAAATTAAAAGGGGTTCTTTTTGGTCAAACCAAATTATCGGCTCAGAGTTTTAAACACCTTCAAGAACTCAAATTAGAAAGGATCGACCTGGGTGATCAGGAATTGTTGCTGCCAAACAGCATCACCCGTCTGTATCTTGACCGTGTTTCCACAGCCAGTTGTAGAAATGGAGACAGAAACACTTTTGCACAGCAACAGCATAATAAACATTCTGCTTCAATATCGTTCATGGATACCACCTGTTTAGGAACGCTTAGGTTGCAAAACTGCACAAAACTCAAAACAATCATATTAAAGAGCATTAATATGTCTGATAATGAACTCCTGCTGCCTGCGAGTATCACCAATATTACCCTTAAGAGAGTCAAGAAAATGAGAGTTCCCCTACACAATTGCACGTCTTTACAAAAGTTAAAGTTAGCATCCCTTAAACTAGGAGACAAACTTCAACTTCCTGACAGCATTATTAAACTAGATCTAATAAGAGTCACTGGATGCTTGTCAGCGTTAACATCTTTACAGAACTTATCAAGACTTCAAACACTCAATATACTTCGCATGGACCTTGGTGATCTAGAACTTACGTTTCCTGTCTCAGTTAAACACGTTAAGCTACATAAGTTAGAGATGTCCAGAGGCCTCCCACTTCAGGCCTATTCTCAACTTATTAAACTCACAATAGAGGACATGAACCTTGCAAATACAGAAATGAAACTACCGGACTCCATCACAGAAATTAAAATGACTCGTGTCACAATGTCAGCACTGGGCGTACAAGATCTCTGTCACCATTTCCAGCGACTTCCTCATGCTGGGACATTTACAATGTGGTGGTGTACCATAGAGCCGTTACACGATTACGAAGAGTTCATTCAGAGATTGAAGACGATGACAGAGGTCCAGGTTAGAAATCCCCTAAGTGTGTTTGATATAGAAAGTATATCACGGCGGGGTGATAAAGTGATAGAGATACGGTTTAATTGCAACTTAAGTGCAGCGTCCTCGTAGCTTTAGCCTTGAACCTGCGTGTTAATGAGCATGCATTTCAACAGTGACATTGCTGTAATGGTAGGCTTTTGTCGTGTGTTAGTCTGTCAACTTGCGGGCGACGGACTCTGAAAAACACACACGTTTAGTGTATGATAAAATTCGTAAGCCTAGTAAGAGTTAAATCTTGTGAAATATACAATTCACTGTACTATTTAAACCATAATGTTGTATGTATGTTTTGTGCGTGCTACGTTCGTGCGTGCATGTATGTTTATTTTATTGTTTTCAAGAAAAGCAAAGTAGTGTCAACTGAAAAGTTTATGCATTCGATTTGGACACTTCTTTATAAAAGTTAATAGCAATGCAGTTTTTATAGATACAAATAACAAATAATATAAAAGTAAAAAGCGTTTTTGTTATATCACAATAAAACTTTTGTAGCTATAAAACAATTAAATATTGTGATGCAATGTTAATTTACGTTAGAAAAAAATGATATTCCTTGAATGAACTTAATAGAAATTTTAAATGTACTTCAACGTAAGACTTTAATCTTTATGCAATTGTATTAATCCTTCTTATTTTTATATACTAAAAATAATATCAAAAAATAAAATTCATAAAATAGCCAAATTGTGAAAACTGTGATTTAAAAAAAAAGCATAGACATTCAGTGAATATATTTATGTTGTTGCATAACAAACAATAAGATACTGTATATGTTGAACATCTAAGAGAATACATATTAACGCATGTGTGGTAAAACAATCAATTTTACTTTTGAAATAATGGCAATTACATTTTTGTTTTGTTGTCCTGCTATTTAACAACAACACAGAGTGACACAGAATTATTTTTTACCGCACCTCGTTATATGTAAAAAAAAGTCAAATATTAGTAAAGCTTATAGCATGTCTTAAATTTTATGCATGTATAAATCTTTAAACAATACGAATAATAGAGAAGAACTCTATTGTGTGTGAACAACAAGCCCCTGTTGCAGTGACGGATCCAAGGTTTGACATTACAGGGGGGCCATTTTGTCAAGGTTTGGGGTGAAAACGTGTTTTTGAAAGTCTTTATTTGATGAAGTGTTAGCTATTCATTGTGTGCATGCTTTTGACCATACTCCTATTAAAGTTTGTTTAAAAATAATTCGCAATCGAAGCGAGAGCAAACATTATCGAGGAACATTAGCGTTTAGGGCATAGCAAAAGCATAGTTCCGCACCGGGTGCGTCCCCACCCCTGAATCCACTAGTACGTGGTTACATTCGAGTTTGATTCCGCTTTGTTATTATTATGTGAAATGTACAATGTATTTATACACATGTGATGAATTGTTTGTGCTAAATATTATTCTTGTAAAATGTTATTTGTCATTTAGACATTATGTGTTAGTACTGACACAAACATGTTTGTTGTTGTACTAGTCTTTAATGATATATTTACTTATGTTTATTTGAGCAACTTATGTGCATTGTATTAAACAAATGCGAACATTATTATTTAATGGAACATTTAGGAAATATATACAATGAAAGTGTAATGTGATTTTTCTTTATTCACGAGATAAGTCAGAGTAGTTCATTTTGTAGCCGACGGATATTCAAACATGAAATATTCAAGCCTCCCTGACATCTCCGTCATTTGTACATTTGTACAGTCATATGATGGAGGTCACGAGTTTAAACACGTGGGTTTAAGACCCACGCACCGGAAGCGGCAAGCTTTCCCCGTTATGAATAGTGGAGTGTGCTAAATCATTTGTACATTAGGTCATATTATGGAGGTCACGAGTTTAATCACATGGGTTTAATACACCACGCACCGGAAGTGGCAAGCTTTCTCCGTGATGATGGTGAAGGGCGCTTAATTATGTGTACTAAAGTCATATGATGGAGGTCACGAGTTTAAACACATGGGTTTAAGACCCATGCACCGCAAGTGACAAACTTTCTCCGTAATGATAGTGGCGTCCGCTAAATCATGTGTACTTTAAGTCATATGATGGAGGTCACGAATTTAAACACATGGGTTTAAGACCCATGCACCGCAAGTGACAAACTTTCTCCGTAATGATAGTGGCGTGCGCTAAATCATGTGTACTTTAAGTCATATGATGGAGGTCACGAGTTTAAACACATGGGTTTAAGACCCACGCACCGGAAACGGCAATTTTTTCCGTGATGATTGGTAGTTTAGATTGCACTAAATAGTGTGTACAATAGCTTTGTCGATAGAACACAACGCTGCAAATAAGTGAGTCATGGCTTCGAGGCCGAACGAAAGCCGAGAACTATCTCCACAATCATTGATAATGAACATTACGCCGGACCTCCTATTTCTTAATATTCGTAATCCGTTCGACAATGAAAAGATAAGCGTATACCTGGACAAACATAGTCGCATGTCTTTTGACACAAATATTTACTTTGTTAAACAAACTAGCCACTTGTCTAAGGGCGTGTTTATAGTAGCTTCAGTGTAATGTTAATTGATACTGCTCAAAGTAGGTTGTACATAGAAAGATCCAAAACCTCGACCATATGAACAATAGATTGTTAGACCACAAAACGTTGCATGTGTTCTATTGAATGCAGCTACCTTGGGTGAAATTCTTACTTCTATTCTTAGGCCACGAAAAGTTGATTTTCTGTTTCTCAGGCACTTTTTTTAAAAAACGAATGAGAGGGGGCGAAAAAAAAAATATTTTTAAAGATTTTTTTCTTGTTTCCCAGTAGATAGCAATGTGAAACACTGTGTGATTTCATATACAATCCTTTAATAACAAAAATATTTTCGAGAACATCAAGATGAAATACAGTTCTAATGTTTTATAACATAACTAGAGCAGTAACCATTGCATTAAATGCTCTAAGAAATGCGGTAGTCTGGTCAAATCTGCGGAAACTATACTATCATATACGATAGTGTAAACGATACAAGGAAAACAATATCAAGGCGTTTTGTCGTAAGAGTTTGAAATAAGGCGACTATTTTAAACCCTTTATAAGCCGCAAGGGACTATTCACCACCGTTAGTGCATATTCGTGCCATGTTTGACCATTTGCGGCTAAGATAGCTGACAACACACAAACATACTGCTGACACGTATATGCTTTGAATGTGGGCTACATGAAAACATGACAATATTGCAACATTCTAACGTCCAAGATAAAATTCACACAATATTTGTGACCATTTGCTGCCGTGAGTGACTTTATGGCTATTCCCGGTGCACATTTACTACTTGCGGCTATATACGAGGGTCAAACATACATGAATGTAATGAATATAATAAAATCAAATAAAAATCATTTTTACCATAAGGTTTGGTTAAATAAAAATATCAAGGCGTTTTATCATAAGATTTGGAAGTTAGGCGACCCACCCCTCTTTTCGCCAGTGTGTATTCGAGTCATGTTTAAATATTGAGACTTAGATAGACACCCCCAATGTTTTATTAATTATATGCTCAATCTGATATGCTATGGGAACATAAAAATATTTGCAACGTTTTATCATCCAAGATAATATTCACGCGATATGTGCCACAATTTGGAGTAAGTTCGCCATTTCTTTTACTATTTGCGGTTTTTTTCAACTAAACCACAAACAAAAACGCACACAATATAAGAAAATAATGTTAATAATGTGGACACATTAACATTTAACAAAATTTTATTACACTGGTTGAGAAACAGAAGAATATTTGTGGCCAATTTGACTATTTTCAGCTTTTTTTCTTCAGTAAACCCCAAGTAAAAAGCATAAAAAAGCAAATAACAGATCTTCTAACAAATATGTCAAAACACAAGAATAT
>Ga0224511_10003723_pt1 | contig 11154 bp, 4 predicted proteins | sample SF_May12_sed_USG_2_FD_169988 | JGI IMG/M metagenome (GOLD analysis project Ga0224511, IMG submission 169988) | Sediment microbial communities from San Francisco Bay, California, United States - SF_May12_sed_USGS_8_1 | ecosystem: Environmental > Aquatic > Marine > Sediment | place: USA...
TCTGAGGGGAATGCATGGGGATGGAGTCACACTCAGTGTCTGAGGGGAATGCAGGGGATGGAGTCACACTCAGTGTCTGAGGGGAATGCAGGGGGATGGAGTCACATTCAGTGTCTGAGGGGAACGTAGGGGGATGGAGTCACACTCAGTGGCTGAGAGGAACGCAGGGGATGGAGTCACACTCAGTGTCTGAGGGGAATGCATGGGGAGGGAGTCACACTCAGTGGCTGAGAGGGACGCAGGGGATGGAGTCACACTCAGTGGCTGAGAGGAACGCAGGGGATGGAGTCACAAAGTATCTTTGGGGGCAGGATGACGCTGAATGATCAGCACCCCCACCCCCTATTGTGATGTCTCCCCAGTGAGCTTTTGATACACATTCTCTGCACTATAGAACACTTCCACTTTATTTTTGTTGCCAAGAGCTTGATTGCCAAGAAAGCTTCAGTCACACGACTCTTCGGCTAATAAATCCCCAAGCTGGCAGACGATCCACTTACCACTCATTGCCCGCATTGACTACCTTATCTATAACAATCCCCCTTCTCAATTTTTTTCGCTTTAACCACTGACAACACTTTACTGAAATATTCACATCTTATTGTAGCTGCACATTGTAGTTTTAAGTGATCATAGTTATAATCAATGTTTAGTTTGAATCCATATCAAGTCTTCCTTTGAAACCCCTATCAGCTATTCCAAGAACTTAAAATTCTCCCCATGTTACCTGTACCATATTCCAAGGTGTAAAATTTAGGAGTCTATCCTTGGCTGCTAACTCATTTTTGCATAAAGGTGTAATATTGCGTCTTGGTATAATTTATATTCATCGATTAGGTTGACTTTTAGTGACTGATATCATCATCCTCTGAATTAAAGAATCCTAGTAAAGTGACAAATTTCAAATAAAGGGAATAACGTACAGTTCCTTTGGTAGATTCCCACATGAGTAGTGATTCTTTGTCACTGCATGTGTATGAGCTAGGATCGTTTGCGGTGAAACAGAAGCCACTGATCGATTCCCACATCAATGATTTCAAAATAATTTTAATCCAAAGAAAAAGTATTTCTGTCCAAAAATTGTGTCATTCTAAGGAGTACATATTGAGTTTGGAGTTGAACGAGGCTCAGCATTGCTGTATGTCTGTGTAATACAATCGCTAATAATGTCCCCATCTGTCACACGACATGGTCTAGTCGCTGATATGCATGTGTATTATAGGTCCAAACATCACAGACTGCTCAGTGGAGTTAGAATTCACTGATCACCAGATCCCAGATCCTAAACATACTTCACCCATCTTTAACTGTCGGAGGCTGCATAGCTATACGGAGGCTCATGCAGATAACTACACAGGCTCTGTGATGTGAGTATGACTTATAGATATATAATAATGTCTATTTTTTCGTGTATGACATTTTAACTGTTCTGCCAGATTAGATACCCTTTTGTTTTCCACCACTTATGGATTAACGAGAACCAGCAAAAATGTGCTCCACATTATAGTGAGATTTAACTTTGCTCTGAGGTAGGATTAATGCGCGAGCGTCATACTCACAGCGGGAGCCAGCCATGAGCAGTATTCAAACCAAGATTCTCACGGTAAATTGCGAGCCCAGTGTTCTACCACTCATGCAGTTTCCCACTCATACAGTTATCATTCTTTAACTAGAGAAAGAATATAACCATATATAGTATGATTGGAATAGATTGAGCCTACAGTGCATTGGTAGTGTAGTAGTGGCTTGCATGCCGTAATAACTAAAAATATGAAAGCCATAGAGATTGGCTCTTACTCATATGACTTCTGACTATCCTGCCTGACTAGGCAGATCAGCCTGCTAGACTACTAATTAATTTGTAAGAGTCTGTTCACCCATTTGCAGCAAATCCTTAAAAGCTAATTTTTCGTTGTTCATCCTAGACTTTAGCAAACCATGCAGAGCTTTGGCATTTGCCCGAAAAACAGGTGACCTAGGTTAGTTCATTTCTTAGCTCATAACATCCATACTCCTATCAAAACAGATAGGCATCTGGGGCTGCGGCTGTTAGAGAGCCAACTTGTATCGCCTTTACCTTCCCCATGCAGTTCTGAAGAAAGCTAGATACCCATTCACTGTTGGGTAAACAGAAGGAACTTTTACCGCCCACAAGCTGTCTTAAACCCGTGACCTTCAATGCCACTGGTGAGTGCTCTATGGCCACTCAGCCAAAGTGCTCCCCTTCTTCAACTTATACACTCTTTTATTTTTCCATTATTATTTATAATCGTAAAATTGCAGAGTGAAGCGTCCTTATGTAACATTGAGGAAGGACTTCTATTTTCGGATTCGTGTGGATCAGATAGAGCCCTGGGAGGAACACGTGGACAATGGATTAGGTGAGTATGAACATATCTTTGGCTAGATTAGCTTCTCAACATTCATCTCTTACTACCAGTGATTTTATGCTGTACCTGAAACTCGGCTCTCGGACTAGATTTTTTCATTGGATGCGCTTGTGAGGTTTTTGAGTCATGCAAAACACTGTCTGTTCTCGTAGCGTTGGTACTATATTGAACTACTTTATGTAATGACTGAGTACTGAAGGGTTCTAGTTGTGAGAGGCAATCTCCAGCCTGACAACTGAACCAATTTAGAGACTGAAAATTATGATACCTATAGAAATCCAGGATAGCTGTGTATAGCACAACAAAGCACCCAATTATATATTCTATTATACCGAGAGATCACCTGATGATTGGTCACTCAGCCTGGAGGGAACAATTGAACTCAATAGCACGTAGCCCTACCTATGGTTACAGCGACTGGTTGTAATAGAAGAGTCATGATCTAAACTTATCAGGTCCTTTCTACTGAAAACAGGGTTTTTTTCTTGGTACTGCAAAGCTCTCATGCCAATTGGAAAGTGTGGTTTGGGAGCACCATAGTATCAATCAGGAAATACGGTTCGAGATCAGAACCACGGCTGCATGTGAATGAGTAATTGAGCTCTCGATTTGTGATATGTAGAAAAACGCTATCCTTTATGCGATTGACAACAAGCTGATCAGAGCGGCACATCAAGTTTTGTAGCGCACAGCAGTGCGCATCGAGTCAGTGGGTACGCTGATAAAGTGTGAGTTGGCCTTTGGTAAAGTCAACGCCTATTTTTGTCTCCTCGTGTTACCGATCATTACCGCTGGATAGTTCCCATAATTTATCGAGGGTATACCTTTACTTTACCCAAGGTGAACTGGTTAGCTCAGAAACAGGGGTCTCTGTCTGGTTTGCTTCTCAGTTTAAGCACCACTTTGTGTATTACGCTCGTTGGGTTCAGAGTGTGAGGGTAAAGAAGGAGTTATGGGGCTCGTGTGGGTGTAAACAGAAAGCCCTCTGATTATGCGCTGTATAAAACGCTGCATGACCCGGTCAGTTTCTGCATACGCCTGATACTGGTCAGAATACAAAGGTATGAGCAAGAGGACCTTTACTTTACTTGGTTAACAGTGAGAGATCATCCTCTGAGTATCACCTATCATGTACTATAGCTGTTTTGTTTTGTTTGATAGGTTATTACGTGAATAGAAACCAGTCGGACCCCGCGGTGGCCATGGTGCTGTACACCATACTGGCACTGGACTTCATAGTGCCAACGCTGATATTTGTGATCAATGAGTGCTCAGCCAGATTGGAAAACAAGCGTCGAAGAGCAGGTATAAAAAAAGCGCAGTACTCGGTAGTTATTGAAAAATACAATTATAATGAATTCTTGGAATTATCCAGCATTTGTCATAGTCAGTCAGTTATAATCCCAATTACTGCTTGTTCAATCTAAGGACTCAAGCACAAACCTAAGCAAAAAGCTACTTACTAATTTATGTATTGAGATTGTGGTTAGAATGTCGTGTTGGTAATTTCGCGTTATTGTGTTCGGACCTCCTGTACGCTTTGAAAGACAGCCTGGTGGATTTTCTATCTAGTGGGGTTATTTAGTGCACCATTTAGTTTCATGTCTCTGACTCACATCTAATCGGGCTAAATCACAAACAACTCACAGCTCTTATGTTTAACATCCGTGCGTTAGCTCACAGCTCTTATGCTTAACATCCGTGCGTTTCGTCCACGCCTTGCTTCCTCCAAGGTTGCCCGCTCAATCCAATGTTGTAACTGAGTGCTATTTGCTGTATCCGCCTAGAAGAAGCCGCCCAGCAAGAGTATGTGCAATCGGGGCTGAATATTGAGGATCCGGAACCACTCGACCCGCAGAATGTGAAAGTCACGGAATATGGTATGCAATGTATATGTACATGTTTTTATTGCTATCATTACTATTAATAAAACCAGCCATGCCAGCATCGCCTATCGCAAGCAACTACCCCCTCAATGAACAGTCGGCAGCACCATTGGCAGTGTATGGCGAGAGAGCACCCCTTCGAAGGAAACTACTGGGCCAGCACAAACACGCAAAGCGAAACCCGCTATGAAAACGAACAATCGGAAATGCCAAATGGCGCACGCACGGTCAATTGGTTCTAGTCCTTGACCTCTAACTCAGACTGTTGTTCCCTCCAGCTGTCAGTAGCAACGGTGCTGCGTTCCTACAGCTATCAACGACCTCTAGCGGAGAAGGCCGCTGGCAGAATTTGCAAATTCAGCGCTCGCGAAGAATTTTTCACGCGAACTTCGCAACAACCGCTGACTGGCTCACACCGGTATTGGACCTACTTCGAGCAAGCAGGCACTAACAGCACACCAACTTAACGCCGCGATGCGCGGGATCTATCCGCTCGCGTGCCGCCCCAGGTGTAGCGTAATCCATTTTCCAAGCCACTCCGCACATCGGACATTGGGACAAGCGCCGCTGTAGCTAGGTACGTCTTGGGAAAGGCTTACCATTGGCTGGTTTTGGCACCCCTGTAGAACTAGACCCATTCAGCGACCCAAAGTGACCCCCGACAGTATTTAATGACCTTGTGTGCAGACAGATTGCTACTCAGGTGAAAGAAAAATCAATTCAGGAGTTTAAGTTGTTTATAGCCGAATTGATTAACGACAAAGTATGGATGACAATTCAGGTTTTGATATATTCAGTTTTTGGAGGTAACTGTGCTCCAATCTTTCCTGCTTTAAATTTACAAAAAAATTAAATAATCTAGATTTATCCATTTGGATTCTGAGCTGATATGCCTTCTCCCTGCACTGAACATCAATTTAGGTTATGTGGAGTACCATTCCTTAGACCAACAAACCATTAAAGTGAGCAGACAACTTTTAATTACGTTCATTTCTTAGGAGCTACAGCGTCAAATTTGTCAGCAACCCATAAAAGCCCTGGAGCAGGCTCAACTCATCAGATGAATGAATTGGGCTCAAGAATGGCAGATACAAGTCCAGAAATGCTGCTTTTTCCTTTCGTTATGCAGGCTGAGAGTAGAGACAGACCAGTTCTGCTCAAGGTATACAGACTACATTTTACCCATCAACGTCTGACTGTTCTGCTTTTAGTTTTCTGGGCAATTACTCGGCTGCCAAATAAAGTGTATTGCCTAAGCCAGTAGTATGGGGTGCTCACACTTGCATGATCATAGTTTGAGCACAGAATCTGATGATCTCAGGCCAGGAACTCCATCCACTGAACTGACCCACTGTCCCAATATGCCGGTGAAGCAATATCCACAACAAATACTCATGTGCTTAATATGACATTCTTAACCCACAAATTGGACATGAAAGCGAGCTTTATAATTTTGCATATAGAGTTTAGCGTTACATTTCTGCCCACTGAGCGTTCAATGGCGAAACCCATGATGCCTTATAAATGTGCTTTACCACAGAGAATATTTTATAACTCCAACCTATTTGTTTGTTCTATGTCAAGAATCCAGATCGCCTCTGCTATATATCATTGTTTCTACACCCCGTATGTTCAACAAGCATGAAACCAAGGGAGGATAACTTCCATGCATAGAGTTATCCTCCCTAATTACAGATAACTTTATGCATGGAACAGACACATGACCCACAGGTCTTAAATTAGGTGTTATCCTCCCCTGACTTTGTGTGCGGACAACTCTATGAAAAATTACACCCAAAAGTGCTATACCAACATAAACATCGAAAGGTAAAATGTCACCCAACAGTGGATATCCACCCTCCATGTACAACACAAGTCACGGGTGGATAACATCAAGGACTGAACTCGCCTATCAATGCCAGACCTCTGGCCCATGACTGTAGACCAGCAGCGCTGGTGATAGATAATGAACAATTCCAATCTTTGTTCTCCCTTACAACTTCAGCAATCAAGTAAAGTAAGTCTTAGAATTTTGATGCTCTTTACAGGCAGGGAAATCATCACGTAAAGGTACTTTGTATTCCAACTCTGTGCAAAACAGAAGCCGACCTAACTCAACTCACTCTCACAAGGAATGGGATAATCATACAAATCAAACTGCCCACCAAGAAGATCATAAAAGTAAATACCAGTACCATTCTAATGCTTCTCATCTTTAAATTCTGCTATGAGCAGAGTGAGGTCTTTTAGGACCATGCATGGCATTAAGTAAAGGTTTAAAGAGACCCACCTATAGAGTGATTGGCCCCATTGGGTACAAACAAAACAAAAAAAGCTTCTTGGGGATGCAACCTGGTCAAAGACTTAGTATATAGCCCATGTCATACTGATGACAATATTGTATGTAAAATTGATGGCAAGCAGTCAATGATGTAACCCCTCTGTACTTTCCAGGATCAAAACCAGGGAATTCGGCATTGAGTGATTTTCTTGGATTAGAAGAAATGTTAGCCAACAAGAAAACTCAAAGTATCAATCCTCATTCTCATCGAACTCATCCTGTTCGATTTTTAGATTTCAAAGAGACTGAAGCGTAGCTCGCTGAGGATAACTGGATGTCGGCGAGGGACATCATAGCATATTCACAAACTTATAAGTATTTTTCGACACATGTATTTGAAGGGATATTGTGGAATTTTTTTACCAACCACAAGCAGGGGCTTATGTAATGCTTACCGAAGCGAGGATTTACGGAAATTATAAAAATTTCAATATCAGGGGTTAGCTGTTATTAATAATAGACTAGATTATTTTGCCCATGCTCATCTTTCTGCAAATCGTTCATAACTCACAAGTCACAACTAACCAACTAAATATTTAACGCAACTTCTTCAGAGATTTGTTGTTTTCTTCGCTATAGTTTCATTGAACTTTGATGGCATGCTTGGTCAAGGAGCGACCTTGGCCTTGACCTTGGCTTAGTGGTTAAAATTCATGATTTGCATGCAGTGAGTCATGGGCTCGAATCCCACAGAAGTCAATGACGGTGGAGCGCACTCACCCATCTCGCACAAGAAATAATAATGTGGAGTATAAGCAGAAGCAAACAAGATCATAATATCCAGTGTGGGAATAACCAAAACGCTGTTTATCAATTGAATTCTCTATCAATTTGCTCAGTCATAGACATGTACATGCATTAGATACTGCAGTTAGATGTGCCTGTTTGATTTGGGCATAGCAACCAACTGTAGATATCTGATGTGGTATTACCATGAAGTAGGTCCACTATATTCCAGTCTAGGCCGCCCGGCGTTAACTCTATTCAGGATTGTAGATTGTTTTTGAAGGTTTGACTAAATTATGAGTGAACAAGGATAAAGGAAACTAATCATGCATGCCCATCGCTGGCACCACAGTCATGTTGAGAGACACCAACAAACTCTTGCTCATTGTTAATTAATCAAACCCCAGAACTCCCCAAATCCGCTGTAGTCAATTATCAGATTGTTGGCCAGATAATTTTAAGTTAATGTTCGCATTGTAAGCAGTAAACCAAATATGTTGAATGGAAAAATGTTTCAGATCTTTACAATACTGAATACATGCGATCACATCTCAAGGATGGGGACTATTCATACAACAAAGGAAGAAAATAATACTTGTACATTGGTGTTCAGAGTGGTTAAAGTACAAAATTAGTGGTGGGGACTGAAATGAAATGCAATAGTGGGACTATCAATGACTCGGCATCCCTCTGCCCAATTATACTTGGGGATTCCGTCCCACTTTGTCCTCCCCAGACTTTGGGCACCGGATGTTATGGCAACAGAAAAATTTTGCTTATCCTTTTGAGTCAAGTAATCAGCTCACTCACATTTTCTCTGTTTTAGTGATAATGACATTTTTACACCAATTCAGCCAATTCAAAGGTGTTCGTCATTGAGTTTTCTTGACTTTACGTCATGATGGCTTTTGAATATATTTCATAATCTTGTAGTAAACTTCTATTAGATCGTAATTCACCCGGAACAAAGATCGATAACAATCAAGTCAACCACCTTTTTATTGATATTTTAGCTGGTTTGCTTTCATTCTTGCTTAATACAGATAAGTCATGACATTGCAATACTCCTCAGCGTGAACTGGCTGCCGAGTCATTGTCCTCAAGTGATTTCATGAATGCTCGTCTGGTCACTGTGGTGTGTTTTCATGGCTTCACACTCTGATAGTTTGGGTCCATCGCTTTTGTCTGATTTGGATTTAGAACAGCAGCAGTAAATGCAGAGAATACAGGTTAGCATGATGACACCTATAGCAATGCCAGCCCCTGTAACAATAAGAATGTTTTATAGACTTGGCATCATAACAACCGTAAGATAAAATTGATGGCATCCCTAAGCCAATGTTGTGTTTTCAGGATGGTCCACGGTGCGCCCAACAGAGTTGCAACGATGCTCTGTTGGGGGGGGGATTAATGTCAAGATTGGAAACCAACGAAGGAGAAGCACAAAGTGACGCACAAACTTAGAGTAAAACCCGGGTTACCAGGCCCAATGCAAAATGGACTAAGGTTTTGTTCTCCCTACTAAGTATGGGAGCTAATTGGAAATACAAACCTAGGAACATGTGGATTTTTTTATAGTGAAAGTTGACTAAACCCATACTAACAAAACACCAATCTCTTGTTGAAAACTCGGCTGCTTTTTCACTATATGGGGGGGTACATCTTTGACCACAGCGAAATGGGTTTGACTTACACCAAGGAACAAGCTAGCGAGATGAAAATGGCTAGGGCAAAGGATCCTGGTGTCAACATCATTTTATACTGGGTTCAGGTTTTAATCATTTCAGTCATGATGTGGATGGGAGCTTCTCATTTGAATCCCAGCCTCTACCGCTCGCTCCACAACAAGCATCGAGTCCACTGTTGTCCAACAGGGTGGTGGTAAAAGCTCAGTGTTTAGAGCGTTAGTCTGGTCCTGTCAGGTTTCCTATTAATATCCAGCTCCAAACAGCTCCAAACAACCCCCCTCCACCGTACTATGCTATTAGGCGCACTACGTAGGATAGGCAAAACTCCACCCAATAAAACAACAAATAAATCACTAGCTAGTTACACCTAACAAATAGAAATGTACAATGTTGTTCATAGACTCATGACTGAAGATTGTGGTTGTGTTATGGAAAAGGTAAACCATGACTCATCCACTCGTGATTTACTGGTACTGTTATAGACATAGTCAAGCTGGCTGTCCTTTGCGGTGTCTACCTATTGGCCGTGCACACATTGAACAGGAAATTTACCCGGTATACACTAACAACCTATGTGTACAAGCCTGACCGGTATCTAAGGAACATGTGAATAAAAAATAGTGCTCATTATTTTTATTTTTATTCATTGATCATGGAGAAGTGTTGGTAAAACCATTATATTTCACATAGAAAGTATCACTACGCCAAACAATCTGTGCTCAGAATGGCGCATAGAGTGATTTATAGAGAAGGTGGGCCTCCCTTATTTAATAGGTGCATTTGTGTGATCAAGTTTCAAACGCATTTTCAGCTCCGCTGCTCGAAAGTGTGCCTGAAAAGTGAATTTTTACAAACCATATACCTCGGCTGAGTCTGAAAGCGAATTCGATCACGTGAACAGGTCATAGGTGTGACTAAAATGTACTGGTAAAGCATGCAACACCTTCTGCCCTGATGGCACAAAAAGTGCTTACAAATATGTAAGCCACTGCACAAGTTTTAAGCTGTGGAACTTAGGAGCAACGTACTGGCTTGTACTGGAGCAGTCAGAAGTAGAAACTACTTGAAAAGACTTGCGCTCACAGTGGTAGCCCAGCATGACACCAACTTAAACAAGGAATTAAATGGTCTCAAGTAACCTTGAACCACTGAGCTATCCCTAACCCCTATAATTGCTGTTATTCATCTTAAGAGATAATTCGTGCCACCAAAGCACTACTTAAAATGTATGACAGCACTGTAAACTTTTTGTCCGTGTGACCTCTTCACTGTTATGGTGAATCTGCTGAGTTAAATATGTCTCTTTTCACTCGTAGTGAGTTAGCATGGAGCACTATCAGAGGGTCAGTCATGATGCTCCACCTCATGGTGAGCTAGGTGTCCGTTTCGAGGTAGGACTATTGGGCCTAGCTCATACTTACATTGGGTGTCCGCCATGACTGAGATTTGTAACCAAGTTCTCATGGTTGCGAGCCTAGCACTTTAACACTCACAGTACTCAGCTTATTTTCCATTATCCCTACTTGTACACTAAATTAAAGTTTGACAAAACGGTATTCTTACCAATCAAAATGCCGTAGATGGGCGGAATATCAGCTAGCAGTTCTTGAAATGATTTAACAGCCATTTCTACCCGCCTCTTCCTCGTCTCTGATGTTGTTTCTGAACCACTATTTGGGCGTGTAATAATCGACTTATTAGATGTCTGGCGTTTGGCAAAAAGGAAAATCAGGTCATCTACATTGCATTGATTTTAGTGGTTTAATTCTCCCTATCCTAACACAGATAGAATAGAAAGGAAAGGGCTTTATTACAGAGCATTCACCAAATGTATTCACGCGCTCTCTATGATATCTGTAATTCTATAAATGTCATTTGAAAACAATTCATATTCTGCCGCTTTGGGGAATAGTTGATATGTCGATCATTTGTTGATGGTATTAGGTGCATTTGCATGGTCGAATTTTTCTAAAAAGATGATCAAGAGCGCGACCGAAAAGCTCGATTTAAAAAAGCATCTTTCACTTTTGGTAAGGGTCTCCGACCGAGAGCAGGTGAACAGAATTCCGCGACCGTAAGTAGGCATTGGCGTAGTAGTTTAGGCAAATGTCGAGGTTATCGCA
>Ga0224511_10003724_pt1 | contig 11153 bp, 5 predicted proteins | sample SF_May12_sed_USG_2_FD_169988 | JGI IMG/M metagenome (GOLD analysis project Ga0224511, IMG submission 169988) | Sediment microbial communities from San Francisco Bay, California, United States - SF_May12_sed_USGS_8_1 | ecosystem: Environmental > Aquatic > Marine > Sediment | place: USA...
CCTTGACAATAATCATTCTAAGTTTTCTGTCATCTGTGTAAGATTTATGTACAAGTACTTAGCCTTGTGTTATATTTTTCCTTTTTTAATCCAACGCCGTTTGTCTTTTTTAAAGACATTTCTTGTTCAATCTAACACACATGAGAACTGGAGAATGACAAATTACGCCACTGCATGTTGACTAAAAAAAGTACCTATTAAGGCTTACAGCGCTTAACTGGTGTCGTCAAATGAAAAATGCATAAGTTTGTAATATAACTGAATGAAATTTACAAAATATAATATGTTTGATAGTGTAATTAAACTTTTTAACCGTGCAGTTTTATAAACATTGTTACAGGAATTATCTACGTCTAATTGACAATATAAAAGGAAAGTAATTTCTCATATTTTAAACCTCCACTTAATATGAATAGGGTGAAAATTGTTAAATCTTGTTTACAAATTAGAATAATCAAAAAAGGTAAAAAGCGGCCTGGTGATTTATCTTATAGTGTAATATTCTTAAATGTTACACGGTTTGTGATTCCTCTCTATTGCTGCAAATGTGTGTTTATATTAAGCACTGTAAGCCTTAACATGTATGTAAAAAGCACAACGCAGAATCGCGTCAATTTTCTCATAACAACCGTAAGAGAACAGTTACTATAGTATTTGTTTGCCATATGTAAATTTAATAAATAGTGTAAGTTGGAGGAAGAAATACCTGTTTTTAAACGTTGTATGAGTATTATCCAAATGTTTCATTTAAAGCAAAAGTGTCCGTTAATGTATTGTAACTGTGCTAACACTACCTGCATTGCTGACGTGTGGGCGAGCGCTGTCAATCACTGTGTCGTTCAGTAACAACGAAACCTAAAAGCAATATTCAAAACTGCATATTAATATATATAATAATAATGTGCCGAGTCATAAGAAAACCTGCATTAATGACATGCAATATGATTTTCTGCTTTTACATACATCCTGTTTATCAAACAGCGCTGAACAAATGCTAAACATTTCATGCAGCTATCTCGTATAGTTGTTCAGATATAAGAATTTGAATAAGAACACCATTGTGGAAATTGAACGTGACGTCAAAACACCACACGGTAAGAAAATGACGCCAAAATTATCATTTTTAAGTTTAAATGACGTTCTGAAAGTATTAAAACTAAAGTATTCATATTAAACACTCTATATATTTCTTTTAACATATCCTGTGTAAAATTACCAAAAAATAAAACCAATTTGTTATTGTTAAGAACAATAAAAAGCCCTTTTAAGGCAGCAACCCTGCCATTTTCAAATGACACCTGATTGTACACAGATGATTCCCATAGCATACATCACCTAAATTTCAACACTGAAATACTCAGTGGTTATAATAAATGTTTGTATTTAAGCTATTGCGTTGAAAATATAAGTCATAATTACTAATGTTTAAGATGCGCTTTATGGGAAAAATGTAATATACAGCTCATTGACAGGTCGCTTTGAACTTTATTTCTTTATATATTAACAGATGACTTACTGTAGCTATGCCAAGCCATTTTTAAAAAGCACTTTTTTAAATTTCCGTTTTTAGTTATATTAAATATAATTCTTAAATTGAATATAAACGTTTTCTCCAGTAAGAAATCTTCATTTTAGATGAAGTTATAGCCAGTCAAACATGTACTCCCTCAACCCCCGTTAATTTCTATGTTTTGAAAATGACCAAAAAGTCAACCCCTTTTAAGTTCTCGTGGAAAACAATCATTTAAGCAGGGTTTTTTTCTATAATTTCGTTCAATGACATCTAAATGCAATATAAACAACTCGTTTTATAGATAAATACATGTAGTCATTTGTTTTAAGGTTTTAATCATTTAAACATGAGCAACTAAACTGTCTTAAGATACAAAACAGAATTTTATATGTTAAACAAACCTAATTTAACTGATCAAAAACCAGGCATTTTGTATTAAAACGACAAGTAGTGACTGGCGTTATGGGTTCACGTTATGAACGATACATGTGTACAATGAACATCGTAGCAAAAACCGATTAATTTTGAGCAAATACAACCAAGTAAAAAACAAATATTAGAAACACCTTTTTATAACACAAAAAATGAAATATGAAAACAAGAGGTTCTGTTCGTGTTTATAACCGTTATCGTGTATTTTGTGAGATTCCCTCTTTAAACAACTACATACTTATACATTATTTATAATTAAGACTTAACTCTTTAACGACAAACCTATAACAAATCAGTTATATTAAGATTGCTAGGTGTACAATACATTTTATTTATATTTGTGTGTGTTTTACATATGTTGGATTAGTTATAAACACGTCAAGTTAAACTGACACGAAAAATAATAACTTGGAAAATATTCGGCGAAACCTGGTAACGAACTCGATTTGTCGCGGCCAAAACAAAACCATTATGTCCACTAGCCTATCGCGTTTTAACACAGTACACTGTGCTTTTTCATTTAATATACTTACTTAATATTAATTTGCATTTCAGGTGTTCAGATTGTTATTTAATGTTCTGTTACATACGGAGTACGGGGCTGTACGTGTAAAATGACATCATTTTTTAATTCAACACATGTTAATTTAAGAAACAAAGAAACATCACTGGCATTAGTGTGATCGACTGTGATCGGTAAAATCTACTTGCTTTTAATTTTCAACCAAGAAATTATTTAGCAAAATAACAGCGTTTATATGAAATTCTGGGATACATAGCCACTTTGACCTTTGCTGTAGCCCACAGGAAAAAGACTTTTTTTTTAATCTTACGTTTTAAGAGCGAAATCAACTGTTAAAATATGCACCTAAAATCAGCGCTTTTTGGGTTGAATTTCGATGCGTTTGAATATGCATGAGATGAAACAGGCGGCGCATCTCGTATTGGATTGGCATAGCTACTTACTGCGTTAGTAATAAGTATAATGTTCAATGCAATAATATTTAAAATCACACAACGACCATCTTAAACACGTGTCATGTTCTGTGTTTCTTATTACACGTGTTTCTGTAAATAAAATATTGTTTTTCTATACAAATGCAATATTCGCAGGCATTAGCCTGTATGCGTTACCAAAACCAAGAACAACATACATGTACACATACCTGAATCTGACTATTTCTAGCGTCTCCCAGAACCCCGGCAACAATCGTCTCATCATGGCCAAGCCGGAACACATTCGGCGCCAGCACATACCAGTAGTCCCTGTCAGTATAAATGCCACATGTGTATAAATTACAGCATGACATGTCTATACAAGCAATTGTCTAAAGTAGTGAAGAGCAGAATTTGCATCATGTAAGTTTGGCTGGATGTTGAACTTGTAAAGGTAATGTACGTAAAACCGCTCATTGAATAACGCAATAAAAGACACCTAACTAAGTCCTGCAACCTGGTTGCTGACTTTTCAAAGTCACTGAGCGGAGAGCATACGTTTGTAGTGTCTATAATTCTTAAAATACCTTCCAGTAAAACATAGCGCCGGCTGATTTCTATCAAGCCGGTAGGTCCAATTAAACTTTTGTTAACAAATGAACAATCTAGTTCAAAGACATCTCTATCAAAAAGCAAAAAAACTGATCTACTGTAGGTCATAGGTCTCTGTATTTTTGTCCATGATTCCATTTCATACAAGTATATTATCATACAGCTAATTAGGCTTGTTTTATCAGAACATTGTGGGTGAACCTTCCCCTTGCCTACTACGTACTGCCTCATTTTGAGCTGGCGTACTGCGTTCGGCCTATGTTAACATTGCGTACTGCGTACTGTTTAACAACAATAACAACCATTTTGTTGTACCTTCAACATAAGGAAAAACATATATAGTAGATATTGTTGGCACAATCATTATTGCAAACGTGAGTTTGTTTGAATTTTTACGGCAACAACCCATGCTGTGTATTATCAACGATGACTGTTCAACGCACTAAACAATCTAAGGGTTCTGACTTTATATGACGTATTTATTGTGTTTCTTGTGGCAAAGCGAGCTTTTGGTGCACATTAAGAGGTCCACGTACGTAATAATAATAATAATAACGTGATAAAATATTAACAGTGTCCAGATTAATTTTTTTATTTATTAACAAACCATTGTGAATTTTTTTCCCATGGGATAACTTTTTTATACGAATCAAGATGGGGATTTATTCCACATATTTTAAAAAATATTTTTTTTTTCAAAATTTTAACTTTATTATTTTCTGTATTCACTTTATACTATTTAAAAAATCATACATGTTAAATTTATATACTTTTATCTACAGAATAAAATATTTGTAAATCAGCATCCCCATGGGGATTTCCGTTGATGTTTAAAGTACATCGTGTAAATGGGAGGGGGCAGTGATTCCCCACCATCCCCATCAATCCACCAATGGGAATTCTCATTGATTCTAAAAGTAAATGGGAGGGGCAGTGAACCCAAACAACAACCGCTGTCATTGTCCCATTAGGAATTATATCCCATTGGAATTGACCAGCCCTGTCAATTTCCCATTACGATTATACTCCGATGGGAATGATGTCCTTTACTATATTTAACACAATACATAATATAAGAAATAATAAAGTAGTTATAATATTATGCAGTTACTTATTATAACCATACATTAAAACAAATATTAAAAACTCACCAATGCTGTCCAAGAAACAATATTCGGTTAACCTTGTTGTTTTTCGTTCATTACATAATGTCGAAACATTCAAATTGCTTATTTACAGTATAATATGAAAGTTGCGATCTAAAACGTGTAAAAAAAACCATTTTCGTAATAAATGAAAAAAAAACAGAAATCTTTATCTAACCTGATGGTTCAGCCAATGCTGTTTAAGGTAATAGGAGTGCAGTGGATTCATATATTTGCAACTAGATAGAGGTTTTGAAAACTTTTTTATTTAAATATATGCCATTTGAAGACGATCCACTGCACCGCTTTTCTCAGTTTTTGCCTTTTTGATGTCATAAACAAGATTGAAAATTTTCATTTTATTCATATTGAAAGAAGGTTATAATGTGTAAAATTAGTTCCCTTTAATTTATTTGAAGCAAATATTGGTTACTTCTATTTTTAAATATTTTCCTATCGTTGAAAAGTATAATCATAATGCATATAGCATTTTGATGAGGAAATTATTGGTTATATTTGGAAAAAAATACAAATGTGTATCCTTCGACAATCTCAATACGTTCACGCGCGTTTAGTCAAAAACACTCAAGACGATGATAGCTGGACGGAAGAAAAAACTACTGTTTGCTTTAATTCCAGATTTTTCGTACTAATTTTAATTATGAAAGATGTTTAAGAACTGTCGCTACAGTTTCTTTTTTACGAGTATAAAATGACTATACCACCGCCTAAATGCTTCTAAAACCCGGCACCCGGAACCCTTTTTTTCGATGAGATCCGTTCCAAGGTGCTAACATTTGGTACTTTTTACAATAATAATTAAAGAAAAATGGTAGGAAAGTCTTACTTTGTTTTGTAAAATTTAATCTTAATTACAAATGAAGTACATTGTAAATCTTTAAGTCTTGTTGTATATGCGTAATTACCCCACCCCACACCCATCAACACTTTGAAATTGCCACTTAGAACAAATTAACATGGTAACCTATATTTTTATTTTTTGTTTTATTTTTGTTTTACATTGGATAATATATTGGTAGTATTTGGTGAAATTCTATTATGTAAAATTTTAGTTAACTTAAAAAACGTCGCTTAGAATGAAAAGATTTGCGGAAAATTTATTTGTCGTAAATAAGGTAAAACTTAATTTTTATATGTGTTTAGTTATTTGAATTGCAATATATAGCAATTTATTTGTAATATAGAATGTATTTAACTGAAGAATAGAATTATAAATGATATTCTTGTGATGCATTCTTTGATTTTATGCCTTAAAACAAGTCGATGAAACTTATTAAAAAATGTTCAAAATGTGACATCTTTGGTAGCTAATTAAAATCAAGAAACCCCGCTAAGGTCTTATTTTTATTTGCTTTTTCATTGTATAACATAATGTTCTTGACATACACAAAGTTTGAATAAAATCTATTATTGGGAAAATATTCATGAAACTGTAGCGACAGCCTTTAAATGTGATTAAATGTGATGTGACTAATTAAATTTGTATTATTGTTTTATTAACATGCGCAACAACAAGACTTTAAACAGGTTTTAGTAAATTGTGTCAGTTTAGTTTAAGAGATAATTAAGTTATCTTTAATTAATGGCAGAAATTAACGTCCGTTTTTAAAGCTTTTTACAACCTAAATTAAGTATACGAGTAGCTTTTGGTGGAAGTAAATGGGTAATTCTACAGGAATTGCAAAACTCCTGTCCCCAGACTTTGATGTCTCACTTCGGATTTCGATTTTGGAATATTTCAAAAAAGTATTAAAATTTTGTGTTTTATGTAGATCAATCTGTATGCGCAAATTCACAATTTTAAATATCGTTTTTTTCATTAAAGGCAAGGAAGCGATTTTGGTTTTATTCATGCGAGGGGTCTCTTTTTCACGTGTCGCAAAACTGGCGCAATTTTGAATTTTTCTCAAACAATCTTGTATTGAAGTTACATCGCTATGACTTCGTGTTTGGCATAACATGATGCACCGATGTCTAATACATTAACGTGCCCAATATGATAACTATATTTAGATAGTTTGATTATGTTTTGATTTGTTTAAAAATGTCCCTCGTTGTTTTTGTTATTACCGCAACGACAACACAAAATGCACATTGTTAGAAAATTAAAAAGCGCGAACAGTCTATTGATGCTCATAATATATAAACAAGCCAGTGAACAACTTTTGTGAACGGTGTTTATTTCTGATATTGTTTACACACGTTCACACTAAGCAAGCAACGTTCGTAATTTGTTCGCGTATGTTTTTACCATGTCATTACCGAACGGTGTCTACCTGCTTTAACTATGTATTGCAGACAGTTAAAGTATACTTGTTATATTGCTCTGATGTACACGTTAAAAAATTACTTATAAAAAAGGTATAGAATAACCTCTAAATAAACAATATTTAAAAAATAATAGCAAAATGTCATTACCGCAACGGTCATAACCGCAACGAAAGCAAAATGAATTATGACTTAAGTTACCTTAAGGTATGACCTTCCTAATGGATTCACATATTTGCAGCTAGGAAGAGATTTGATAAACCTATTTATTTTTTAAATATATGCCATTTTAAGACGATCCACCGCACAACATTTCTCAGTTTTTGGATTTTTGATTTTATAAACAAGATTGAAAATTTTCATTTTATTGATATTTAAGGAAAGTAATAAGGTGTAAAATTACTTTCCTTTAATTTAATTTAAGAAAATATAGGTAACTTGCATTTAAAATAGATTTTTCTACGGTTGAAAAATAAAAGCATAATATGTATCACATTTTAATGAAAAAAAACTTGTTTTTTTTTTTGATAAAAATACAAATGTGTATCCTTCATAGTCCATTAGGAAGGTCATACCTTAAAGAGCCAATATATGCATAACTGAACAATTGTTCCATTTTCCGAACCTACTTGTAGTGAGCTAGACTTATTCGACACATTTTTCTGACTCGGTGTATGTGCGTCCGTCGGTGCGACCGACCCTGCGGCACTGCAACCGAATCTGGCTTAATAAGATAATAACTGTACTAAGATTAATTGGATTTTCAAACAAAAATGAGCAAAACGTTTGCAGTTGATTACGAAATGTTCCATGCTCAAGAAGATTATTTCTAGTTCTAAGATAAAGGTTATGGCTAGAGGTCAAAGTTCAATATCTAAATGCCAAAATTACTTGTTTTGGCAATAACTTTGTAATGAACAGTTGGATTTTCATATGATTTTGATAAAAGATTAACCCTGATGACAGGTTATGTCGCGCACTCAAAACGGAATTCTATTTCCAAGGTGAAGGTCATACTAAGAAGTCAACGACCAAATAAAGTCCAAATTCTGCCTTTTCGGACCATAACTGTGCTATGCACGGCTTTTTTTCCAAATAGTTTGGGAATTTTTTTTAATTATTGAAAATATATCTTAAACATTTCTTATATTAACTAGTCTAATATAATTAAGCCAACAAATAAGCCTAGAATGTCCTTACTGCAACGCCATGTCATTACCGCAACGCACCCGAATTTGTGTTGCTACTTAAATATACAATAGTAAATTGTTTTAACTTGTATATGCCAATCATAATTAAACTGATGAAAGGGGGTTACACTCTTTATATACATTAAACCTAAAAATGTGTTTACATAAAGTGAATGTACTAGTAGTGAGAAAAATAAAAGTTTTATGCATCGAATCTTTATTAAACTATAGAGCAACTTTAATTTTAAAATTTAGATATCTCCAAAACTTAAAATGATAACCAATGTCAACTTAATACTAAACATGTTATAGTTGTTCATAACTCAAAGAAAAAATAGCATTAGTCTAATGGAAAAATTATTAATTTTATGTTTGTAGTTTAAGTGCTATTATGTTCACCCCGACGTTATCCTCTTTCTGCATTCGTAACAAAACATAAATAAGCATTTGTGCGCGGACATATGCATTAACATATTGTCATATGTATATATTTCACAAAAAAATAAAGAAAAAAGTAATTATCGTTTGTTGCCGATGAAATTTTTTCCGATCGAGTTTGGCAATTCCTGTAGAAATACCCAAATATCAAACAGTATATCGCAGGTCGTTCAAATCCCAAAAGAATAATAGCCAAGATTATTAAGAACATTAGTTTTATTTACATGTTTATAACAATGTTATCTGCTTAATATGTGTATGACAATCTCGTTATAAACAGTTAAGTGCCTTCGCGAGTCATATGATTTGTTTTTTAAATGGAATGGAAGGTTTTTGGTTTTGTATGTAAAAATGTTGACTTGTCGGGGCGTTGTCTCAACTGCGTCCGCTAGTGCCCTCGTATCTTTTCGAAAATCTGGCTGGACAAATTTTCCGACTTTTTGTATTGTTCACTTTTATTATTCTCTGGATTCTTCTAGCCTTGTACTATTCATAAAATTCAATGTAAAACGAAAGAAAAGAATGGCTCTAATACTGTTTTGTCAGTCTGATATTCTCAGTATTTACTTCAAGCAAAATATATCACACGTAATAATAGCTAAGCAGAATGTTGTGATTAATCTAAATTAAAACTTACCTTTATACGATATTAAGTGGGATAAAACAGCGGCTTTGTTTCGTTACGACCTTTATATTATGGGTTGACAAAGTATGATGGAAATCGTAACTACTCGGGTATGTCCGTAACCTGATAATACGCGTTCTTATTGGATAAACCCTCTCCATAGATCCGTGAAATCTGATAAAATTAATTTAATTAGTTAATTAAACGGCTATGTTCGTGTGTGTCCGTGATTCCGTATTGTATAAATATACCTGTACTGTATTTATTATTTATAAGTATTGCCAGATATTTCTATCATAGTATTGAAAACTATATTTTATTATTTATTTTATATAAGCTATTTAATTCTCCAATAAACTGTTTAGAATGTTTATTCCTTCTTAATCGTATACTAATTTTATATGACATTTGACAGATACTCTTGCATAAACAAATTAGATTACATGACAGCAATTTCGGTGAAATGAGTGTTTTGATTAGGTTTGTGCAGTAAGCTTAATTTTACACAAAGGTTTCAGTTGAATTTAACATAATATATAATATAATAAGTTAATAACTATTTAAATTTAAACTATATAACAGGTTAAAAGTGTGACGAACATTTAACTTACTTGGTTTCGATAAGTCCTACACAGGTTCCTAAAACGCAAATTGTTAAAAGACTTGAAAACCGCATCTTTACAGGACGCAAGTCATAACCGCTTTGCAACCAAGGCCAGACTCTGAGATAAATTTAACAAAAACATTTCCTGGAAGTTGCCTAACATTACAGCCAATCGCTAGGCTGTAAACATAATTCGGGGAATCCCCGTCTGGAATCGTGCTGATAAGCAAACTGGCTGCTGATGACCTAAAAATTTGTAGTGAGTGTATGTGATGTTTTTCGCGCTCCCCTATTTCGCCTTGCGTGTTGTGGCATTAGATTAGACAAAAACAAGCTGTAGCTTAGAAATGGAACATTTAAGAAGAAGCACAATTTCTATATACCACAATATGAACACTTTCCGGTTACTAATATATAATACGACGTTTACACACACAATTTAAATTGTTTTAATTTTATTTGTTTCGACCAAAGGTTTCAATAAAATTGAGAGAAAATGCATACGAGAGGAAGTACAGTTTTTACTGATTTAAGCATAAAACACTCATCGATGGACCGCCGTTCAGGGCACCATGACAAAGTAGTTTTTACACAACGCGCTATACGTAGAACGCATATATATATACCATTAATATAAGCATATTAAACGCTTAAGGCGGGTTCACACTATGAGCGTTTGTTCCAGCGTTGGCCAGCGTTTGAAAAGTCTAATAAATGAGCCCAAACGTCGGCGAAATTACGTTCGCGAGAAGGATTTTTTTCATTCACACTACGAACGTTTTATATCCGGCGCAATTCAACTTTTACGAACGTTTCCAAGCGTTTGACTGCGTTTCACAGCATATTATGCGACCGTGTCTCCTCTGTGTGGTTAAATTCTACAAGGACCTCTAAGGTACAGTGTACAGTGAATAACGGAATATACGTGTAGTTCAGGGTGAACTTCGACACCTGATTGGACGAGAGGAAAATACCATATAAATTGAAGAGATGTTCAAAAAAGAATATTGTACATAATGTAGACATGTCAAGTTTAAGGGCACCATGACAAAAAGGCCCGTACAAAAATCAAACATACAGAACAATACAAAAACACGCAGTACACACAACCGACATTCAGAAAAAAATATTTTTGTATGTTTTTCGAAGCATTACTTACCAAAGCATCCATGGAAGACTTGTGCATCGTAATGTTTTAGAGATAAATTGATGGACCGTTCCGCAACTGTCAATCGTTATCATTTAGTTTAACCAATATTTATTAAACAAGATATACATTGTACAAATAATACATGTTGCACAGTTCATGAAAACAATTATATAACATGGTTTGACAGTAACACGTGTGACAAATGTAAAAAACAGAAAT
>Ga0224511_10003725_pt1 | contig 11153 bp, 7 predicted proteins | sample SF_May12_sed_USG_2_FD_169988 | JGI IMG/M metagenome (GOLD analysis project Ga0224511, IMG submission 169988) | Sediment microbial communities from San Francisco Bay, California, United States - SF_May12_sed_USGS_8_1 | ecosystem: Environmental > Aquatic > Marine > Sediment | place: USA...
TACACTTTTGCGGATTAGCTCTAAGTCTAACTTCAACATAATTGCCTGGACTAATTATTAGTACGGCAAGTAGTTGCTTATACTTAAGCTAGTTATACTGTGCATCCTTCTAGTTCTAGTTCTAGTTCTAGTCAGTGACTTGGTCTAGATACTAATTGTTCAACTGGGTGACCCTAACGTTAAAGAGCATTCATGCCTATTTTGCGTTAAGCAATCTTGAAGTCGCGGCGCCAGCGGTTCACAATCTTTGCATTCTCACTGCACTGTTATCTTTAGAAGCAAACTAAAATAATATATTTCTGATTAATTAGAAGTAAAGTCTCTGCGTTGGACTGGCTTCCTGATAGAACCTTACTCGGATGATTAGGAAACAATGTGGGTTTACTAGGTTACATTGCCACAGACTATTTTCATTTGAATCACAATTAATGTGAATGTGACGCTTTGCTAATTGTATAATTATGCTTATACATATATGTAGTTTTAACTTGAAAGAAAAGTTGCTCAGTACCTGATGGTGGGTCATCTTTTCAAGTGTCAGCTATACCGCAAATACCTGACAGTAGTAAGTAACCATTGAATTGGTTAGGTTAGGGCTCAGATGAGGCGTTAGTGCATGTGAATCTTCTTTTTTTCAGGACGATGTAGATTTAGAGAAACTAAAGGCAGCTGCTTTGGCCTCTTTAAAAGTAAGGCTGTTGTTTCCGAATCGAAATGACAATATTACATACCCGATACATTGTCGAAAATCATCTGTAACATTCAACCACATCTGTTGAGTTTTGACTGTTGCTGTTCACATTGGTTCAGCCTGTAATACATATTCAGAATGTTCAGAATGGATGTAATTCAAATGATGGGTGTTTCTAGATTTTATCCTATATAGCACATACCACTCTCTTTTTAAACGAAAAACCTTTAGCTATCAATGGTAAAATAAAGTTTTTCTCAATATTTAATAGGCTTGAACTATAGAACCTCTCTAGCTAAGCTCAAAGTACTGATAAGCCTTTTTTCATGTACTTCTCTGCCTTTTGTAGGAAAAGAAAACGGTAAAGGCACCAGATCCTGACCTAGAAATACTACGGGCTGCTGCTCTTAAGGTAAGGCATCTTATTGAAACAGTCCTCTAGCTGAAGTTGCAGTGCTAAGGCAGAATCGACATCATGCCAGTCTCATTAACTATGTTTTTCTTTTTAAAAGGCTGCCGCAACTAAGAAACAACCGATCGCCTCCGCAGCGTGTGATACTAATGGAGCATTACAGCTACTAGGTTAGTGAATGGCTATAATATGGTTTCTATACCATCATTACTTATTCCGGTTATCAGCATCCCACCTATTATTTTTCCCTTGAATAGTCGCTGGCCCAAACCTCCTTCCACTATCAATCCCTATTTCTCAGTTTGTCAGTTGCTATTGTGTTTACTTTTATGTCTGTATTTGTAGTTTCGGATGATGAGGATTTATCAGACACCAGTAATACAGGTGTGTAATACGAGGTTAATTTTTCATTTTTATTTATTGTGCTACATGGATATCGTTCTATAGCAGCACAAATTAGAAAGAATGTGAGAAGTTTAAACTCACAGCAGGAGCCTATCATCACTGAGGCTTGAATCCAGGACCTGAAGATCTTGAGCAAGGTGCTCTAGTCACTGACCTGGCCCACTATTCAGCTACGTGTACTGGTATTCTCGCCCTAACACTCGGTCCTCCTCATGGTACTAGTTTCCTTCAACATTTATCTAGCACCCACATTGGAGGAGAACTACAGCAGAAGGCAGAGTGAATCGACGGGCAATTCTGCTGAGGGGGAGGATGCGGACTCCGTTAATTTTGTCCCAGATATACTTCAGGAATCTCATGGTAAGACCTATTGTACTTTGCTGCTCTGTACCGCACTGTGATGTTAAAAGCTTCAGGTTCGCAACTTCGCATCATTGTTTTATCACCAGCAGTGAATGGTCGCTCTCCATTGCCCAGGTAGAGCTAGCATTTATCATCATTTTAATGATCATAGTTCCATTCATTCAATAACTCAATCACAGGTCCAAGCTCCCAGGATTCCGCTGTTTCAGATCTGGAAGAGTTTGACGATGATGATCTGTTACCAGAAGACACCCCAGCTAAACTGGTGACATCGCCTGTAAGACGACAGCACTCCGTGACGCCACCTAGGATCCGACAGCGCTCTCCTGTAAACAGACAGAAGTCGCCCGTCTGCCTTACGAGATCACCTGTTAACAAACAGTGCTCCCCTCTGCGTCGGAAAATAACCAAGACGTCAAATATCAAACCTACCAAACAAAAAATCTCATCTAGTGAACAATCTCGAAAGCGTCGCCAGAGTTTAGATAAGTCTGGAGAAAATGGACAGTCTTTAAAAGAACAATCACCCAAAAAACTTAAGTCTGTCACTAAAGAACGGGAACCCACTTCCAAAGACAATGGATCGGCAAGTTCGGTCTTATTAGTGAAGGAAAATACAAACAGACTAAAAGGGAGGCGAGACAAGTACTCAGAAGGTGGTGATGTTGTGGCCGCTGTCCAAAAGCTAGCACATGGTAACCAAATAAAAAAGAAGGCTATTGCCTCTAGGCTAGGTGAGTATCAGTCTTTGTTATAACTCCTCTAAGTTACTGTGTGATCATCGCTGTATTTTTAATGTTCTTTCATTGATCGATAAGAGCATATGTTTGGTCATTGCCTGATGTAGTTTCACGGTGTATTTTTTAGGCACTAAACGAAGCCCATCACCGCGTAAAACTACAGCAGAGGATGATATCAAGTCCATCAAAGAAGTTGTTGTGGTTGATACTAAATGTAAGCAAAGGCTCCTCACTAAAATTACTAACTTGACCCCTCGCCCTCAGTTGCCCCACTAGGTGCCTGCTCGTATTATGTCAGGCGACAACTACAGCATTACAGCCGCCTACCAAGAGGTCAATTCCACTATCCGTCGGCTGCTAGGCCTGGATAATAGACATAGTGGAAACTGACTATCTCAAAGGCAGACCCCAATGTACCAGGATATCTGCTCAACCAATTCAGTATTGCACTACTAGACTGTGGGGGTAGTCTTGGGAGGTTAGGGGTTAGTCAACCTACCTAGTGTACAGATCACACGCGGAGCATTCACCAAACAGTTTACAAAGAGGTAGATTTTAGCAACCATTGAAAGATTTCCTATCACTCCTAGGGTATAACATTGCGTTCTCAACCAAAGGACGTGTCTGTGGAGAGGTCCCAGCATTTGAATTGCGCCATTATATTGTTTGATCTTTGCAGCTCCCGTGAAACTCTCCCTGAAGGAACGGCTGGGTGGTTATGCGAGTAAACCCGGGCCAGTGCAACAGGCAAACAGGTCGGCAGCTCGGAGACGCCGTGTATCACTCAGTGACTCTTCATCTAGTCAGGACTTCATAACGGAGCCAGTGGTGGGTTAATACCTTCCTCGCATGTTTCTTGTTCCCCATTGTTGTGAAGCTTTTCACCAGTTATATCTTAGCATCAACCACCACCAGCCGGTCAGTATCAATGCTCCATCACATAGTGAGATTTGTTTTTGTTATGAGCTAGGATAAGGATGTGACAAACTTGTACTCACAACGAGAGCTCGTCGTGACCAGTGTTTGAACCACTGACCTATCTCGCTATCCCACATTTCTGTCTCATCAGGAGGGGATTAAGAGGTTGGCACATCCCCTCACTGGTTGGGTCGGTCGTAATAGGCATGATAGTTACCTGGCTCCTCTCGGCATGGGCCAAGTACCCACCAGTATAGCTTTGGTCAGGCTTCAGGGGCCTTCCCCTCCCTTACCCTCCCCCAAATAACGCACGTTGGCAATCTGCTGTTACAGGGTAAACAGACGACTCCCAGCGTCTCATTAGAGTTTAAAGGCTACAGTGAACCGACGACTGTGAGGCGTGAGACAGATCGTGACCTGCCCAGGTGGAGCCATGCACTGCATCGAGACGCAACCAAGCCATACAATGAGAGACGTAACCGTCGTGTTGAGGACAAGACCAAAGAAAGGAGACAGGAGGAGCGGAGGCACGCGACTCAGCCCAGACGGAGCCCCACCCATTCTCCCACAGAGATGAAAACTTCACGTAGAAACGGCCGAGATACGCAGCGTAAGTCAGGCTTTTACTGCTCTGTTACAATAGATTTTATAAGCTGAATGAGCCCATACAGTTATCCCCCTTAGGTGAGGATAACTATATGGTTGAACTATATATCATTGACTAATCAACTGTCTTTCTACATTGTATAATGTAAGCCACATTGCTCGTTGGAAAACACTGACAGGAGTTGTTCTCATTGTTCTTTCAGTCTGAAGGATGCTGCTATAAATGCAGCATTAAGCTATCCTCGCCAATAGGCTATGAGTAAATCTAATTGATTTCTGTTTTTTTTTTTGTTAATTGTCACTATGACCTATATTTCTGATATCCATGCCTCCGTCAAAGGACCATCGAAGATAATATTTTAGATGAGACACTGCATCCATTCTTATTGTCACAATAAAGTTCTCCCAACAGTATTTATCAATTAAAGGTCTTCACCCGGTATACAATACAACATTCTCTCCGTCAGTGGTGTACCTTGAGTATGGTCGTTGGTATTGGCATTAAACTATAGTGGTCGTTGCTTATTCGCATCTAGAATTTGTTGGTTCGCGGCTAAATACGTATTTCTCCTCATTACCCCATGGTTTGTGTTTCCAGGAGAAGATAAGCCCCAAAACACTGCGGAAGCAGCATTGGATGCTAAGATACGCGAGATTAAGGAGAGAAATGCAAAGCGGGAGGCTCGTCAAAAGGAGATTGAACGGGAAAAGAAGTTATTCGGAGGCCGTTAGAAGATGATGCCAGTCGTACTCTTCATATCCAACCCTATCTGTCACCTTATATATGAACAGTACAGCAACAATGCACATTTACAATATTTTCCATTCTCAATACATCATTTTTATGTATTACAGTTGTAAATAATGAATGTATTTTTGTAGAAATCACTATACATTTTTTATCACAATAGCTGAAATTCAATGCATTGATCATTTCCCTGCAATCTATGTCACAAGTCTCACATCAGTTATTTCTATAGCTTAGGTGAAAATAGATGGTAAATTATCTCTAGACACCATATGTCAGGGCTGTAAGAACATCATGCTGGACCACAAAAGGCAAACCTATATACATGTAGATGGGAAGTGTTGGAAGGATTTAGATAGATGTATGGGGGTGAGGAGAGAGGGGGAAGTCTATCAACAAGCAGACCAGTGAACCCCGGTGTGTTGCCAATGAAGCTACAATAACAAAAAAATGAGGCACTGCTTTGGTTCACTTAATTATCTGTGGTAAATAAAACCGTGACGGGCATAACTGAACCCAATCACAGAATAAATGCATGCATAAATCTATAGGTGTTTCTGGATTGGAGTGCTGTTTGATTTGCTACACACATTTTAGAGGAGTTTAATGTTTATCTTTATGTATATGACCAATATCGATTCAACTGGATGGGAGACCAAGCATGGTTTATTTTTATATTCCCCACTTGTGAAATTGCTTTCAGCAATAAGATTGACCTAGGATCTATTAAGGTTTTATTGGTACTCAATGTGAAATACCTCAATAAGTTAGCATTACAAAAATATATGTTCTCATTGAAGACATTCAAGACCATGAAACATTTTCATACCACCTTTGTGCTCATATAAAACTATGCGGGCTACAATTAATAGCCCAACCTTTCTCACAAAAGAAACATGTCAGGTAAATGAACATCATCAGATGTGAAACGTATGTCACAACACTATTTTCAACATCAGCATCATTTGATACACATGCACACTGTTCTAGGCAGCTCTTAAAACTCAGCCAAATTTCAAGCATTCATTTGTGGCATGTCATAATACTAAAATGAATAACATCCTAGCTAGAAGTTGCCATTCTTCTTTCTCGGTATCTCATCTGCTGTTCACACGCTTTGCGCGCTGCTTCGGTAGCCCTGATATTAATAACACTATACTCTACAGAGTCATCTCCCCGTGGAGCTTGTGCTGACGGTTTAGATTTAGGTCCTTTTGATTTTTGTAATGTTTTTGGTGGTTTGCTTAAGTCTAGCTCTGCATAGTTTAACTCTCGATCATCCTCATAGATATTGAAGTTAACATAGTTATTATCACCCATGTTTTCTGAGTAGAGCTTGTTCATGTTGACATACTCCCCAGCAGAGCCTATAAGCAGTAATATATACAGGAGTCCGATTATATCCAGGTTTAATGATCACTCTCTTATTTTACTGTTTACTAGGCCATAATGTGACTGAGTATTAACAAAATTAAAATAATATAAATCCATTGAGTTTTTAAACCCAAAGGCTTCTGTGAGCTTTCTCAAGCTTTGATATCTCCCTCTGCAGTGGTAAACATGAAAGAACTTTACACGCTAGTTCAATGGCATGAAATAAATGACACGTTTCTTTAAGTCATAGATGAGCTGTGCCTAATCCCAAAAAAGACTGCGCATGAAACTCAGCATGCAACAGTGATGCAACAACCCAACAGATCAACGTGACATCAGTGGCATACCTAATAATCAAGAAGTTGTTATTACAAGATGTAGGAGGAGAAAAACCCTCCCAAGCTCTCGCTCTAATTTCTACAGCACCACAGAGCAATGGAAACACCAACTGGTGAATAAGGGTGAATACCATTCCAGGGTTGTTAAAGATCCGCTGCTTGCCTCTCGAAAATAGTGAGTTATCAAACTTGTTGCCTGTATGAAAAAATACCTGAGGTTGACTAACCCACTATAGGGCTAGCCATCCAGGGCTCGATACTTTCCGGTGCCAGCAGTTACCCTAGTAGAGTGAAAATGGCCCACAGTAAATTTCCACTTTGTAGCTCTACAAAAAGCTGCAACATTGTCTGTCTCCCAAGATGTTGCTGCTTCAGACTGGCTTTTGTGGTTGGTGGAGCTCCCTACGTAATCTTAACACGCAGGCTAATAGCCATCACCTAAGAAATGTGTTTCTAGTATGAGTAAATACTTACTGTGAAGAGATGGAGACATGGCTAGTCTTCTCTGAGAAGGGAATGGAGACCTTGATCCATTGCTATGCAACGAACTACTACTGCTCCTCTGACTATAAAACAGGGCTATAATGTTACCGTCAAGCTGATTGATCAGCTCCTTACTACTCAGTGGTAAGGTGGCACAGGAAATGAGTTTCATTTCTGGATAACCCATAAAAAACTTTGTTTCCTTGAGAATGGAACGCCCTCACTTCCAGCAACATGTCAATACTCATATAAACTTACATGCAAAAGCAAATACATGTATCTGAGACCCGAGTATCTTACAGTTTTGAAACATGTGCACGCATTGAAGGATACTGCATGTTTAGAAATCATGCATTTGAATGCGCTTCAGAATTTACCCTGTTCTTTGACACCTATGACCCACGTACATGTTGCACCTGGACGACGCTCCTGGTTGGAGGGATGAGTTACAAAACTCTGAATTGCCAAGAAAAACATTGGCATGTCATTACATATAGAGGTACGCCACATGTAAGAATCACCGATGACTCGTATGAAGCTGGATTTTTGCTCCCTTCAGCTAGTTTTATCGAGTAAACAGAACATTCTAAGCCCTTCACTGTGACATTGATCCCATGAATAATGTACAGTTAACTTATTTTGACACATGTTTGGCTGATCAGTGATCAGAGGCAAATATGAGTGTTGCCCAACAGGAGCAGAGATTTTGTTGACATTCCACTTATAAACAGTTGCCAACAGAACAACGCTCACTCAATTCAAAGAATATTATGGAGGTGCATGAAAATCTTATCCAATTTACTGCCATTGTTTTATAAAATTTCTGTCTATGAATTTCTATGCAACGAGTGAGCGTCCAGTGCTTCGCACTCTCTTCATTGAAATCTGTTTTTGAATTGAGGGTAGGAAGCCCAAGAGTTAATCAAATAGGTGACACAGCAGGTGCTACCATGCAACTAGTCCATAATCAAAACTACAATCCGAATTAAACGAGGAGGTTCTATCGTGACCAGGCATGGCATCAGTCATTGAACATCCTCTAGTAGCTACATACTGTCATAAAATGGAAATGCTCGGTTTCATACTTTAATCACATATGAGTCTGATTGCATCATTAGTCAGAGATTATCATACCAAATAAAACTCTCCATGAATTAAGCCAGATGAATGGATGAGAAAATCATTAGCCTCGCGTCACTCTTTACACGGGTGAAGTGATGGCTTAGTGTATAGCGTCCTGGGCTATGGACGCAGGGTCCATAGCTCAATTCCCAGTTTCTGCTAAACTATGTTTTTCACAACACCGTTGTCAGTTTGGGATCCTGACGTTAAACAAAGGAGGCCCACCCACAGAGTTACCCTCAATATGGGTGCGCTGGGACAAGCAGAAAGTCTCTCAATGGGAAACGCTAAGACTCCGCATGTAAATTTCTGCACCATTCCTGACAGCTGTTCTGTCATGGAGACATGCAGAAGAACTCTTTACATGTATACTCAAAGTTAAACCCACCTTGTCGATGTGGTGTCTTCGCATGAATCTAATCTTCTATTCCTGGAAGGAGGACGGCTGGAATTAGACACCAATCGCTGTCGGAGGATGGTGTCCGTCTGATCCGCCGTCTCTGGCATAGAATTCTCTTTATCAAGGCTTTTAAAGCCATGGGAAAGTCTTCCAAAGTTAGTCTCCGGGGAGCTGATGTTATTACAGCTCGCTGCCGTTCCCAGTTTAGGCGAATCATTTCGCACCCAGAGATAAGGAGCCAACAACTACGGAGAGAATACGATAGAATACGATATATAATCACTTGGACATTCACAACAGATTATGGCGCGAGGTGCCCTGGAAAAGGCTTACCTCATCCTGATGAGTTGACAGAATTATGAGACTGTCTGGATATTTTTGGATTTAATCGCAACTAAAAGTGAGGGCAGATTAAAATGTTCCCAGCCTTGAGTGAGGACAGAAGCAACGGGATTAGCTGAGAGGTGATAGAAGTGCTACTTACGGTTGATTGATTACGAAGTTTAGTGTTATGGTGTAGATTACGTATGTTATCAGCACTTTTTGCTATTCTCCTCATCGTTCGAAGGTTTGAGCTCCTCTGATCAGCCTTAAAAACGCCATTTATAAATTATTGGAAAAAGACACCTCTTAACTTTTGTAGAGTTAGGTGATAAAATCTTGACAATATCAGAACTATACAATGATCAGAAGAAAGATGGCCAGCCAGGGGTAAATGCAGCAAGCGTTCTATGCCAAAACCAATACCTAGCTACCAAAGATAAGATAAGCCACACCGTGGGGGGATCTGGGCCAGGCTTTAGGCTTTAGTGTGGCCTCTCAATAACAGGAGTGATAGCCAAATGGGTGACCACAGTCTTATCCCTCAGACTGTACACCCACCTAGTCTAACAAAATCCTGTACCTGATGCAATATAGATCTGTAACACACCCATGGTATTAAGGCTCTGTCTTACCTTGACTGTTTTAGGCGACTGATTTCTAGAAGCCCTTTGCCTGTCCCGCACTGCCTCGGGATCTGACTGTAGCCTCTGCTGACGAGGAGGTATAATCTCGTAGACATGTTCAGAGGACACGGCGCTAGCGGATCTGCCATGGTATATGGGCAGTGTAGCGTATATACTGTTATTGTCCGTCCTCGGCAGTAGTTGAGCATATGTTGGGTTAACTCGATGCCTCTGGTTGTTGTTACTGTCTGATCTGTTGTTAGACATGACAGCTAATGGCTGTGGAGACGGTGGATGGTCATATAGTGGGTTATCAGTTGGGGAGGTGGAACCTTTGGTACTACTATGAGAGTTTAGGCGTTCACGTCTGCAAACACGTTAACAGAAGCGATAAAAAATGTTTGACAAAATGGTAATCACAAACAACTGACTCAGTTGATGACACACAGACTTTCATGTATCTGGTTCAGTAATGCAGAATAAAGTAAATCTCCCACATTGGTATATGAGTGACTCATCCTGAAATCGGTGGGAGCAGCTTTTGGGAAAAGCTCTGATATAACATGATGTTGAAGTGGCTCTAATTGCTACCCAACCTTTCAGCCTTAAGCTTATTTCAGCCAACCATGATTGACAAGACTTGAAGTGCTCTGCTATGTATGAAATACTGATCCAGAGAAGCCTCCATTACGGTTCACCCAGACAGAGAATTGAGAATATGGATTGCCATCTTCTTCACTTCACTCTGAAGAAGTTCAACATATTCCATTTCCCAGGGTATTAGACCTTCGCCCACTCCAAAGATGCCCTGGTTAATCTAATCTTGGTGTTCACTCACTGAAACCAGCATTCCCCAAAATGATGGATAGATTGGACTACCTGTGATTATTTTTAGTAGAATTCGGTGACCGAGAATTCGAATGAGCGACTGGAGTGGGCGATATTGCTTGTTTCACAGTCGCTACTGGAGAAGGTTGCTGCGTCCTTATACGAGGCGGTTTAGACTGCGTTCTCCAGCTTGATGGTATTCGTTGGTAATCCCTGTTAGTGTATATTCTGCTAGGTAAAGTGCCTGTTTTTGTATAATCACTCCGAGAAAGATAGAGGTCCTCATAGAAAGTTAACCTTTCACTCTCCATGCCTGCGAAGGAGAGGTCATGTAATGTATATAATAAGAGAATCAAACATTGGACAAAGTCGTTGTACCAGTCTATAGGGCGTGATACCTGAGTCATCCCGTCTATTAGGTTTGCAAAGCAAATATATCACGCCAATGGACCCGAGATACATGCAGCCAAAGATAAAAATTCGGTGGTCAGTCAGCCTTGCATGTTATAGGTTGTTTCACATCCCATGCTGTTTATTTTTTATACATGTTCCAATCCAACGTAATTAAAATATCTTGGTATGTCTCAATTCTAAAGTAAACTTGCATAGTGTAACACAGTGGCATGCTATCTGACTACATACGAAGGTATGTTAAGATACACAATGACAAACAAACATACTTCTTTCTCATAGAAGATGACAAACATTCCAAGTCATCAGAAGGAATGTGTGAGACTGGGTACATGCAGCCATGTTAAGCCAAATCACTAAAAAGTTT
>Ga0224511_10003726_pt1 | contig 11153 bp, 9 predicted proteins | sample SF_May12_sed_USG_2_FD_169988 | JGI IMG/M metagenome (GOLD analysis project Ga0224511, IMG submission 169988) | Sediment microbial communities from San Francisco Bay, California, United States - SF_May12_sed_USGS_8_1 | ecosystem: Environmental > Aquatic > Marine > Sediment | place: USA...
CAGTAAACAAACCAATATATTCTCATAAGAACTCATTATAACGTTTTTTTGTGGTTAAGACACGCCCGAATTCTCCACTTGCTCGAAGATTCTGAAGCCTACCAAGAACGAATGGGCCCAATAACTTGCTCAAATGGAAGCTTAGATAAAGTCCTATCCAATGCGCATATTTAGAGCCCTTGGCCGACGACGCAACAGAACTGGCCTCGAGATAGGAAATTAACACAGATTGGTTGGTGTTTGCGTTGATTTCTCGCTGATGTTCGGAAAAATTGTTACGAGGGAGTAAAGATCATTAGGGTACCAGGTCTTGTGATTAGATCCCATTTTCTTTCTATATGGCACATTCGGGTTGTAGTTATTCGAGTCACTGGTATTCGTTTTGTGGAAAAAGACTGATCGCTATCGCTGCAATGAATGCGGAGTTGCCTCCTTTTAATAATGGGAACACAACTTCGAAAGTGCGTCTACTATTGACCGTGGCTCAACCCCTTTAATGATACCATAGTAACATATATAGAAGGTTGGAGAAGACTCACCACTTTAACGGTACCAGTAAAAATTTCATAATATCAGGCTAGGTGGGGCGATTACTGCTCTGTATAGGCTACTGTAGTTTGGGTTCAATTTAGGTTTTACCTGGAGCGGCACACATATCCAGAATCGTCTCTCCTGGTTGAGGGTCTAGCACATGGGCACATAGAGCTGATGGTAGGTTCTGCGCGAACACCACACGGGGCAGGAAATTGTCAAGACTCGGACATTCCATCAAAGGTTCCGCCATTTCTATACCCACTCCCCTATAAGAGCGATGGTGAGTGACATACATGGTGCTTATAATAGTTACTATTCTGCCAACAGGGCTAGGGTAGCTCAGTCAGTAAAAGTGCGGAGTTACAATGTAGGGTTGTAGTTTCTTAGTTTTCTACTTCATCTATGGGCGATACCTTTTATTTAGCCCATCTTTAGTGTAGAGTTCCTGCCTGTTGACCTTGGCTATGCCGTTGCCGAGGTAGATCTTCGGAAAAGAAAACGACGGCTTCGATCCTTTGAGACAGCACCCATCCAGGTCGAGGAAGACAGACACCATATCACCTTTCTGCACATCTAAAGCAGTGCTTGTGTGATAAATTGTTTGGTTATTACAAGAGGGTGCTCGTGGATCCTAAAAACACTAGTGAAATCTTATCAGCAAATAGTTTAAAATTGATAAATATTTTACAAGCCATTATTACGAAATCGATCAAGATTAGACAAAGTCAATCAATTTACAGAAACTAATAGATACATATTTTTTAAATTAATAAAAATATCAAATAATAGTCAGAAAATAATAAATATATTCATTTAAAAATAAATACAATTTAGGCAAAGTTTCTTTGCTTTTAAAAAACCCAAAAACTCATAAATAATCAACTAATACAGATTAAACAATCTTGTTAAATTTTTAGAGACTTACCTGTTGACATGGCGATGATCCTCTGAGCAAAAATATCGGCTCCACGAAGCACAGCACTGGCACAGAATGCATCAACAATGGCCTCTTTACCCATCTAACAAATGAGAATGGGACACTCAGCTGCTGAATAAAGCTTTGTAGCAAATCAGTAAAGAGAAATGGTAGTTGCATGGTACGGTTCTCAAATAAGAAAATATGAATTATACATGAAGAAATGCTAGAAGTCTACTACGATGTCGCTGACTTGAAGGGCTTACCTAAGGGGGGAAATAGGATCAAATATACTGAATATCTAATCTGATGAGAATCAGATCGAAATTATACGCAGCAGTGGTGTACCAATGGAAGAAAAAGTAGTAGGGCACAATGGCCGCGGGTCCACAGAGCATCCAGGCCCCGGCAGGGTCAAGGGACAGCGCTCCTGTGGAGTGTTTCCCAGAAACTAAAGACTTGGTGGAAAAATTAGTTCATTTGAAGGCTCTCAGAAGAACATAATGTTATCATATGGTCTACACATATTCAGATCAGTTCCCACCTTAATAAATTTTAGTAGAATTTTATATTATAGCATGGTATAAGAAGGCACCGACTTTGGAGTTCCGACGTCATTTTCCCTCGGTCCCCATCAATCTAATGCTAATGCTGTTCCTTGATTTATTTCACATGAATGATGCGCTCGCCTGCATGAAGTTGCCATAGATATGTCCGTCAAAAGCTATGTTTACAAGTGAATTTAAGTGAAAGCAAGCATTCTCTTGAGCCCCCTTCTTTTCATGGCCCTGATGCATAGAAGTTATCGAACTACAGCCACCGTAATATTTCAAACAGCTGGACTGGGCATCTCTCTGGTCATTTTTCCCAGCACTTTGGAAGCTATTTGGTGCATGATAGCTTGATTTCTCTCACCCTGAAATGTAAGCACTGTCTTATGATAAATCATATTAAAGTTCTATATACTGATCACAGATTTTTCTATCCTTTGATACTCCTGAAAGAACAGGTGTTCAACTGAGCAGGGATGCGTGATAAAGCAACAGTCTATAAAATCCCACGACACAAGCATTCATTGCTTAAGGAGGTTGCGTCGGATTCACCTAAGACAGTCGGCAAAAACACGGCGGGTGCGAGTCAAACTCCTTGTTCCCTCCGGTGAAAAGTGATGAAAAGTTGTTAACTTAGCAAACCTGCGTAAGTTTTCTCCAATCTTACGTTCAAATTTAAGTTCTACTCGATGAAGATCACTAGGTTACTAAGTTTTAGTAATTAGATCCCATTTTATTTCTATTTGGGCCATTTGAGCCGTAGTTATTCTAGTGACTGATATTCGGTTTGTCGAAAAAGACCACTCGCTATCGCTGCAATGAATGCGGAGTTGCCTCCCTTTAAGAATGGGAAACACAACTCCGAAAAGCGTCTACCACCGTGTCATAACCCCTTTAAGTGGTATTTTTCACAGCGAATGTTAGTAAAGTGGAAAACAGTATCTCTGTGAATCTTTACTAGAACATGCATAAGATTTTCTTGAATCATTTGGCCTCCGTACTGTGGTATCCGATTCTTACCTTCTCATGATATACCGGACCTTTATTACTGATAACAATAAGATCCCTGACTACTGGATGAATGTCAGCATTGAAGCGGGTCTCATACCTCTACAAAATACATAGAAGATAGCTGACATCAATGAGCAAGAGCTTGCTAGGAAGTGGGCTTTAAGGTCAATTGCTATAGACTGAGTCAAAAGGAGGCTGCACGAGCACCTTAACTAGTATTTCTAGCAGGAGGTTCAAATACCATTTGATTCTGTGAGGGCTGTTGGGACGGAAACCGATGTTACCTAATACCTGCCAACCTATGGTCAGCCCTGTGTGTAAAAAAACTGCATGTATTGATGATGCCTAAGCTGGGAGAACCCTGAAACCTGAACAACCTACAACAAAGTTCAAAGCCCAATCTTGTATTTACCTCCGCAAGTTTTTCTTTTACTTGTTGAAGTGCCTCATCCACAGCTATATTGAGTGAGTTGCACCGAAGTGTTGTGTATCCTAGAGGTCTGGCCAATGCTTTGAACAGTAACACTGCCTATAGTAAAAGACGCGTCATAGAATCATAAATAAAACTCGTGAGCAAAACTTACATGCGCTGTGAGTGTGACTGTGTGCTGCAAGTGCAATATACAGTATGGCTATGAGTATCATGTATGCACAACACTGTGAGTGTGAGTGTGACTGATCGTGAGACTGAGTGATAGTCCAACTCCAAGTGAACTTGTCCAACAGTATCCGTGATTATGCTTTATTCCTCAGGGCGGCAACTAGGAGTAGGAACTAGAAAACTCGGTACACCGCTAAAGGGAGTTGATCTAGAGAACAAATAAACGTAAAGTAACTCAAGCTAAACTGAGTCGAGCGACCACAGTAATGTAAACGAGTACTCGAGTAAATTACTTGTACATCATCACATCAGTCACGCACATGTTCATCTGTTAATGTAGCAGTTATTTTCTTTCTGGTCGATCCATCTTTAAAAACACATCTCAATTCCTCACTGGCATTTAAAGCATTCATGGAGTTCTTCAATAAATCGGACGCTGTAGGGAGTGATGACAGAGACTATGCCCAAATTCTATGGCTTCTAGTTCTATAATAGGTGCTGTAGAGTGTGGAAGACACGAGCAGCTTTCGCGCGACCTGCGTCATATATTCAAAAGGCCAATAGAAACTGATATAACAATGTTTCCGGTAGATTTGCGCCTGCGCGTTGTACGCATGTTCCGGTTAAAGTTGTGAGTTGATGTTTCATTGAAAAGATAACGTTTCCCTTGTAAGATTCGTCTGTTATTGAAACTCATCGCTGTACGACCCATAATTAAATAACTATACCTGCTACCAAGGACTTTTATCTTCAAAACAGACGGAGCCATGGTAGGTGCTCTTCATTTGACTCTGTTAGTGTGACTCGTTTAGTAGTCGTCCATTCTGCTAGCCAGGACTGAGGACTAGCACCGTAGCAGGAGTATCACTTCACTATCAGTATCAGTATGTATGATGTATCATGTATGGGTATGACTAGGATCTAATTCTAATCTAGTCAAACGGCCAATCAATGTCACTGACTTGTCACTGTCAGTGACTGACGAGTGACGTGACTGGGTGAGTGAGTGAGCCATTTTCAATCAGCGTGACTCACTGACTGACTCTGAGTCTGACTCTGAGTCTGAGTGTCAAACTCAAACTGTCATTCATGCGATCCAGTCAATGAAGTGATTCACTCCCAGTTCCACTCCACTGACCACTGTCATTGACAACTCATTACTGATTACTCAATCGTCAATGTCACAGTCACTGGCAGAGCTTGGCTTGGAATTGAGGGTTGATCGTTGAGACTTGTCTTGAGTTCTGACTGACAGACAGGCCGAGTTGGTCTCACTCTCTGTCTCACAGTCCGGGTCCCACTCATTCATACTCAGGCCGGGTATGCTATTATCATCATTGCTAGTATAGTTACTCTTAGTCTTACGCACAATTTCACTCGGCTGTCAATCTAACTCTCAATCTGAGTCTCAGTGTCACTGTCAAAGTCATACCCCTAGTGATAGTCACGCGGATGATACAACTAATACTACTAGGAATAGGATAGTCATGGTGATGAGTATCAGCATCAGCATGACATATAATTATAAGATAAGTCATAGTTAATTATTCACCCTACTGGAAATACAGTGCACAGTGACACCTTGTAAATTTACCGAGTTACAATTGAACTTGAAGTAGTCACACAGTCGGACTCGAAATTGTCAGTCCCGACAGATCAAATTTAACCATTTTTCAAGTAACTGATGTGATTGATTGGGAATGGCCACACTGACTGAGTGACTCTCTGTTAGCAGGTACATTTTTAACTGAATAACCCGCTCATTGAAGGGCCACGTCACACTCAGGCCATTTGTGTAGTTTCCTTATAGCCCCTACCTTTTAGCTATGCCAAGATATGAGTGTTCCCTAGTTTCCTAATTAACAGTTGGTGCTTGTATCATTGTAGAAGCCCATAATGTTGCATGGGCACGAGCGTGCTATAACACAGATAAAATACAACAGGGAAGGTGATCTGCTCTTCAGTGCCGCCAAGGATCACACACCCAATGTGTGGTTCTCTGTTAATGGAGAAAGACTGGGAACATTCAAGGGACACAATGGAGCTGTCTGGTGTATTGACGTCAACTGGGACTCAACCAGGTTCCTGTCCGGAGCCGCAGATAACTCCGTTAAACTCTGGGACTGCAGCACAGGTACATCTTCCTGCTGGTACAGGATGATGTCCTGGTCTTTGTAGTTTTTTATTCCAACTAGGATCTCTCTGTGTTTAGCAAGCATCGCGGTATGTGAAGGCTAACAAACAGCGACTGAAGGCAGCTGTTTTCATACATATTTTTTTCTACAACGACTGGGTTATCTTGTACTTGTAGGTACCTGTCTTAGTAGTATACCCACAAACACAGCGGTGAGGAGCTGTGGCTTCTCATACGGCGGTAACAGAATCATGTATACCACTGATGCTGCAATGGGTTATCCCTCTGAGTGCTTCATTTACGACTACAGGGATGGTGGCGCCATCAGTAAGTGCTAAACTCTTAATCCAAATACCTCGTTCTGCGCTGCCCATTGTGATTAGAAATGTTGTGCTTTATGCTTAATTTCAAAAACTTCTCATCCCAAAATTGCTTGTCACTGGAGCATTTCCTCATCACCGAATCACTGCTGATGAGTAAAAAAGTGCTACCTAGTTCCCCCACATTGATGCCCGATTCAACATATAATTGTGCGGGGTGTTGCTGGAACAGTTTGACTATCGGTTACAGTGCGGGAACAGCCAGCGCTGCAGATCACGCTGCCCAAGACTAAATCCAAGATCTCTGCATCGGTGTGGGGTGCCTTGGATGAGTTTCTCATCTTTGGACATGACGACGGCATGCTGAGTCAGTATGATTCGAGCAGCGGCGAGGAGGTGATCGTACGGCACGACTACCACAAGCAGCGTATCCATGACCTGCAACTTAGCAAAGATCAGACAATGCTGATCACAGCTTCTAAGGATACATATGCCAAGGTAAGCCAAGACAACCAAACTCATCATGGATATGATTCAACTGACTACATAATACCTCTAATCAGGCGTGTGTATTCCTGCCTATAGTGAACTGTGTGATTGGTTCTGTTTTGCAGTTGTTTGACGCCGCCACTCTGAATCACTTGAAAACCTACAAGACAAGTCGTCCCGTCAACTCAGCTGCCATCTCGCCAACTAGAGATCATGTATGTCAGCATTCCTACTTAGTGCTCGGATGCATTATGAGTTTCGATTCGGCTCGGGATGCCAATTTTGAAGATCACACTACTATAATAAAGCTATCATTTTGTTATTCACTGCGCCTTATCGATATCTAAATCCATGGATCCGTATCAATCTATTCAAATATGGCAATTAAGCTTCTATTGGGAGTTCTCTTCTTTGAGACAAAATTATGTAAGGAAACACAACTCCTATCATTGGCGCCTAGTTTTGCCTCAACTGTTTCTGAGTGTAGCCTCCTGGTCTATTTCTAAACTCATCTATGTAGTGCGTTGTCTCAAGCTGTGTGTCTTAGGTGGTGATCGGTGGTGGTCAAGAAGCCATGGAGGTAACACAAACAGCGAAGCAAGATGGTAAATTCGAGGCACGGTTCTATCACCTGGTTCTCGCCGAGGAGTTTGGCAGAGTGCACGGACATTTCGGTCCAATCAACAGTTTGGCCTTCAACCCATCTGGCAATGAGTAAGTTCTTCTCTTGTTTCTCTTTCCTCCCCTCCCTACCCTTTTCTCCTCCCTCCTCACTTCTCTCCCCTCTTCTCCTCTCCCATTCTCCTCCCTCCTCACTTCTCTCCCCTCTTCTCCTCTCCCATTCTCCTCCCTCCTCACTTCTCTCCCCTCTTCTCCTCTCCCATTCTCTCTTATCTTCCCTCCCTCCTCTATTCTCCACATTCCTCACTGTCTCTCCTCACCCCTCTGTCTCATCTCTGAGAAAACCTCTTGCTAGATTGAATGTGCTTATTCTCTTTCATTTCTGTTACAGATACAGCAGCGGGGCTGAGGACGGTTACGTTAGAGTTCATAGATTTGATTCTTCCTACCAATCATTTGACTTTGACTATTAGACTCGAGGTTGGCACCGATTATCTGGTGATGCGTGGCTGCTCCGCACCACTTCTGTCACTTTTGAACAGCGATAAGGCTATGTCTGGATGGTTATTGAGAAAATACAATTACTATTATTATAATGTTTTGTGTCAGTGTCTTGTTGGATATTCTTCAGTATCGGGATAATTTATCATGCATTGGCTGGACAGGCTTATTTGTGGATGAACAGAAACATGATCGCGTATGTAGAAACTGGCTACTGCGACTAAAAACAACTGCCAGTGCGTTAATAATAAGTGTAAGTGATGAAATGCCCATTAGCATAAGCGGTTAGAAAATATAATAGAATACCCCCCCTCCCCTCAACGCAGCTAATTATAGTAGCGCTGATCATCCTAAAACGAAGTTGTCTTTTCTTGTCTTATCAAGCGGATGTTTTTACGGTGGGTCAAGGTCGCCTCTGAAAGTGAACCTGTAATGGTGCAATCTTTTTTCTTCTGTGATCGGTTATTTCAATCCGTAAACCAGAACCAGCATTCTAAACTAACCGTTTAGTGGGCGACAGCTAAATAGTTTCAGCCGACGATAGAGGACCCTTCTTCAGCACTCAAGTTGGCGTCTGCCCAAGTTAACAGCTGTAAGCCCTATAGATATTAAATTAATCAATTATATTTATAGCTTATCTGACTGTCAATCTGAATCTGACATGTCATACTCATACACTAGTCATCATTGGCAATCAATCATTTCCAAGTTTTCTGTTCCCTTCTTCACCTTCATTCATTCGCCACATTGCCTTTGTATCTTGACTCGACCCTAGACTGGACCTAGGATCATTCCTACGGCAGAGTACACGAGTCTACTGTATGTACCCTGTAGAGTGTAGTGAATCCGAATGTAACATGATGTTGAACAAGTAGCAACTTGTTCATTCAGCCATGAATGATTCATTAGCTGAATATGTCGTGCCTGTCTTGTAGTTTTGCACCATCTCATCATAGACTAGAGGATAACTTTATACAGCTCATGGTATACTAACACTGCTGGTTAGAATGACCACCTTTAGTTTGTTTAAAAAGTCTTTTGCCTTAGAACTATATTAACTATTATATTACATGCTAGGAGTTTCTTTGCCAGTTGGTCGGACAGTTGCTGTAATTTTCTGTCATACTATTGCCTTTCCTTACTTCCCCTCAAATTCATGTTTTCACAGAGACGACACCCAAACAGTCCTTCGAGTAACCATCATTCATATTTGTGGTGAAGCATTGGAAGTTGTGATCAGACTCACTGTTTTTGCATTGTGGCTGTGATTGATGAAGGGGTCAATGAATTAATTATTATTCATGGGAAATGGTTTGGGCAGTTACTGACCTCAAGATTTCCTGGCTAAAATGTCCACCCTATACCGGTCAACATGTAACATATGCAGAGACTCTGGTAACATCAAATTGGAAGACATCATAAAAAGTCCCTGACCGCATTCCTTTTGCATGCTATTGAATCACGGGGCTTTCCAACAATGTTACTGGTGCTGTTTCCTGTGAATGGTTGCTTTGGACTGCCAATTATATTTTAATACCGCACAACCCGCACAATATGTGACATCTATTAAAAGTTTTGTTTGTGAATATCACATCTGTCTGTGATAGTCAACTTTATATTATCATACCTGTCTCGTGGCATTGCAATCAGCCTATCTCAAAGTAATTTTTAGGGTACTGAACATTTGGTGACCATGCTACAGCTCATGGTGAAGCTACAAGGCATGGGCAGGGTTAGTATAATAGAAATGGTCTAATCCCAGGCCCTACTCTACTCTACTACAGTACCCGCTGACTCAGTCCTGGAAGTATAGCTTGACAAAAATTTAATATAAACAAGATTGTGTCAAACTGTACCGCTTCTGACACCGAACTTTATGAGTCATTTAATCATGTATGGCCATGACAACGATCACCCACATTCTCAGCTCTCAAGAGTTTCCAAAAAAACCGATTGGCTCTGTATCACCATACCATAGCTGACATTCCGTGTAGTGCGTTTGTTTCGCATGATCGCCTCTTCTACTCTTCTCATGCAGCAGTGGCTGAAGTGACCCAGACGGAAAGTGACAATGATTGAGGTAGCAGGTGATGTGCTAGAAGGGGTGAGTGAAACTTACCATTCAGATACGCTGATTCAATCATTGAGTCATAATTCACTCTTCAGCTTTTTTCTCCGTAATGGTGAAGCTGTCGGGTTAAATACATTCTTTTTCGCCAGCTATGGCTTTCGTTGTTCGTCTTCAGTACTTGGCCATCCTATTTAACGGACCTTCTAAGCCTGAGACTTGTTGGAGCAGTAGGAGCTGGGAATTATGTGAGAAGCTCATTCTCACATTGGGTGCTCAGAATGACTTGGACGCGAGCCCAGGGTCTTTTGATCTTAATCCCAGTGCTGTAGCTAACTACTGAGCTATTCTGTTATCCTTGTTAGCATGGTGCGAGTAGATATCAATGCTTCACCTCATAGCGAGGCTTTTCTTTTGATCTAGGATTGGTGTGAGGAACTCTCTCTCATGATGGGAGCTCACTTTGACCGGGATTTGAACCCAGGTTCTCGTGGTTGTGGCCCCAGAGAGCAAGTATTTACGTTCGGTGATCTCTGACAGTTTTCAGAAACCTAGTCTCATTTTTACATAGATTTCATGGCTTGCTTTCATGATGGTCCATCAAGTGCTCCACAAAAATGTCACTCTGTTGGTAGCCTTCCTTATTTGATGTCGCAACCCAATCAAACCAGGGTGAAAGAAAAATGTGACCCCGATTTCAATGTTGAATTATGGACTTCTGGGTTTGATCTGAGCAGCAATCCAAACCAAGCGAGTGCCTTCATGTTTTTTTAATCAAAGCGACCACTCTTTTGCTTTAGGGAGGACAGATTCTGAGGAATAGTTCAGCATTGAGCTGCATTCTAGGAAAGCCTGTTTATATTCACAGTATCAGAGCTAAACGCAGTAAGCCAGGACTCAGGTGAGATTCATGTTGATCTCAATTCACTCAATGAACGCATCAGTCCTGATATATTTGGACACCATTAGTGATGAAGTGATTGTGTGCTGTTTTCTCGTATGACATCTTTGCCATTATGGTGAATACTAGCGAGTTGGATATTTCTTTTTTTCACCAGTTGCAGTTTAGCATGGGGTACCCGAGTGGGCCGGTATACGCGCTTCACCTCATAGTGAGGCTTTATTTTTACTGAGAGATGAAATTTACGTGAGAATATTACACTCACAACAATAGTTCGCCCTGACTACGACTAACCCAGGTTTGAACAATTTCGAGCCCGGCGCTCTTCCACTGATTTACCCGTTATCCCCTGCGTAAAGAGGGTTTGCAGCCAGTACAGCTGCAGCCAGATCCAAAATGATATTTTGTAGGCCTCAGCACTTATGTGGTTTTCAGCTGTTAGGACAGATTTGCCATGCTACTGTCGAAGGTGATGACGTGAACTCAACACAGGTGAAACTGGTACC
>Ga0224511_10003727_pt1 | contig 11153 bp, 6 predicted proteins | sample SF_May12_sed_USG_2_FD_169988 | JGI IMG/M metagenome (GOLD analysis project Ga0224511, IMG submission 169988) | Sediment microbial communities from San Francisco Bay, California, United States - SF_May12_sed_USGS_8_1 | ecosystem: Environmental > Aquatic > Marine > Sediment | place: USA...
CTTTAAAACATAGTGGGTTGCTTACTTTCTAGAGAAATTTCGTTTTTTATAAAAACTATTTAAATTCTAGGTCAGGTTGGGCACTATAATATCTCTTTCCGTCCTCTTTTTGTACTCCCTCTTTGTTGCCAAACCATCTATGACTTCGGATACTCTGACGCAGAGTTCATGTTTATCAAGCCGGCCACACCAGTCTCTCTACAGTACCACCAGCCATGTCAGCATCCCCTGAGACAAAGGTAACTGTGGCCTTTTACAAACAAGCATGCCAGTGCTTACCTTCGTTCACAAAAATAATTCTTTTCACATGATTTGAACCACAATCGGTTACAACCAGAGGTTTCAATCGTACTTTGGAGCATTAGGTCAGAACATAGGACTAAAAACAGGGTCAGTTTTTACTAGGAAAGGTTTATCACATAATTTTTATCTTGTATGTGACCTCACTTCAGAGCTGTTCAAAATTTTAAAAGGCTAGCCATCAAACCGGTGAGTTGGTTTTTTGTGGAAGGGCACCCCACTTTTAAAGACACCCAGTACAAGAGCAGCCGATTAGCAGTATGTCACATTGCTTTTTAGTGACCTGATAAAGGTCATCCACGGCCCATGTGTTTTACTCCTGGGAGCCTGGTAGCACTCCACGTGGTCGCTTTAATTGGGCGGGGCCCCTCATAATTCACCAGTAGCTAGTGATCAAGCCAGTCATGATAATCTGTTGGGAGAATGAATGTATAGAATTTTCTGTCCTCTTTCATTACCGGCCACGGGTGAAAATTTGGCTCAAGCTATACCGCCTCTCATCCATCCCTCAATGGCGCCACAAAATTTGTGGACATCAAGGAGGAAGGCCGACGTTCAGCTGTGGAGAGAGAAAGAGCAAAATAAATACAATGAATACTAACCAATTGTGAAGCTCGTCATCTTGGAGGTTGACCAAAGCATTTGTGATGCCCCAAAGCTGGTGGTATGAATCCTTCTGATCATTCGTCTGCTCCACATGCGGTACCTCCTCACATTTCTGCCTGCTGATGGGGAAATTATGGCCCGCTCAGGTTTTCTTCTTGTTGGTGCACTAGACCTTATTCTGCTCGCAGCTCATTTTCTAGGCTCTCTAGACCCATTTGTCCCTGTTGGCAGGCTTGTCCTGTTTGAGGGATTGGTGCCTGCTGTGCCACTAGGCTTTGCTGCCCCGGACCAGGTGGATATGAAGGTGTGGCACCAACTGGTGAGCTCTCTAGGTACAGTCCTTCCTGTTGTACTTGCTGGTAGGCCATGTGAGGGACTGGTGTCCAATGCGGCATTTCGCCTAGTGGTACTGCTCCAGATGAAGGGCTGACACCAGCTTGTTGCTGTCCATAGTATATTTCCCCCTGTTGTCCTTGCTGGTGGTAGGCTTGTCCCATTTGAGCGATTGGCGCCCCCTGTGGCATTAGGTACTGTAAATGAATTTGTCCCTGTTGTCCTTGCTGGTAGGCTTGTCCCATTTGAGGCATTACCACCTGCTGTGGTACAGGCCCTTGCTGCCCCAGTCCAGCTTGTTGCTGTGCATAGTATATTTCCCCCTGTTGTCCTTGCTGGTAGGCTTGTCCCATTTGAGGCATAAACACCTGCTGTGGTACAGGCCCTTGCTGCCCCAGTCCAGCTTGTTGCTGTGCATAGTATATTTCCCCCTGTTGTCCTTGCTGGTAGGCTTGTCCCATTTGAGGCATAAACACCTGCTGTGGTACAGGCCCTTGCTGCCCTAGTCCAGCTTGTTGCTGTGCATAGTATATTTCCCCCTGTTGTCCTTGCTGGTAGGCTTGTCCCATTTGAGGCATAAACACCTGCTGTGGTACAGGCCCTTGCTGCCCTAGTCCAGCTTGTTGCTGTCCATAGTATATTTCCCCCTGTTGTCCTTGCTGGTAGGCTTGTCCCATTTGAGGCATTAACACCTGCTGTGGTGCAAGCCCTTGCTGCCCTGGTCCAGCTTGTTGCTGTCCATAGTATGTTACTGGACCAATAATTACTGGCGGCTGTCCTTGCGATTGCGGAGAGGGGTAGTAGACCTGCTCTGGCTCATTTGTCAAGTTGGATGGTGCCGGTAGTACCTGCTGTGGGACTGACTGCTGCTGCAGTGATGCTGACTGCTGCTGATGTGGTGGCGTTTGCTGTTGATGCACTGGTGGTGAGTTCTGCTGCAGTGGTGCTGACTGCTGCTGCTTTGGTTCCCGTTGAAATAAAGGTTTGGGATCATTTTCTGTTCGTTCCCGGAAGATCTGCCTCGCTTGAGGGTGCTGTGCTTGCTCTTGTGCCATGTTTCCCTGTGGAACAACAGGGCCTTCGGGGTAGAAAAGTGCGCGTTGGCCAGTTATTTTTTCTATCCAGTAGTCTTGTTGGAAATTATGCTGGATCTCTTCACCAGGTACCAGATACAATTTAGGTACCGCAAGTACTGGATATCTCTTGTCACAGTGATAAACGTGGCTGCACTTAAAGATCTTCCTAACAGCCCTACAAAAGATCACATGATCCTCACTAGATCCTCACCCACAGCATTAATCCTCAAAGTTACCCTGGCTGCCACTGCGAATTACCGCTACCGCTCTTTACTTTACTTCACTGAGTTGTAGATGGTTTGGGATATGGAAATCCTCTTTAGATCAGACTTTATGTATCGGATTGTGTTCTGGTTTGGAAACTTCGAATATGAGCCAGTCACAAATTTTAAGGAATGCTACCTGTTTTCTGGACGGACCAGCTATGTTATGACATGGCCACAAGTTAAGATTCTTGACAGGTTTTGGAAGCATAAATCTGTCTCATATGATGGCTCAATCTAAGTTACATCGCTCAGGGTATTTCATGTTCAATAGAGAAAAGCTGTGTCAAGCACATTTACGATTCTACTCCTTTATTTTATTAGACTATTTGCTAATGACTACAGTAAAACAAAGAGCATCGCTAATGAGGTTTGCACCTGGACGGGGTTGGCGTTATAGAAGCTGGCCATGACCAGGGCCAGCTTCGATCTACTACAGGATCCAGTGAGTCAACGCAAAACAGACAGGTGATGGTCCTAAGAGCCCGGGGTCAGCTTTTGATTGGGACTTCCATCTCTTTGACTGATGGAGATTTCTTGTTCGCTGCAATTTAATCTATCCTGGTCCTCTCCCTGTGTTAGAAATTGAAATCCATGATATCTGTTTTTGAAGAGCGTCGTACTTACCAAATATTTTTGTTTGTTTCTGGCTTCCAATCCTGACAGAACCCAGCCTGTAATAATTGAAAGCATTTTATAAATTCTTTAAATATTCTGATAAATTACATGATATTGGATATCAAGGAGTTGTCAGAGTTGCGTACCCAGCTATGGAACCGGAATTTTAACGATTCCACCTACTATCATATGATGGCTCACCCACTGAATACAATGTGCACTTTCGATAGGTATAACTAGAGATTCGGTGCACAATTTGGGTGGAAATATATCTGGTTGGTTGCTTCATAACATTAATGATTGCGCACAGACTGCGGCAGACCTATTTGATTGAACTAGAAAATGGAAAATGTATTACAATTCATCGTACAGAGTTTGGAGGAGAGTAGGTAAAAACATATACTGTGACTTGCTTGCCTTTGCGCATCAATGACACTAATTGAGAGCCTATTTCTGCTTACTCCGCTACTCTCTATTTTTATGAATATAAAGAATTTGTAAAATGTTTCATTCAATGAAATATGACACAGTTGTTTTAAAAAAAACTGTCGAAGTCATTGGTTAGATGAACTCAACGATAAATGCGAACATTATAGAGCTCCACAGAAACAGACTTCGGTAGAATTATTTGACAGACCCATTAGAAAAGATTGGTGATAATTTTAGTAATACTTTGCCTCTAAACACAGCTAACAAATTAGCCTGTATGAACCTATGATGTGTGAGGAATCTGCTTGTCACCACGTTTATTGTTTATTCACAAGGAGGACCAACTCTGTCAAAGTTGATGGCTAATTCAAACTACACAGTGCATCTTCTGATGTCAAGGGCTCTGAGAGAAGGAGCTGTGTTAACGCTGAAGGTACGTTTTCTTGCCTTACTAACAAGCCACCTTTTTTTCTCTGGTTTTATCCTCTATGGCAGGAGATTTGCCAACATTTAGCTATGCAGCACACCCCGCACACCCCTGACACTGGTCAGTGTACCTGCGCACCCCTGACATAGGTCAGGGTAGCTGCACACCCCTGACATTGGTCATAGGCCTCGCACACCCTTGACACATACTGCATGGTTCTGATATGGAAAAAGAAGGATAAGGATAAACACTCCAGTTTCACGGAAGTAAAACTCATTTGAGGTGACCTGCAATCCTGTCAGGCTTACATGCGGAAACTCACCCCATATCCACCCTGCTCTTCGATCCATTTTTCAATATCGTGTTCGAGGAAGAATTCCAAACAGAATTCGATGAGCCTTGAAACAAGGATTATATCACCTGTTGTCGTATGATACAGCACCTCTGCTAGCTGGACCATATAGTGGATTGACTGCAAAACAGACCATTTAAAGCGCTACTTAACTATCCAACAATGCCTTATATATTATATTGATCTCTTTCTGGAGACATGTTATACATGCACTGTTCTCACCCATTGAGGTGGAGTGGCAACACCCAAGTGCAGTGTATTGCGCAATCGGATTCCGATAACTCAACCAGACATGACCAATCCTGAATTCCAAACCCCAGACAGACATAAACATTATCAGATACCATCACTGACTGCTCAAGTGAGATACACGAGGAACCCCTTTAAACATTAATTTGTATTTATGACAAACTTATAAACGAGATGATCGGCGTGCATGGAGAGTGACATCTACCTTTTCCTGCTCCGATGGGTAGTGCAAGCACATTTTTGATGGTGGATTCTACTCCCTCAGAACGCAAGGTCTGCACTCCCTGCCTAGTATCAGATTGTGAATTTTTAAAGTCTCAGATTAGACAAAGGCCGTCCGTCAGGTTAAGCTTGTCTTTTCATGAGACTTCCCCCAAGATTAACTGGCATATACAATTCTCATATAAGGAGCGACTGTGTGTCCTAGCACACGGCAACACCGTCGGATCAGATACATGTTCTTTTACCATTATGGCATAACACGGATCATGGATCACGGACCATGTGTGGGTCAGTGTCAGTGGTTTTATGCGCAATGTGGAGCGTGGGGCTTGCCGCAGGCCCAGACAAGAAACCGGCAATCCATATATGGCTGCATGATCTGAGTTTTTTACCATCTGAGGTTTCTGACCCCATGGATGGAGATGGCAACAATGGCACCCAACCTCAACTCACTCCTAAGTGCTGAAAATCTCACCCTGGTAAATATTTTACGTAACCAGCCATGCCAGCATTGCCTATCGCAAGCAACTAACCCCTCAATGAACAGTGGGCACCATTGGCAGTGTATGGCAAGAGAGCACCCCTTCAAAGGAAACTACGGGGCCAGCACAAACTAACACGCAAAGGGAAACCGCTATGAAAACGAACAGCCGGAAAAGGTAAACGGCGCACGCGCGGCCTTTGCTTGAGCCCGCGAGCTTTAGCCAATTGGATCTACTCCTTGACCTCTCACTCAGACTGTTGTTACCACCGGCTGTCAGTAGCAACGTCGCTGCGTTCCTACAGCTATCACCGTCCTCTAGCTGAGAAGACCGCTGGCTGAATTTGCAAATTCAGCGAAGAATGGTTTATGCGAACTTCGCAACAACCGCTGACTGGCCCGCACCGGTGTTGGTCCCACTTCGAGCAAGCAGGTACTAACCGCTCACCTACTTAATGCCCCGATGCATTGGATCTATCCGCTCGCGCGTCGCCCCTAGTGTAGCGCAACCCGTTTTCTTAGCCACTCCGTACATCGGACATTTAGGCACGCGCCGCTGTAGCCAGGTACGTTCTGCGAAAGGCTTAGCATTGGCTGGTTTTGGCACCCCTGTAGAACTAGACCCCTTCTCAGAAACTAACTACGATCTGTTTCCTTCGAAGGGGTGACAATATTTTCTACTTACAGCGACGACTGCGAGCCAAGTCACACGTCGAGATTGACAACAGTCAATAAAGATCTTGCTGAGTTCCTCTTTCAATTTATGTCTTCCATAATCGAAATTTATCTTCATTAGCCAGTAGAAAGTACTCTGCAAAGAAAAATGCATTGTTAATGTACCTAACAGTATTATAATATGGGGGTGTCTTAAGGGGATTGCCCCTTTGCCACTCGTGTCACCCGTGAGCCAATACCTAGTTTTCGTTTCAACGCGGTGTATGATGTGATTCCAAAATGAAGTTTGGTTAATTCTATACTAGTGTAGCTCCTCTTCGCAAACCCTCTAAGTCATCATGTTTGGTTGAACTTATAAGCAGACCAACATCATGATATTTCCAGTGCATTCAGCAATCGAGAAATCCTTTACATGTGCGAGTTATCAGAGTGGTTATGATGCAGATGGTCATGTAATGGTCAGCAAAACCCTTCGAGTATAGAGGATTCTGCAGCTAGAAAGATCAAAAGGTGTCTCATTTTTTTGCAGAGTAATTACAGCTTTAAGCTCAAATAATTTTTTACTAGAACCTTTAGAAGAAGACTACCACAGTTCTACTACTCAAAGCACTCATTAGAAAACTCAAATTCAATTTACAGACTTATTTATTTACAAGTAATGAGTTTCGGGTCACGTCGCTATCATAATGAATAAAGCCAGATGTGTTGCTTAAGGCTTCAAGGTAGACGTGTAGGTAGGTATCCCTGAAATCCATTGGGAACAGAACAAGATAACAGTAAGGGCGTTGTGATCATTTAAAGAATCCTACTGCTGTTGCTAACGTTTAGGAGTCATCTGGGAAAGCCTTTTGGTCATCAGAAGTGCAACTGACAATCGTTTGCATCTTTGCCATGTATGTGCCACCAAATGAGCGATATTTCATGTTTGAGCATCCACCCCAAGTGTAGAATATATTGTGTATTTTCTACTATAGGATGGAGAAAATCAAGTGAGGCATTGACGGAGAGATGGTGCGGCAGAAAAACAGATGTCGATAACATGAAGGCTGTGTTCAATATGAGTTCTATAATCCTGTTAGTTGGGATCAACTATAGCTTTGTGATTGTCCTAGGCGTACTAAACTGGCTTAGTGGGCTGTTCGGTAGTACAAGTAAGAAACTCAGTGTTCACGATAATATATACCTAGAATTGTGAAACTGCTCAATAATCTCTTTTTCCAACACCATGGAAACTTCAGGATCATTCTGGTATATCAAACCTATATAAAATTTCAAAAGCGCAAGTTCGAGCAAAACCCGAGTCTTGCCCATGTGGCATGGATGCTTATGAGGTCATTAGAAAGCATTGATCTGAGACTGGTCAAACAAAGGACATAGTGAAATTGTGTTGAAACCTGATGGAAGACAAAAATTTACATAGTGACACTGTTCCCTGTACCAGTTTTGTTGCGATCAGCTATTCTGGACAAAAATATCCAGTTTTACACTCGCGAACTTCCAACAATTCTAGATTAGTTGACAGTAGTTAAAGATTCTCTAACAACATACATGTACTTCTCATTTTCACTTTACTCGTATAGCTCACGATTGGGCCTTCAACATAATTTTATTGTTGCATATATATATTGCCAGATTTCAGATCAGAGAAAGAATTTTCAAAGGACTGAGTGTACCTGGCAGTCTGTTCAAAGAGACCTATCAAGCAGTAAGAACCAAAGCCATTATGCTGAGTCTGAAATCCTGGTGTTTAAACTCATAGAACTACATGGTTTGAAACAAATAGTGAAATTGAGATATAGATTGAGAGGCATTCGTTACCTGTGCAAAACGTGCTAGCCAATCTGAACAGGAGTGGGTTTTCTCATAGGCTCGCATTATGTTGATAGCCGGACAGCCACACTTAAATCCTCCGACGGGAACCGGTGTCATGGCTCTCAGACTGACCTCATCAGCTCCGTAGCGAGATAACCTAAAAATTAACCAATTGAAACTTAACCTGAAGTTAACTGCTAATGGAAACATCTATATTTTGCGATCGGTGCTCTAGACTTTTTCTCTTTCCAATGCACCTTTTGCACCACGCACTGCCTCAAATAGATGAGTATGTGATCTTGGGCCTTTCAAAGGTACTCCATTGTGTTCTACTCCTTTTTAGAATCCAGTGGGTGGTCTAGTGAGTGGGCGAGGCAGTAGTGCCCATTAGGTCAGCCAATAATGGGTCACAATTACAATAATATACATTAATGTTAATACTTTCGTGACAGTCCCACATTTTTCCGTCTGTTAGGGTTATATTTCGGTATCAATTATTTTGAAATGGTAACCCAGATCATATTAAAGACCCTGCGCATTAGAGAATGAATCCGTGACGACTATTCTTACAACGGTGTCGAAGCCACGTGGCCCAATTAGTTGTCTGCTTTGTAGTTAATCATCGAAATCTTATGGAAAATGTGCCCCTTTCTAGGTAGCTGTTATGACTTTTAAAGGGGTTATGACACGGTCGATGGTAGACGTACTTTTGTAGTTGTGTTCTCCATTCTTAAAGGAAGGCAACTCCGCATTCATTGCAGCGATAACTCGAATAACTACGGCCCAAACGGAAATGAAATGGGATCCAATTACTAAAAGCTAGTGATCTTCACTTCTTATAACATCAAGTAGAACTTAAAATTCGACATAAGGTTGGAGAAACTTGTTATAAAAACTGCTCTGTCGGCTTTTCCTCGCCTTGAATAGAGGCCCATTGCGTTCGTGCCTCTATCATTTCACACTAATGGACTGAAAAGTATGTAGCTGAGGGCTATAAGTATGCTCATTGGATAGGGCTACATCTAAGCTTCCACTTGAACTGGGTATTGGGCCATTTGTTCATGGTAGGTTTCATAATCTACAAACAAGTGAAGTCACTTTTGCCCATGTCATAACCCCTTTAATTAGTCCCACCTGCTGCATGGCTCTAAAGTTCCAGTGAATAACACTGGAACTAAAATTTTGGCTATACAACAGGATTGCCCATGTGATTGGTCAGATCCTTATCAATTATGATATTAGAAATGACCTGGAGAACCAGGCACAGCTCCACCGCTTGAAAAAGGGTGAAGGTCATGGAGTAGCTATTTATAGCCATCAAAGAAGTGGCTCTGAAAGAGCCAACTTGTCCCAGCTAAGCTGTAACTGGGGTGGGGAGCCAGTCTTCTTTCTCACGCCTTTGCGGCTTGCCTTCCCCACCTCTGAAGAGAGTCAGGTACCCATTTACTGCTGTGTGAACAGAGAGAGTTATTGAAGAATTCAGTGTCCAAGCAGTGTTTTAAACCTGGGACCTTCAGCACTATTGGTGAGGGCTCTAATTATCACTCAGCTACAGTACCTCACAGCTTCAATGCTTGAATAAAATAAATTGGGGGAAAGCTCTTGAAAACTCGTACCCCGCTACTCTCGGTGCATTGCCGACTTCCATTACTCAACTGTTACGACAACAAAGACTGGGTAACCAAATTGATCTTTCAAGCACAAGAGTTCTATCGGGAACTGAGACACTTACCTGAGTAAAATACATTGCTTAATGATTGTTGGTGTAGTGAACACTCTTCCTCTCTCTGTGATTTCTGCTAGTCCTACAGAGAGCACATACTGTGGTTAATGATGTATGAGAGAGGAACGTTCAGCAGCCCAACCAGAGAAAGCATAATTGATGGGCCGTTGTCAGAAACCCAATTATATGGTGAGGAGGCTATTGGGCCCGCAATATTGACTTCAGCAGCCCGCGTGAAGGCCTCCTTTTTCATATTAATACAGTACTGCAAGTCAGTTGCTTTCTATAGACTCATCTGCGAAGTATTCTGGTTAGAGAAGGCATTTCACTTTGTTGGCACTCCTAACTCCTAAGCTTGAAGCTCGTTGGTCTGCTGCGAGTTGGGATATATGTGAGGACTTTACTCTCACAGTGGATGCTCAGCAGGATCTTCCAATCTTTAGCCAAGCGCTCTAACCATCAAGTTATCTCCACTATCTCCTTTACCTTGATATGCTGCCATGGTCCTGCCTGGCTCTGTCTTCAAAGGTCCACCCACTAGTGCTAAACTCTGACCGTCGAATGAAGTGGGAATGTTAACCCTTCATTCCAGACAAGTCAGAAAAATAGCCTAGATAAGCAGACAAATATCTATAGAAAAATTGCTAGAGACTATACCTCAAGAAACCATCAGAGGCCTATACTCTATCGAGGTCTTCGACGCAATGAGAGCAATTCAATTCAATAATGATTTTTTCAAAAATTGAAAAGAAAAATGTAGGCGATCTAGAGTCTAGGCCAAATAAAACTGAATTGTCCATCCATGGCTACATGATAGAATTGCCGCAGAGAAAAGGGAAATAGTGGAGCTATTGTTTTTCTGGTGTAAGTTAAGGCTAAGCATCACATCCTGGATTCTTCTTCTTCGCATCTCCATGACAAAACAGCAGCTGTCAGAAGTGGTCATGGGTCATGGGTCTTATTACATAGGGGACTATGCAGGTTCTGAGAAATGTATAATCATATAGAGAAGATAACTCGCATTGTGGTCTATGTGCCTATGCAGTAACAGTTACTTGCCATTTTACCAGTAATAACGTAAAGTATAGATTATAGTCATGTGTAGATTTCTAGGTGAGATCACTAGTTGATAATTATGGCGTTGGAACTTACAAGCAATGAAATTCTTTGCACATGTAACCTTTTCATTCGGGAACCTCCGCAGTCTGCATGCAGACATATAAAACAAAATCTATCACCAACATTGATTTTGGGACAGCCTTTTCGTGACAGTCTTTGTTCCTAAGATCAGCGGGTAATAGTCCTGACTAGTTTTGCAAATACCCAGACCTACCCAGCACATGGCTCCAAAATCTGTGGCCATTAGAGCATCAAGGTGTCCGTGTTGGACATATATTGCAGTAGAATAAAAAGTTCTCCACACAATGAGCTCATATCTGGGGAAATTTGGCGACACCCCTATAAACATGAATACGGCAGGTATTACAGAGCATACGTCCTATAGTAGTACATGGACTCCATTGGCACTGCAACAGGTCTTCCAAACATCTATTACCGCATATAAAGTAGATTCTGACCCTTCAGGTG
>Ga0224511_10003728_pt1 | contig 11152 bp, 7 predicted proteins | sample SF_May12_sed_USG_2_FD_169988 | JGI IMG/M metagenome (GOLD analysis project Ga0224511, IMG submission 169988) | Sediment microbial communities from San Francisco Bay, California, United States - SF_May12_sed_USGS_8_1 | ecosystem: Environmental > Aquatic > Marine > Sediment | place: USA...
GCAATGAAATATGCCACACCGCTGACGCCCCCTAGCGCATGAGCGGGACTCTATTTTCAAATGTAAACAACATAAGTCCATGTTCCATGAGGACCAGAAACTGTTAAACTGTTTGCTAAATTTTTGAATTTACAGTAGTTGTCAGAGGAGGCCGAATTCATATGCAAGGTCGCACGTTGTGTCGCACGGACGGCCGCAGACAAAAACACATAACAACCGTAACCGTAGTTGCTGTTTTCTCAGACATGCTTTGTTTTCCGTTTGTGTGCGTGCATATGTTTGTCAGTGCCTTTTGCCGGTTATTACATACACTTTCTTTAAACGATTCAAGTTAAAATGTTTACATACCGTCAGTATGTCAAGGTCATCGGTTGACATATGGACCGCTCCGTGTACAGGGTGTAGATAACCACTTGATACCGTTTCCAATGATTCCTCATTCAGTTCACAAATGCCGGCCTGTTCTTCAAAGTTTACTGATTTACATTTCGTTTCTCGAAGGCACTGCGAACCGCAAAGTTTCAGGTCCTTTGTCTGATAGGTGTAGTAAGTTGAAACGTTTAGTATCGTGTCAACCAACTGACTCTGGAGTGCCAATCGCGTGCACGTCCCCGAGGCATACACACTGATAAGGGCACTTGTGAAAACGATTACACTACATACAAGCATGTTGTGTCGATGTTTTGTAATTCGTTTTTATAGTTTTTTACTTTCACATATCATATAACATAAGCCCATTCTTTCCATGTTTTTTATGTTTTATATACTAGTATTTCACCGTCCTACATGTAACCCTTGATCAAATGTGACACATCCTACGGCGTCTGTGGAACTGCTATAGGTTTTTTTAGTGCGCACACTAATTGACAGTACAGTATGAGGCAACACCCAATATTGATGTTTGCCTTGACGACCTAGGTTGGAGCTAGTTTATGCATTTTATTTTGTTAAAACACTTCGAACTGTTGAAAACGTGTGATGTTTGCTGCAACGCAAGAACACTTTTATCCCCTTCGCCTACCATGGCATTTATAACCTCGTCGGGATAACCTAACCAGTAAACAATAACAATAACACGCTCATATTGATGTGAAACAGGGTAAGCGGGATTACAAACATAAAACTATATAGCGTGAAAATAATAGTTGTGCTTTTAGAATACAATTAGATAGTCAAGCATCGCAAATACCAGATAGCGTAATGCTATGCATTACGGCGTGCGATTCAGACGGTTAATTTTCTTTAACGTAACTGGTTTGACAAGTTTTCATGTTTGCATGCTTTTTCGTGTCGAAATAGGTATTTTTATTTCAACATGTACTACATGTTTTAGTTCAAAGTGTTGGTGTATAAAATTTCGAAACACATATTTTTAAAAGGCATCCTTGAAATATTCACCAAATGACACTTATTAGAAACATTTTAAAGGTAATGATAAACGTGTTCAAATTAAAAATGTAACTAATGTAAAATGTAAAGGTTAATTGTTAAACTACTGTATATTTTGTAAATTCACATATCTCAACATAATGTGTGTGTATCTCAACATGTACACTCACACATTATATACATGTACCTAAAACACATATACTCATATTTGTAAATTAATAACAAAAATTGTATTCGAACCTTCGCCCATAACAGTGGACTATTAAACGCGTTTCAAATAAATCCTCTGTTTAGCCCACTGAGCTATTTCACCTTGGTGATACATATTGTACATGTAGGATTAAAGCTAAGCTGCCGATCACGCGGAATTGTTGACTGGGTCAATTTATATTTAATATTGATACACCTGTTTACATGTAATGGTAAAAACCAATAGTACGCCCGGATTATTACTCCTCATTCTTATTTGTTGGGGGGAAAAAGAATGCTTTTAATTTTTCAAAGATAGTTCTTGTTCAATGTTCAAGATTTGGGTTTGTTGATTGTTTTCGTGTTCAGATTTCTCGTTGTGCCAGCTGGCTATACAATGTATGTTAATGCATGTGCGATAAGACCTTACAATTCGTTTAAATCATGCACTGTTGTTACTATTTGCATAATCCTCACAACTCGAACTGCAATATCTCGTTTACATTTTAACTAAAGTAACTTTGTTATTTGAAGTCGGATTTTACAACTATTTGACAGGCGCCTTGTGACGTGACCAATGTGCTTGACCCGCGTCACCAGAACACCCTTACGTGACCGCTGGCAGATCTTAGGGAGTTATTACCGTCGTATAAGCCTTTTATTATATACCTGAATATTGTGTTTAACGCCAATGGACTATACAGTATATAGTGCTTTTGCACCCATTTTGACGCCCTTGATTTCATACCTGCGCCCTGTGACGTGACAAATGTGCTTGACCCGCGTCACCAGAACACCCTAACATGACCACTGGCAGATTTAAGGGAGTTTTTACCGTCGTTTAAGCCTTTGATTATATACATGTATCTGAATCTTGTGTGTAAAGCTAATAGGCTGGCAGAATGTAGCGATTTTTACCCATTTTGACGCCCTTGTTTTCATACCTGCGCCCTGTGACGTGACAAATGTGCTTGACCTGCGTCACCAGAACACCCTAACATGACCTTTGGCAGATTTGAGGGAGTTTTTAATGTCGTTTAAGCCTTTGATTATATACCTGAATCTTGTGTGTAACGCCAATAGGCTGGCAGAATGTAGCGATTTTCACCCATTTTGACGCCCTTGATTTCACACATGCGCCCTGTGACGTGACAAATGTGCTTGACCCGCGTCACCAGAACACCCTAACATGACCCCTGGCAGATTTAGGGAGTTTTTACCGTCGTTTAAGCCTTCGATTATAATATGTAAAGCATACTAAATAAATTAATAGTGTAAAAGGAATTGCAAACTTTTGCGACAAATAATGTGTTATAGGACAAAAAATTAAAAACACAACACCAACAAAACGAAAACTCAAACATAAAAACCCTTGCCTGATCCGGGGATTTCACCCGGGACCCCTTCCCAAATCGGATGCGTTAGCATTGCACCACTGAGTCAACTGAGAGTTTATCTAGTGTAGTCAAGCCATTTAACTGTTTCCACGCACCAGGTCGAAAGGTAAATAAACAAAGCCAAATTTGCGAGCCAGACATTTTCACAAATACATAAAAAACTGATGAAAGGGAAAGCCCTCAGGAAGCATAGCCTGCACGAGAAAACAGCAGCCTCGGTTTTATTGAAGCTGTTCATCAGTGGTAATGAATGATGCCACACCACTGACGCCCCCTAGCGCATGAGCAGAACTCCATTTTCAAATGTAAACAACATACACGTACACTCAATGATCCCTGAGGACCACAAAAATATGACTACACAATGATGTTTTCTGTAATATTTTTACATGCATGAATAACTAAATTTGGCAGTTTCTCATATTTACGGGAGTAGGTTTCGCTGCTTAAATATGGTTAAAATGTAAGATGTAAACAATTCTGACCTAAAAGATACAGATATAGCATCTTTAAAGCTCACAGTACATTCTACTCTAAAGAAACAGTACATGTTAAAATACATGTACCTACATTATGTTGCAATATTATAACTGAACAGTACAATGTGGGTGTCCTGCATTGCCTGTTGTTATGATTTATATCCAGATGCTGTCATAATTTTATTTAACAATATAAACGTTATGTGCCACTTTGCTGCTGTTGCTTATGTCACGTTGTTCTAAATCTGTTTGTTTAAATGTATACGTCCTTAAACGAAGCGTTTTCACTTAAACGTCATGCTGTCTGTTCAACAGTATGTACATTGCAACACGTTACGGTTAAGCCGTATGTTCACACGTTTGTAACATCCTTTAGCACGTACCTGTCTTGCTTTATATCACGTTTGTATGGTTTATGTTCAAATGTATACGTCCTTTGGCACGTTACTGTCATGCTTTATAGCACGTTTATTGTATGCTTTATGTTCAAAGGTATACGCCCTTTGGCACGTTAATGTTATACTTTATATCACGTTTATGTTATGCTTTATGTTAAACGTATACTGTTCTTGCCGTTTTTCTATATACGCATTTTCACATTACTATTATACTTTATGTTCAAATATAAAAAAATTTAGCGCGGTACTGTAACGCTTTATATCTGTTATGATACTTAACGTTTTAACGTATACGGCGTTGCTACTTACCTGTCGTGATTCATGTCACGTTGTTGTCACGCTTTACGTGGCAGGTCGACGTCGGTGTGTGCGGCCCGGGGGAGACGCGATGACGGAGCGAGAGGCGGGCATGACGCCCTGGCTGTTCTTCAGTATCGCCGTCTGCGTGTTCGGCAACTCCTTTCTGTACGGATACAACATCGGCGCCGTCAACTCGCCCTCCATGCACATGGATTCTTAGGACATAATAGCTTGTAATTACATATGTGTTCGTCTCTGACATTTTAAAGACATTCGATAGTTTTTTACGAAGGATTGAAAATTAAACCAAGTTTTGTAGTTTTCATTGCAAAAAGGTAAGTACATCTGGTGGAGTGAAGTATGTGCTCTCTAATTTGATGCTGATGCTGTTGGAACATAATATTTTGTTCTATTTAAATCGAACACTTAACCACTTAGCTGTCCTAAACGTATTGGATATAATACGTAGGTTATTCGATAATCGACTATTTAGATAAAGTACAATGAATTAAGTGCGTCCATTGTCAATACCTTAATTTTATTATTGTATATTGCTGAATAAAACAAGAACTATAATTGTGAGTGCATATCCTGAGTGGGGCCTATGTCATTTGTGGCTTACCTACTACCGCGCAGTGGGAGTCACAAAATATTGGTTAGATCTGAACATACAAATGTTTAACGTATGTTTCGGGTAACGCGTCGTATATAGAATATTGCAGCGACTTAAATGTTGATATTGTTTTTCTGTTTGCTTTTAATATTATTTGTTATCTTTTATTTATGACAACATGACATGCTTTCATATAAACAGAGAAAGAAAAAAAAACACGACTCCACCTATCTTTCTCTTTGAAAGTGGTTACCAGAAACACATTTTTTTATTTATTTAGGCCTTAAGGGTAACATAAACCCTAAAATAAAGACGGCGACGTTAAACAAGAATGTGTGACCAATTTATGTACATTAATGTTAATCACGAACCGGTGACCGGCAATAATTTCCACTGCTCAGATAAAGGGTTTAAAGAGTTCGTAAAGTAATTAAATTGCCACTTGTTATTTGTTTCTCCAAGTATTGCAAACATCACTTAAGCAATAATGAGATCTACTTCTATAACAAGTTATACACTATAAAATGATTATATTAAGTTTAATAGTCCAGACCACAGTGACCATAGTCACCACAATGGTAAAACAAGTATTAAGTTATAAACGCACCGCACATTAATCATTCATGTTCAATAAATAGTTTTTGCATTTCATTAACATCAGCTTTAAGCACAGCAAACTAAAATAAATATAACATTGTGACCCATGCCTACCATTCAAAAATAGGGTATGATTGAAATCATGCGTCAATGGGGTAGCTTGAGCTTTTTTGATGTTACGCACCGTTAACGATAGTTTTGATAGAAGGGGGTCCGGGGGTCCGGGGGTCCTCCCCCGGCAAATACATGTAATTAATGCGCGATTCATTGTGCATTTTGAAACAAACAAATCCAGACACAAAACGTTGTTTATTCTGAACATTTTTAAAAGAGTTTGAAGAATGGAAACAGTCAACTCGAATTATAGCTACTGAATATAGCTTTTTCAATACAAATCGCAAGCAAACATAATAAAAGCAGCTTTGGCTACTAACACTAGGGGTCGAACCCGCACGGTCGCCTTATTCACTGCGCTTACAGGATCTTTATTCCGTAAGAAGTGGGCAACTGAAAATAAATGAGTATCTATAAATATTATACCTTTACATGGATTTCATGTTAATAAGTACCGTCATAACCACGTTTTCGTTTTGTGTATAAAAATTCCTTTTCTGACAAATTAATATGTACTCGTTGACACCTGCAGGTCCCCCTGATGGAGAAGCTTGGCCGGCGGCCGCTGCTCATCTTCCCCATGGGCGGCATGGTCGTCTCATTCATCGTCCTCACCATCTGTCTCAACCTCCTTACGTCAGGCAACTTCCAGGTAACGTATCGTATATCGTACGTGGTGACCGCCAGTAGTGGTTGTAATGTATGGTGTTTTCCTTTTTTGCTGATAGTACCACTAACAAAGACATATTTTTTATTCAGAGTTGATTTTAAATTGAAATTTATCAATGTGCTTTTGTTGGATTTCAGGATCAGAAAATGACGTTAGCAATTATCTGCATAATAGTAGTACACACCTACGTTATAGGGTTTGCCCTAGGGCTAGGTAAGAGCTTTGGAACTTCTTTTAACAAATATAAAATGTTAGGGGAAAAACGACGCTAGGATGAGATTCGTCATAAGATGAATATTGGTGGTTTTATTTTTGTTGTTGTTTATTTGTTTTGTTAATTTTCTCTGGATACTAAGACTAGAAAAGTAAATTTCCCGCAAACGCGTCATGTAAGTGTATGTATGTTGTGAGGCTTTGTCACGTGCACGTGTTCCGGGGCCTATCTTGTTCATCGTGTGCGGGGAGATCTTCCGACAGGTGCCGCGCCTTCTCCCTCGCCTTCAACTGGGTGTGCAACTTCACCCTCATGCTCACCTTCCGGTTCATACAGGTACGCGGTTGACAGAGGGAGGGTTGGGTTTATGGGTATCGGCTGGTAGGTGGAGAGGAGGGGGCGGCGGGGTAAACGGGGCACTAGCGGATCCAGGGGGGCACCCAGCGCGCGCCTCCTCTAACGGCCGCTTACCTATGATTTTTTTATGCCCAAAACGCTAATTTTTTCAAAGTCCACGCCTCCTTTAAGGTCAAATCCTGGACCCGCCACTGCGGGGGATGTTTGAATGGGGTTGATTTATGAGTATCGGCTGGTGTATGGATGAATAGATGGTTGGCCGGAATGATGGTTTGATAAACAATTACAAGATTGACTGTGTTGGTGTACTTACGAACAAATGGACGTGTATTATAAGTTCTAGTTGCTAAATAACATAGGATATACGTGACACAATTATAATAGTGCGATTAAATGTTATTCATTTTATATTATCTATAAAGTAACCACACTTCAAGCAAACTTTTAACTTTAGAACTAATAATAAAAGTGCAAAATGCCTGGGTATTTGTCTGTTGTATTACAGAAGGGTATCGGCGCCTACACATGACTGGGTATTTGTCTTTTGTATTACAGAAGGGTATCGGTGCCTACAATGACTGGGTATTTGTGTGTTGTATTACAGAAGGGTATCGGTGCCTACAATGACTGGGTATTTGTGTGTTGTATTACAGAAGGGTATCGGTGCCTACAATGACTGGGTATTTGTCTGTTGTATTACAGAAGGGTATCGGTGCCTACAATGACTGGGTATTTGTGTGTTGTATTACAGAAGGGTATCGGCGCCTACACATGACTGGGTATTTGTATGTTGTATTACAGAAGGGTATCGGCGCCTTCATGACTGGGTATTTGTGTGTTGTATTACAGGAGGGTATCGGCGCCTACACATGACTGGGTATTTGTGTATTGTATTACAGAAGGGTATCGGCGCCTACATGACTGGGTATTTGTCTGTTGTATTACAGAAGGGTATCGGCGCCTACACATATCTGATCTTCATCGTCATCCTGATTATCGCCATCGTCTTCATATCCATCTTCGTGCCCGAGACCAAGAACAAAACGTTTGACGAGATCGCCGCCTCCATAGCGTTTGGGCGCGCCTCGCGGTCCGGGAGCCTCAATGTGCAGGGTGACGAGATCGCCGCCTCCATAGCGTTCGTGCGCGCCTCGCGGTCCGGGGGCCTCAATGTGCAGGGTGATGAGATGCAGCCCATGCAACGCTAGTGGTCGTCTGCACAAACCAGAACTTTTATATTGTATGTACAATATAATTATAAATATATAGGTTTCGTTTATTTGTTTGTTTATTAACTCGACACCCTTTTCATCCCTGGTTTAGACTATATCACAGTGGTCAGTCCACCTAACCAGCGTTCTTGGGCTCACCACTATATAGCTACTTTCACTTTTCCTCCGCAAGTCACTGACTTTTTCCTCGAATCAATTAGCTCTAAACATTAGCAGACCACTGTGTCATACTAAGCGAAGTGTGTAGCGTCATTCACCGCGAATACTTTTTGCCGCACACAGAGGGACACATATACATGATGATGATTTCCCATTATGTGACGATGCATTTGTAATATATAGTTTTTGGAACTTAATGCAATGCCTTTGTAATGGACTATGAAGGATACAGATTTGTATTTTTTTATCAAGATATAAACAAAATGTTTTCATTAAAATGTGATATATATTATGCTTTTACTTTCCAACCATCGAACATTCTTTTTAAAATGCAAGTTACCTTTGTTTGCTTAAATAAAATGAAAGGGACATAATTTTACAACTTATTATCTCCCTTTAATGTGAATAGAATGAACAATATTGTTTTTAAAATAAAAAAAAAATAAAAAACTGTGAAAAGCGGTGTGTCGGATCGTCTGTAAATGGCATATGTTTTAATAAAAAAAAGTTTTTTAAACTTCTACCTTGCTGCAAATCTGCGCATTTATTACAAAGGTCTTACCTTAAGGCTTACGGCGCTAAATGGAAACACATGTTGCAGCAATACAGAAGAACCACAAACCTTTTAACATTTAAGAATATGACACTATAAGATAAATCACCAAGCAGCTTTAAAAAATCTATTTTTATTATTTTAATTTTGAACAGTTTACACTTCCCCTGGGTCTCCCGAGAGGGGGGGAATGAGAGACCCAACGGGACGGATACATTGAAAACAACCCGGAGCGAAGAACGGACAACGCCCGATACAGTAGTCTGCCCATGTTTAAAAGTCTGTAAAAACTTCCGAGGGCTTAAGATTCACCAGGCGAGAAGCAGCTGTCAGCGAACTAGAAGTCTGAGGCAACGCAATTGGTTACCTGGTAAGACGGGGGGACTGGTCCGGTGTCCAACCATAGTACCAGCAGTCTCTCGGCACCAGTTCTGTCACTAGCTGGAAGAGGTTGCTCGCGTGAGGAACTTTAATCCTTAGAACCAATTAAAGCAATTATAGAGACTCAAACAACTGAGGGTGAATGTTCAGACGGCGAACAGTCTTTGACTTCAACAACCAATCAAGTGTCACCTATATTTGGCATACACAGAGCAGAGGAATCACCAATATTCCCTCCCAGTAATTTCCAACCAAGACAAGACAGAACTAATATCGGTTACATTAAGTAGGAAAGCACCCAACTTCGCTGGGACGGTTTGGTTGTGAGGGAAATGATAGGAAACAGAAACTTGAACCAATCCCAAACAGACGAGAACGAGAGCGGAAAGAGTTAATGGAATAAACTTTACTCCCTAAGAAAGAGGTCCAAGAAAGCCAGCGCAGAAGAAACGAGAGGACTGGCAGAGATAATAGATCAGTTACGATCAAGACTGGAGACCGTTACGACAGCTGAGCGACTTAGAAGGAAACGGAGAGAACGAACAAGAAACATTGCAGTCTTTGTTGCAAACCCCTACACTAATCATGGATTATCTGCAGATCCCACTCAACTCGGTTGTCGAAGAATACAAAGTAGCAAAGACCAGACTGTACTTGACGCTACGAGACTCTGAAGATGAAAAGGTCAGAAAGGCTGGAATCGAAGTAAGAACATGGAGGAAGTGGCCAGTAACCAAGGCGGTCGAAGCGGAAAGTAGTCTACAACACCAGGTCATAGTAGGAACCACTAACAAAGATCGAGAAGGTCTAGGACATGGACAACAACCGACATGGAACAAGGCAGGTACCCAGGTAAAACGCAGTATGGTACAGCAGGAGATAAGAAGATCAGAAGAATCACACCGACCAGCTAGGTCAGTCAAGATGGGCCAGCAAGGAAGTTGGAATCGTTGGAATTTGACAGAGAAGGTAGCAGGAGCTCTGGCAGTATGAACCCCTCCAGCTCTCCTTTCTGTTTAGATTGGTGTATGATCTGCTACCAACACCAACAAACCCAGAGAGATGGAAGCTGAGCGAAGACCCAAGCTGTCCACGGTGCAAGCAGATTGGAACACAACATGTTTTAACAGCCTTTTCTACAGCTCTCTCTTAAGGTCGATACAGATAGCAGCATGACCAAGTCTTCCGTGTACTATCAGACATCCTGGAGAAAGAGAAAAGACCAAGGGACCAGGGTTCATTAACTTCGTAAAACCAGGACAAACGGCAAAGAGTGTCCAGGAAACAGGCCTGCTACAAGAGGCAAGACATTGGGAGATGAAGGTGGACATACAACAGAAGTTTGTCTTCCCAGATTTCGTACAGACAGGTCTGCGCCTAGACATAGCCATCTGGTCTACAGTCCCGAAGAGGATACTCATAGAACTGATCCAGTGTGAAGAAAGAACAGATGAGGCTAATGACAGGAAGCGGTCCAAGTACCAAAATCTAGCAGACTTGTACAGGGAGAAAGGAATCTCTACTTGAGTCTTCCCTGTAGAAGTAGAATGCAAGGGCTTTCCGGCCCAATCAGTTTAGAAAGCCTTGGGAGCCTTAGGCATGAAGGGCAAGACAAGGAAAACTTCAGTACAAACTCTCAGTAGAGCAGCTGAGAGAGTGCCCAGTTGGCTCTGGCTCCGACGTAATGAAGCTACAGTGAAACTTGCTTGTAACGACATCGACTCGGACTGACCTTTAATGTCGTTACACGGAGGTTGTCGTTAGAGGCAGCTCGCTGTTTAACAGGCCTCTACTTAGTAATGGTTTTTACTTATATTAAATGGAGTCAGTATATCATGGTTTTATCTATCTTTTTTATGTTTTTGTAACTATAGATAAATAAAAAATATTGATATATGCGTGTTGCTTCTTATTTAATATGTTTTAATAAACATAGATTAACATTTAATTTATTGAATGCAATTACATGTACACAATTAAGAAAAAATACATGTACACAAAGAATTTGTCAATTGTCGTCAGCTGTTTCTGAGATTTGTACTCAATAGTACATGCGTCATTTAAGTCAATAAACTGCATTACAGTGCTCAGATATTTCGGCTATTTTTGT
>Ga0224511_10003729_pt1 | contig 11151 bp, 6 predicted proteins | sample SF_May12_sed_USG_2_FD_169988 | JGI IMG/M metagenome (GOLD analysis project Ga0224511, IMG submission 169988) | Sediment microbial communities from San Francisco Bay, California, United States - SF_May12_sed_USGS_8_1 | ecosystem: Environmental > Aquatic > Marine > Sediment | place: USA...
ACATGAAATTGTCGACATTTATTTGTGGTACACTAGGCCCCGCCGCGCATTGTGTTTGACCATTGCCGACAAAGTTAGTGACCGTTGGGCTACAAATGTCATTATTTGGACAAGCATCGCCATCTACCACGTTGTGACCACGTGGGAGAACACCAGATGTGCGGATAATTTCCTCAAAATCTATAACATGTACATTCTCACCCGCATCCCCGGCATTCCCAGCGTCGGTGTTCCCACGTGCGCGTAGACGTTTCGCCGGCGGCCCTTCTACAGCCGGCTCCGGTGCCTGCTCGCCGTTGTTCCCATCCCTCGCTGCCACGTTGCGTCCATTTCTCGCGACCACTTGTCGTCTAGGTCGACCAGCGCGACCTCTACCCGGCATTATTACTCAATGTTGCGTATGAAAGTCTGTAAGTTTTCTCAATTCCAACAACGTTATGTCTAATAGAAAGGAAACAATTAAGTAACAAACACTAAACAAAATCCAACACTAAACAAAATCCTTTGTTTTTAGTAAAATGTGACTCTTGTATTATTAACACCTATGAAGCACCTTCTCAACAGGTGTTTATCACAATGTTGATAGTCCAGTGTCCCCTCTCGTGAGAAAACTAACTAGGCTCACTGATTGTGTCTTCTTGAATAATTACCCTTGTCTGTTCTGTAGATTAAGCTTCCCAATTATCAACACAAATAATTTGGTATGTCCCCTTATCAAACAGTTCTCACAAGCTCACACCCTTCCTACAGATAATAGAACACTAATTGCTACAATAAAGTCTGTAAGTTTTCTCAATAGAAAGGCCGAATACACTATGAGCCGCCTCTTATATACCCCATCCATGACGTCACAGCGGTGATTAAATCGGTACCTATGTCGGCAAATAAGCTATTGTCGTCTGCTCGTATGTATACAAGAGGTTTAAGGTTTAAATTAGCGTATAAGCATATCAGAAGGGATAACGCTATAGCTTTACCAAAATAAAATAAATTAATTATTAGAAATTAATTTGTATTATTACAGTAAATAACATTCCACTTCATTTAAAACAAATGCAAAATTGAATCTTTTCATTCAAAACGACCTAAACATTTTTACAATGCAACTGCAATTATAAACATATATAAGGAAATACACTGACCCTAATTGCAAACGCCCCCTGTATTCTTTTGTCCATATCTTCTCGGGATATTATCCGATATACATAAAAAATATTCAAATTATCTAAATCAAAACAGTTCAAAGCATTTTCTGATATTTTTAACCCATACGTTATTTAATTCTTAAGAAAAACTGTTTTTAGAAGAACCCCATTTTTGAAATTCATAAAACCGCGACCGTAATTTCATTGCAATATCCACCACAATAAACGTATTAAACTGTGATTTATAAAAACATTATTATACATAATATTCAACACTGGGATTATTGTACCATTCGAACAATTGTGTTCTTAGTGTTTATGTCACCATGGTAATGGTTGCGTTACTATATAAACATTTGCATTTATATATTTTGTGTTTTTTGCATTCACCTTAATATTCTCAATCATTAACAACCATAGTTTATACATTTTAGTAAAACGATGGCTAGCGTAGGGAGGAAACGTCAAACTCACATGTGACGTCATAATGTCGCCGAAGCGTTATAAATTTCAAAATGTTAAGAAGCGTGTTAAATGCGCTTTGTAGAAGTACATTGTAGTGAAATTTCGTAACTTTACATTTCCGTTTCATCCTACAGTGTCAAAATGAAAATGGGGGCGTTGGAAGTTTGAGAGTATACAATTGTAGGTGAACTGTAGAAAACGTAAATAAGTACTTGACAAAATATCCACGAGCTCAATGGTACATGTAACATTAAAGCACGATTCTACCTCGTTCATTGTTATTTCTCATTCTAAGACAATATATTAACGTACACATTAGTAAACAAGTACCTGAGCAACTGCCCCCGTGAGATCGACTGTACCGAGTGACTCGTCGAGTGCAGCAGTACCGGATTCTTCCTGGTAATCATATGTTTATATTTATTTATATTGATTTTTTTACGGTTTACTATTGCTTAAAAGATAAATTAAATGTTAAATTGTTAACGCAGCGTTGTGCTAACGCATGAATACACTGTTGTAAGTAACACATTGACAACGTTTCAAATCTGGTCATACTATATTACGGCATAAATACTCTCAACCATCAGCAACGGATTAAACATGCTACTAATATTTAGCTATTTCTCTCTGCCGTTTAAGCAATATGTTGAATTGAACAATATGTAAAGTTGTTGCAAAAATAATTTTAGCACAATTTAATCTTAAGTTATTTTCCTAAACAAATTGTTTACAACAAAAGTAAAGGTTTGTGTATACCATAACATAAAAATATGATTTGAACTCAAGATTATATTATTTACCAAAACGTATAATCCACAATGTTAAATATAGTACCTTTCCAGTTATGTCAGCCCTTTCACTGTTCTCTTTCTGTCCGTTGGAGTTCATGTTGCCGTTTGAAGTTCAGATTTGTTTTCGTTTTTAATTTGTCTTAATCGCTCTTGAAGATTCATGGTTTTATAGATCATCATTGTATTTGTTTCTTTAACTCAGACTCATTATGTTCCATTCGTTTCCGTAACTCGGCCTCACGTCGTAAAATAGTTTTTAACTCGACCTCCTTTGTTTCCATTTTCATTCTTAACTCGGCTTCACTTCGTAAACTATTTTCTAATGAGTCGTTAAGCTTTGCCTTGTCATCGTCTAGTGTTGCTTTTAATTGTCGTAACGTCATTTTCAATTCCCTTTTCTTTTCTTCAAGATGGCTTATTCTGCTTGTTTTTGCACTGTTAAGTTGTTCATCTAGATTGTCATATTGGTTTTGCAACGTAACCATGTTCTTTTCTTTTGTACAAATATCCTTTTTTAAATCCGATACTTCGCGTTCGGCTTTCATTACGTCATCCTTGAGGGTATCGATTTCGACACCAAATAATTCTTCAATGCGTTCTTGGTCTTGATTGGCTTTATCTTCTGAAGTGAAGTATATTGCAAATAAAAGTAGCTATAATTTAATTGTTAGAATCTTTCGTCTGTACACGCTATATGAAAGTATACTTTGTAAAACAGAGCATGAAATGCTTAAGAGTAGACATAGAATAGTACTGCTAACGTTGTCGTTGTTTTTTTGCGTTGACAACGTTTGACACATAAACACGTATATCCCAACCTGTTCACCAGATGTCTCAAGTGTTAGACAATATTGTATACCTGGCTACAGTAAATATTAAACATGATCTATTTGAATTATGCTAAAACGATCAGGAGATCTCTTAGAAGTTTTGATACTTATTTTTTACAAACAAACCATTCCAGAGCCTACAGGTTCGTTCCGAATACAAATGTAATGCCCTAAATGCAAATTGTTTTCCTGACAATAAAAAGGTCATTTTTAAAGCATGTTTATGGTAGAAACTGTTATAAATACTGTCATCAAGCCAAACAAAACTTTGCTACAACTTTATAATATAATTCTTTAAAACAACGTGTTAATTGCTGTATTTGTAAGCTTCGGTTTCAACAAAAGCTTTGTCATCGTTTAGACAACTGGTTTGCAATGGCTGACAAAAGGATAAAATTGTCTTTTTTCTCACTATAAGAAAGTATTGGTATTCTAACATTGTTTACTTTGTTTCGAAAAATAATTAAACTAGAGTGAGTAGCTGTGCTTTATCATACTTGATACAGTAAGCTATATTAGACGCTTTGTCTTTAATTCAATTAACCACAATATCAGATTTCAATTACGCTCAAATCATCTTTGAAACTATATTCTAAACGAGACCTGCTTTAGTGACTTACATTGAGATAGATGTTGAGATTTTAAAATTTTATTTAACGACTAAAAACCAATTACAATCTGGATGTATTGCTTGTTGTGTTCGTATAGTGCTATTGGTTTCTATGTTTTTTGCGGTGTCATGTGTTTTGGTTATTTGTAGGCCTCTTAACGTTTAGCTGTCTACTTGGTGTTCAATATATGCGTGCCTTACTATAAAATATTTTGTATATATCGATAAATATATTGTTCGTTACAGTTATTGTGAGTGTTACCTAAAGCTGTTGCCGTATCATTGCTTGTTTCTACTTCGCCGTCTAGTCCCAGACTATATTCGTAAGATGCCAGTCGGTGATGAAGAGGAATCATTGCGTTTTCCAGCTCCCGTATTCTTCGTTTTGGTTCATATATCACTAGTTTTGTTTGAGCATCCATTAGTTTACTTATAAGCTTTCTATCATATCGTTTGACCTTTATCTCGTCTAAAATTGCTCGAAAGTTTTGGAGATTTTGTGTAAGCTCTTCATTGTTACAGTCATCCGAAACAACGGCTTCCTCATATTCAACAACAAATTCATTGTTTATCAGTTTCATTGCAAATATCGTTGTAGGAACAAAGGTTGTTGGATGTGAATCAGCATTTAGTTCATCCATTTTTGGCAATTTAAATATTTACGCTTCTCCAGATGATGGCTTCCCCAGTCGATAGACGTTTGGGTTGTTTTTCCGGTTTTCGATCTGAAGTGTGAATGTTCGGGAGTGTGCATTTATACATTAGTTTACATTTCGAAACATAATATACATTATTGTTTACATAGTGTGACACACGATATGCTAGAGCACATGTGACAATACCCTTAAGTCATGGAGTACACATTTTATGTTAAAGCAAATCTGCTTACAATTTTACTGTTTGAACAGAAGTCAAAGCGATGTTTAAAACAACTTTATAGTATGAACAATCGTTCTGCAAATATCGTTCAACTTAACTATTTTTAAGTGACACAGCGATTGATATAACTATGTAATAACGACACTGCTTTGAAAAACAAGAGGGCCCGAAGGGCCCTAGGTCGCTCACCTGAGGAAAAGGTCAAGGGTCAAGGTGAAGCCATTATATTATTATAACCAAATATTGGTAGAGAACTTCTAGATGATGTTATATACCAAATTTGAAAGCTCTGGGCCTTGTAGTTTCAGACAAGATTTTTGAAAATTGCAATTTGAAGACCTTTTTGTTGACCACGTGACCTACTTATCCAACCAATCAGAACTATTTGAACAATTTTGGTAGGGGGCCACCCAGGGACTATTCCTGTTGAGTTTGGTCACATTTCCATTAGCGGTTCAAGAAAAGAAGTCGTTTGAAGATTTTCTTATATTATTTAATGTAAAATTGTATCCCCGGCGGGTCAGTTTTAACCCTAGGGGCAAAATTTGAACAACTTCGGTAGAGAACTTCTAGATGATGCTATATACCAAATATGAAAGCTCTAGGCCTTGTAATTTCAGACAAGGAGATTTTTGAAAATTGCATTTTGAAAACCTATTTTTTGACCGCGTGACCTACATATGAAACCAATCAGAACCATTTGAACAATTTTTGTAGGGGACCACCCACGGACCATTCCTGTTAGTTTGGTCAAATTACCATGAGTGGTTTAAAAGAAGATGTCGTTTGAACTTTTCCTTATATTATTCAATGTAAAATTGTGATCCCCGGGGCGGGGTAAATTTTGACCAAAGGGACATTATTTGAACATCGTTGGTAGAGGACCTCTAGATGATGCTATATACCAAATATGAACGTTCTAGGCCTTGTAGTTTCAGACAAGAAGATTTTTGAAAATTGCATTTTAAAAATCTATTTTTTGACCCCGTGACCGACATATGCAACCAATCAGAACCATTTAAAGAATTTCGGTAGGGAACCACCCACGGACCATTCCTGTTGAGTTTGGTTAAATTACCATTAGCGGTTCAAGAAAAGATGTCGTTTGAACTTTTCCGTATATAATTCAATGTAAAATGATGACCCCCGAGGCGGGGCCAATTTTGACCCCAGGGGCAAAATTTGAACAACTTTGGTAGAGGACCTCTAGATGATGCTATATACCAAACATGAAAGTTCTAGGCCTTGAAGTTTCAGACAAGAAATTTTTTGAAAATTGCATTTTGAAAACCGTTTTTTTTTTACCCCGTGTCCTACATATACAACCAATCAGAACCATTTGAACGACTTTGGTAGGTGACCACCCAGGAATCATTCCTGTAAAGTTTGGTCAAAATCCAATGAGTGGATTGAGAGAAGAAGGTGTTTAAGTAAAAAAGTTTACGGACGACGGACGACGACGCACACAGGCCGGTCACACTAGGTCACCATGAGCACTTTGTGTTCAGGTGAGCTAAAGAAGAACGTTCAAAAATAAACCTGTTCTCTGTTGAAAACGTATACCTCTTTTACAGGAGCGGGGTATGTTTAGAAGCCTTCTAACGTCTGCTGTATTGTGAAATCCACAGCTTCGCCACACGTGTTGTTGGTGGTTACGTGAGTCGGCTAGTCTGGATAGCCGGTCATCAACGTGCTCATCTGAACTGGAGGCGATTCTCCTTCTTTTAGCGTTTCAAATAGATACAACCATGACTAGCTCTCCTGGGTTTCCCCATAAAGCATTTTATTAGTTGTAAAGTATACCTAAAAGCATGATTGTGCGTCGTCTACTTAAATAAAAACCTAAAAGCCAAGTAATTTAAAGCACACCTTAATGATTCAGTTTGTATGAGTTGCCATGTGTGTGGTCTCTGTTTTAAAACACAAAAAACTGCAAACCGGACCTGGCATTATTTCTCGAAGTGATGAATTCCCGACCAGAGTCTCTCGCGTAAAAACTCGATAGACCCTATCATGATTTGGATTTTGCTTATATTCGTGGTTGTTATGAAATTGCTCTAATTCTTAATTAATATGGTAAACAAAAGTGTGATACCATTTAAACAATAGTTCCTTTGTCAAGGCTTACAAATATCAGTATTAAGATAATTACTAGCGTCCCTCATTATATTTTTATAAATACCCTCGTAGTCTGGCTTTCTCGTGAAGACCTGGTCAACACCCTGCCCTCCAGAGGAATTAAAAGATGGGATACTTACAAGAAAAAAAATAATAAAATTATAATAAATAATATATTACTGTTATTGTAAAGCGTTGCCTATTTTACAAATGTAGTTTTATTGTTTTACCTTTTGTAATTTATCTTACTGTGATATTTCCTTGCGCATACTGTCAAACCCGCATTAACGGTCACCTGGATATAGCGTGAACCTGTCTAATGTGGCCACTCTCAGGTACGACGAATGAATTTCCCTATATAGTGAACCTTTATATAGCGTGACCCTGTCCAACGCGGTCAGCGGCCACTTATTTTCAGTCCCAAATGCGAAAAACATGTTCTATAACGGTCACCATAGAATGCGTTCGATTGCAAATTTCCCGACGTGTTAAAATACACTATCGCCAATCAGGCAACTTTGAACGAAACTGGGCTTAGATAACAATAGGTGCGAACAACACTATGGTATAAACCGTTCAATGGGCTATTGTGTACAGATCAGGTAATTGTTTGTTTTTCAATCAGGTAATATGCAGGAAAAAAACGTTTTGATTAATATTAGCTTGTGCAATTTTGAATACGTCTTTAGTTGTAGGTAAGAAATGACAACTTTACTGAAGAAACTTCGTGGTGTACTTTGTGAGTTAAAATCACTTTTTCCGAGCTATATATACGACTTGTGGGTAAAAGATTGATCAGTTTTAGCCATGTCTTCTCAAAAGCGGAGAGCGTTACTAATAATTTTGTTAAATTGTATGTTGCTCTGTCTGCCGTTAAGACTATGAAATGAAGAAGGTCGATTATCAAACATATTGGGCACACAAATAGAACATTAACTTAACATGGATATAGTGGTCACCTGTGTATAGTGGTCAGTTTGGCTCAGTCCCTTGGGTGACCACTATAGACAGGTTAGACTGTATTGTATTTTATTAAACTTTAAATTAAGCAAAGCTCCCACATTCTAGCAAATAAATTGTACAATTGTTGTTTTAAAAAAGTGTAGTTTTACAATATAAATTCATGGAATGTGCTCGCCGAATGGGCTTAGCCCGAAGGCGAGGGTAAATAAACACCCCCATAATATGCTTCCGGTTCATGAAGGGTAAAGCATGGGTTGTTTCTCTCCGGGATATTTTCATTATTTGTGTGGATATAGCTGACTGTTTTGTTCAAAAAGTGTCACAAAGGAAACGGATACATGTCGGATAACGAAAAATTAACTAAAAGCCAAAGAAAACGAAGAAAAAAGGCAGGGAAACGTAAGGCAAGTTCATCTTTAGAATCGAACTCAAACTCCAGTGTCCGCCATATTAGCGACACAGCGTGTTCAAAACCACAAAGCTTGACTAAGCCAGCTACTGACCAAGACTTTTACAATAGCTCGTACTCGTATGTAGCTCATGTTATGAATCCAAACACATCTCCAGTTATGAACTTTAGTCAACAGATACCATATGGATTTAATCCACAATCGCCTGCTATCTTCAGTGCGTCTACTCCTATGGCAGCGACGTCAGAAAACGTGACGCCACCATGGGCGACCGAAATCATAACGGATATCAAATCGCTCAAGACCGTTATCCCTAAAATTGACAATATTGAAAAGTCACTAGCGACTATACATCTGAAATTATCAGAATTTGACACGAGAATGACCGCAGTTGAAAAGAAAGTTACTGAGATAGAGGCCTCGTGCAGTTTTATCAGTGACGAAAACGACGAGCGCAAAAAAGAGAATTCGAGTGTGCAAACCAATCTAAAAACCATAAACAAAGTCTGTACAAATCTTGAAGCATCAATGGAATCATACCAACAAGAAATCGAACAATCAAAAGACGAGCTATTGGACATTAAAGCCCGATCAATGAGGGAAAACCTCATGTTTTACGGCATCCCCGAAAGTACAGCGGGCCAAACAGAAAATTGTGAACAGCTCGTTAAAGAACTAATTCGCCTTAAACTGCAACTCGACATCGAGCACATGCAATTCGACCGCTCACATAGGCTTGGGGCTAAAACGGCAAGTAAACCCGTCCTATCGTAGTGAAATTTCACAACTACCAAACAAGGGAAACCGTCCGTCAAAAATCGATACAAGCGGAAATAAAAACTGACCTCAAAAACAGCGGCCGTGGAATCGGCGTACAGACGCCAGTAGAGTACCGAGATGCCCGCAAAGCGTTCCAGCCACTCATCAAGGATGCGGAGGATCACGGGAAAACGACGCGTGTCACCGGAAACAAACTATATATTAATAGGTCCCTAACGAAAAAAATCAAAAACGGCAAGCTTCGTGACCCAACCAAGTACAGTGCTTAGGACAGTCAAGAGAAATACCACATTAGTTTATTATCGTGGAATGTAAATGGACTTTCGAGAAAAATTGCCGACATTGACTTTTTGAACTTAATTAGTGAGTACGATATAACATTTCTTTCAGAAACATGGATATCTAAGAACACATTTTTGAATTTAAATGTAAATGATTATTGTTGGGAACTCATTTTAGGAAACAAGTCGTATAACACAAGAAAAGGCCGCTATAGCGGCTGGATGTCTGTGTATTATCGCAATTATTTAAGAAAATATGTTACCATTGTAGAAAAGAATCAATATGGTGTTATGTGGATAAAATTATCTAAAGAATTATTTTCTTTTAACGAAGATGTTTATGTATGTAACATATATATACCGCCACTCAATTCTAAAGTTATACCTTATGATCAGTTTGATTTTTTTGAAGAACAAGAAACTGGAATCGAAAAATATGCATTGCTTGGTAAACTTTTTCTTACAGGAGCCCTTAACAGTAGATGTTCAGATAAGAATGACCTACTTTCTTTTGACCCATATATTGATGTTGACCAGCTGTCAGACCATGTTTTTGTTTTGCCACGTGCTTCAATGGATCACGTGATCGATACACACGGCAATAGATTAATAGAGCTCTGCCTTTTCACCTCACACATTATAGACAATGGTCGACTGCACTCGGATCAGGGTTTAGGGGAGTATACATTCCATTCACTAAACGGGTCTAGCGTAGTTGATTATCTACTACTTAAACCATGCAACTTCAAGTATATTAACTCATTTAAAATATTACAACCAAATGAATTCTCAGATCATTCTGGAATATCATTTAGTATTACTTGTAAGAACAACAGCAGCAGCAGCAACAACAACAACAACAACAACAACAACAACAACAACAACAATAACGCTACAACCACCACCACCACCACCACCAATAACAACAACAACAATAACAACACCAGCAACAGCGACAACAACAACAATAACAACATCACCTACGATAATATAAATATAAGATGGGAACCAGATAAAGAAGATGAATTAAATAGAATGTTTGCCTCACATATAGACCATTTATCAACTCTCACTGAAAAAATAAACAACGACCATGATATAAATGAAATAACAGAGTCATTTATTAGTATCATGCAAAACGCATCATCTTGTATGACAAAAGTGAATAGAACAAAAGTTAATAGTTCATACTCAAACCCAAATAAAAAAAACCTGGTTTAATTCAGATTGTTATAATGCCAGATTACTTTTTAAAAAGGCTAGAAACAAATACACCAAAAACAAAGTTATGCAGAGTTACGAAATGAATTTTTGCACGCAAAATCAAACTACAATACAATTAAGCCTAATCAAAAACTTAAGTTTAAAACAAGTGAAAAAGACAAATTAACAAAATTAAGCAAACGCAAACCAAGAGAATTCTGGAAAAAGGTAAGAGATCAATATAAAAAGCAACCCCAAATAGCAGAAAATCTCAATAATATAGACTTATATGAACATTTTAAGTTACTGTATAGCACGAATGAAAACCACAATAGTCATATGTCAAATGATAATATAAACGATGATTTTTTAGATAATGAAATTACATATCTAGAGTTGAAAAATGCAGTTTTCTCTCAAAATAATAACAAAAGTAGCGGGATAGATAGCATTATAACTGAAATTTACAAGTCGGCCTTTTCACACATATCACAGTTCTTACTGAAATTCTTTAGCTATATATTTACCTCAGGAGACTACCCAAACTCATTTGGGGAGGGCATTATTGTTCCGGTCTTCAAGGGCGGAGACGTAGAAGATTCGAAAAATTATAGAGGCATAACGCTGATAAATATAATATCAAAAATATATTCACAAATTCTATTAAACAGGC
>Ga0224511_10003730_pt1 | contig 11151 bp, 5 predicted proteins | sample SF_May12_sed_USG_2_FD_169988 | JGI IMG/M metagenome (GOLD analysis project Ga0224511, IMG submission 169988) | Sediment microbial communities from San Francisco Bay, California, United States - SF_May12_sed_USGS_8_1 | ecosystem: Environmental > Aquatic > Marine > Sediment | place: USA...
CTCTACTTTCCCCCTGCCTCTCCTTCCCTCCCTGCCCCTCCTTTCCTTACTTCTTGCCTTCCTTCCTTTACGTACTACTAATACTACCAACTATTTCCTTTTTGATGAATGTTTTCAGCATCAATTGTACACAAATGTAGGCATCTTACCCCCTTGTCATACAATACGTATCCATAAATTAACAACACACATGATGAAAATAGAAACAAAAAGTCAATTAATATTTACACATCACAGTTGTTTTTAGCTCACCTGAGCACAAGTGCTCAGTGAGCTTTTGTGATCCTTCAATGTACGTCGTCCGTCGTCCGTGCGTGCGTGCGTGCGTCCGTCAACAATTTCTTTAAACAACATCACCTCTGAAACCACTTATTGGATTTTGACCAAACTTCACTGGAATGATCCATGGGTGGTCCCCTATCAAAGTTATTCAAACCGTTTCAGTTGATTGCATAAGTAGGTCACGGGGTCAAAAAATAGAGGACCTCTACCAAAGTTGTTCAAATTATGCCCCTGGGGTCAAATTTGACCCCGCCCGGGGTCACAATTTTACATTGAATTATATAAGGAAAACTTCAAACGACATCTTCTCTTGAACCGCTAATGGGAATTTGACCAAACTTCACAGGAATGATGGGTGGTCCCCTATCAAAGTTGCTCAAACGGTTAAAGTTGATTGCATAAGGAGGTCACGGGGTCAAAAGATAGGTTTTCAAAATGCAATTTTCAAAATTCTAATTGTCTGAAACTACAAGGCCTAGAACTTTCATATTTGATGTATAAAATTATCTAGAGGACTGGTCCTCTACCAATATTTGGTGGACAACATTAGTGGTCCTCTGTAAATGGCTCCACTGTGACCTTTGACCTTTTTCTCAGGTTAGCGAGCCAGGGCCCTCTGGTCCCTTTTGTTCTATAATATAAGTGAAAACTGACTGTCCAAAATGTCACTGAAATTATTACTTTTCACTATGTTTTTATCATTAAATGTCTGTATTATATTCAATATATCTTTGAATTATTGTCACTTCTCTTAATTTTAATGGGGAATTACACACGTATACATAAAAACTAAAGGGTGCATGGGAGGTGAGCTAAAACTCACTGCCATATCATACTGGATGTCTTAATGCTGGTAGAAAGAATGTTTTATTAATTCTACTATATCCTAGTATTCTAGAAATTACCCGTAGGTTTGTTAATAACTGCATCTTGAATCTATTTTCTAGTAAAGAAAAGTCAGTATGTTGTCACTGTGGGTGAAATAAGACACATATAAAGTAATGTGTGCTGGTTTTACAAAGTAAAGTTAGTATTAACGGTATATAGGGTTAATGTATCATAAAAGAAAGAAACTTGAATTGTTCTTACAAAGTGATTAAGTGAAAAAAAGACCAAAGAAACTAAAATAATACTTAAATAATGATCACAACTACTACAACCGACTATCTTTGTTTTACAGAGCCGTGTACTTCGGACGCTGACTGCAGTTCTTTATCCACCTGTCAGCCAGGTTACTACGATAATTATGGAAATCCAGAACCTCGATGTTTCAGTAGTAAGAATATTTATATAGATTTCAAAGAAAAAATATATAGTTAAATCCTAACAAACTACAGAATACTAAACGAGAGGCGCTGTTCTAACGTTGCAGTTTGCATTTAGTATTATAAGAGTAAAGAACAGTGTTTCAACTATAAAAACACATTTTTTTCTAAATGTCTGTTGCACCATGGTGTAAGACTACGTGTTCTTGTGTCTTTCTGTGTGTTGATTTTTGTACGGGCCAATTTGTCATATCTACATATCTACATTGCTTACAACTTTTCAATTTATTTTATGATTATCATTGTTTCATGTATGATAAGACCACTCATTTTTGTTTGTTAAATGTACTTAACATAAATTCTGGAAAAAATAGTCAACTTTCATTTGCATACTATAACACACACAATACTAGATTACGGTTCAGAGAAATCATTTAGGTCATCATGATAATAAAAGTACTCATAATAAAAACATATATCAAGGGCGGATCAAGGATCTTATGTGACTTTCAACGGAGGGGGCATTGAAAGTGCTGAGTGTTGACGGTTTTCAGTATAAGAGAATGTATTTTGAGCATATTTGGTTCATATTGTTATTAAGAATTAGTTTTTAAATTAATTTATATTTGTTTATCATGTGTACATTATACATTATACTTAATACGTGTTCTACGAGTTTTATATACTGTTATGATGTTCATATACGATTCGTATGTATGCATAAACGTGACGGATACGTGAACAAGGAGATAATGTACACGAACAACAACGCACATTGAACTGTATGATTGTTTTAGAATACTGCAGCATTGACACAGATTGCAATTCAACCGATTCTAACGCCATCTGTCGTGACTGGGGCCAATGTGAGTGCCGGGCCGGTTATCGTTCCAACGGTTTCATCTGTGTGGATGGTACGTATTTGTTGAGTTGAAACATCTCTACTATGACACACAAAGATATTTATACATAAATAAGGTGGTTACGACATAATATTAATGGTGATTTACAATATGCAAATACTCCAAACGAATTTCAAACAGCTATAATAATAACGATCTGTAAGTTACAGTGTAATACTGAAGTTAGTTATTAGAGTTTTATGTCTAAATAAATAACGTCCAATGTTATAAACAAGCATTTACATCCTTTATAAAATGGGTTTGCTAGTTTGTGTTTCGTTACTGCCTTTTTTACATGATTTTCTAAAACTATATAATTATAAAAATGTTTTCACAGCGCTTGGAACGCGGTGCCAATACGATTATCAGTGCATGCCATATGGGTACAGCGGCCAGACGCAGCTCTATTCTTGCATCGCGGATGTTTGTTCTTGCAATCGAGATACTGTCATTGAAAATAACGGAACATGCGAATCATGTACGTGTTTTGCTTAATCGAACATTGAGCATTTAAATTTATGTATCACTTACAAAAATAAATGACAGATTCAGGACGTAAAACGTGGACGCCGAACCAATGAAAAACTGAATGTTTTGATTTCGCATGTTCTCGGTTTAACTGCAATGGCCACCAAAAGTACTGACACTACTTATGCCATTTGTTTATTAACAACGTTAATGTTAATATCCGGTGTGCCAGTTATTGCCCGAACTATCTTACTAAAAAGGAAAAGCATTATTGTCATTTGGGTTTGAAGTGGTATTCATGGATATTTCACATAAAGCCGAGTTTATAAATAGAAATAAACGAACAGAAGTGGCTTTTAAACATGTCGCTTATGGCATAGCGCATATCTTATGGTAGATTAGTATGTAAGTTTGACGTAAATCATCATTAGCTCTGTGAGATAGGTGATGCGCTGTCACACGGCCTTTTTTGGTTCAATTCCAGACAGACGCTTTTTTAAATTTTGAACCACTTTGATATTTTCAAGATTTAAACAATAAAATATAAAAAGATAAAGGAAAAAAATGAAAATTATATAAGAATGAAACATAACGACACTAAAACACTACCTCTTTAGTTTTTTTAGTAACAAATTAAATTAAGCAAAGATAAAAATAAAACTGTATTTGAACACTAGCCGACGGTATGACCGGCGCTCACTCAAACCAATGTACTAAGTATTCCGATTTATTATTTGAACAACATTCCGATTTTTTATTTGGGCATGTAAAAAACATATTATGAGACAAATCCTATATTCGACTGCCGAGTAAACAACTACAAATACCGCACTAGCTTACGAGTATTTCCGAACAATAATAAGTGCCACTTCAAACCAAAATGACAATAACTATTTTCATTTATTTATTTAAACAATTAAAAACAAAATGTCGGTACTTTACTTGGTTTTAAACTGTATACATAGTTAATAAATATGCTATACATTTCCGTTTAAATATACCAACTAGTTGAACAAGTGGTAATTTAAACATAATTATAATTCACTTAAGACCCTTTGTACCAACAGATTATGGCCACGCTTGCTCGGCAACAAGTCCGTGTGGAAGACATTCAAATACAACCTGTTCGGACACTGGACTGTGTGAATGCAAGGACGGGTTCTTGTTGCAAGATGGAAAATGCGTCTTTCGTACGTTGTAATAAAATCACATTTTATAAATTATTGGTTTTGCATTGGCATTGTTCGTCATGCCCAGTCACCAATTTTTTAATGATGAAACAGTTTTTATACGTTTTAGTTAGCCTTATTGAAATGTGTACGTTTTCAGTCCTTGACAAACGTTGTACGAGTGATACAGACTGTGGTGGTGGCCAGCAGGTTTGCAGAAACAGCACTTGCGCCTGTCCGCCAGGATTTGCTGTAAAATCTGTTAATGACGTCACCTGCACACAAGGTAGAACTGATTTCATGTTGATACTAAAGTAGGTGTAGTAAATGTCAGTTTGCAATCAGACCATCTTGTTTACTATAAAAAGAGAACGTCAATGGCGTCGTTTACTTTTCAATATTGTGAATAGACATTAGTTGTAGGCTTTTATCTCACCCTACTTTACATGTTAAATCAATTTTTGTTTATGTATTACAGTTTTAGACGCTTATTGTGATGATATTCAAATGTGCGCAGACCCGGATCATGTCCATTTCAAAGCTACTTACTTTGAACCTTGGTACATACAAAGCAGTTACTACTGGGAATCCAGGCGGCAATATTACTGTAATGTTGAAAATGTCTGCAAGTGCGCTCCAGGTTACAAACGACTGGATGCCGCCGTCGGGTGCACTCCAAGTATGTACTTGTATTTCTGTACTTAGGATAACATGAGTGTAATGATGTTTTTATTTTATATAACATTTACAAGGGTTTATCACGGCGAAACATTACACATTCACAATGTTATTTGGAAGCTATGTCGACCTAAGCATGGAGCGTAAACATGCACATGCTAGTGTCTGTAAAACACTTATGATTATGAAAGTGTCAATAACACAAAAATATTTACATGATAAAATTACTTCACGGAACTGGAAAAAGATCGTTGTTGTCAACACTTAATTTGGAAAAGAAAGGAAGAAAAGTGCATTCATGTTTCAGAACGTATTGCATAAAAGAATAACATATCGGTTTAATTAAAGCTGTTTATCAATTAAAATAGCTAACGCAATCGACGCCCTCTAGCATACGAGCGGAACTTTTACATCATACAACATGTGATCCGGATGTATATATTCATGGCGTAAAACTATACTTTCAAACGACAATATATTTTTCAAGTACTAGGGATGGCGAGCATAATAATTGTTTTTCAGTTCACGGATCACAGTGTGCCATTAGTAGCGATTGTGTTGGCGATTCGGACATTCTCTCACAAGCGTACGAATGTGATCCTGCCTCACTGACATGCCAGTGTAACGCCTTTCACAACCAGGTGTCAATTGTGGACAAATACATGCACTATGGAGGTCCAAGCTACGATTCAAATGCCTACATTGAAATGATATGCCAGCCATGTAAGTATTTTAGTAACATTGCTTTCCTGGCACTGTTCCCTAAAGTGTTGTCTCTGTTTCTTTGTCAAGTCAATATGTACTTCATATAGTTTTAATGTCTCACATTTTTCATCATCAGATAATAAACCGCCTTGTCCAAGTTTCACTGAGAAAATTGATAGGTTTGGCACAAGTCAGTTGCTGGTTTTCCCACTGTGATGAATGGGCAGAGTTCACGCCATGTTCTTTGAAATGTTCTGACACTTACACTTCTGGACTGCATTTCGTTTGCTGTCTTTTGTCTTTTCATACTTATCATGAATATCATTAACATTTTTGTCTGATGGCAAAAGCAACACATGGGGTTCCTTGAAACTTGGTAGACGGCCTGGGAGCGGTAGGGCATTGTCTCTTGCATACTTTTAAATAAATGTTTTAATTCGTTCTCTACCTTCATATGTTAAAGAATGTTTTGGCTGTCTTTTACTGTTTTTATGAACCCTAGGAACTAACCCATCTCTATCAAGAGAGGTTGCTATGGCTTTATGTTTCTTTCTATTCCATGGGCAAAACAAAATGTATGTCTGCAAACCTGCAATCCATTGAAAAAAGTACTTTTGATGGGCTCTTTCTTTAGATTCATGTTTTTTGCCTGAGTGTGTTGTCCATTAAACCTATGGGATAACAATTGGGCCTTTATCACAAGGTCTAGTTCATCATGAGATAGTTCCCGGCAATGATCACGATGGTTAATTATTGAATGAAAGTCAATTTCATCTCTACCTGGTTTATTATGCAAAGATTTACATCCACAACCAGATTCTTTGAATTTAGATTGTAACAAATATTCCTGACTGTCTGAATGGGAGTGTTCAAAAGATAATGGACTTTCTTCATCACTATCCGATTAAAATCAAGGCCACAACAGAGTTCTGACAAATCATGAACACCAGCAGAAATATCAGAAGAACTTTAAACATCTGTCAAACAAGCTAGAGCTACTGCATCATTACATTGGCTGTCACTAGGAAAAAACAACTTTTCAACCTCAACTAAATCTTCAACAATTTCTGTATCCTGGTTGTCGACAATTTCATACGGAATAGTGCTTGCTCGACTTAAACAACTAGATAGACTCATTTTTCAAAGGGCGCATTACAGCAGACAAAAAATTGTCAGTTGCTATATACATAAAACCAACAATTACTTCCATGTTATTTTTCATATCCGGTTTTGAATAATTTCGATTTATTCAAATAAGTTGAAACACTTAAAAAAATCAACAACAAAGTAATAATATAAGAAAATGTATATATAACTTCCAAGAACATCGTTTCTTCACTAAATAGCGAAGAAAATTCGTCCAGATGGCGATGTTTTTCCTAAACGTTTTACGCACATGTTCAGCGAGAAAAGGGGAATCACTCCCACGCTAAGAAACGGGTTTTTAAATTCGTACACAACGAAAATGGATACAAAGCTAACTCGTACTCAAAGTTAAGATTGTATTCTATAACGTCCAGTCGTTTTAAGGATTATTATTTCAGCATGTAATTTACATTTCTTCTTTAAGGTTTTAACTTTAACCTAGGTTTTTAACGTTACGTCATTTGCCGCATTTGGCCCCACTTTGTCAGTCACGGTCACATATGTTACAGTGGTAGTTGGCATTTAAAAGTAAGTTGTAATCCCTGAAAACATTTAATGGGTTATACCAACCATAAAAGGTAGGCATTGCATACATGCAATGTCGTATTTTTCCTTTGATAAGCCCCGTCTATTTTGCAGACTAATTACTCGATTACATCAACTTTCCTTTGCTTATCGGAAGTACATTACTATTTCATACCAATCATGTTATCAAGGACTTATGGTAAATGTAACGGCAACCTTAGACAAGCCGGTTATTGTTATGATGAAGTCGACGACTGCTTTCGCCAGGTGTCTGTGATCAATTTCAAGGTCACTGTTGCTAAAAATAAAATTCCGCTCAATAACTGCAGTTTGCCTTGGCCTATCGACGCATAACTTAAAGTGTGGGTAGCTTTTATACTTTATCAAGAGGCAGATTGGGATTGCTACCGCGAAGACTGTAATCAAGATCAAGGTCAATTGCAATTTAATTTTCACGTAATTACTTCAGTTTGCTATGACATAATGACACCAACATTGGTGTGTAAGTAGCTTATATCAAGACACTACTCGGGATGCTACTCTGTGTCTGTGACCAAGATCTAGGTCAGTGTTGCTTAAAAATAAATTATGTTTACGCTTAATAACTCGAGTTTGCTTAACTCTATTGGCGATACGCTTGGTGTTATAGTAGCTTATATCACAATACAGCTTGGTATTGCTACCTAGATACCTTTGATTAAGGTTAATGTCACTGTAACGATTGCTAAAATTAAAGATTAGGTTCCCAAATAATAACTTCAGTTTACTTTGACCTTTTGACACCATATGTAGTATGTGGGTACATGTAGCTTATATCACGAAACTACTTGGGATTATTACCTAGGTGACTTTGATTAAGGTCAAGGTCAATGTCATTTTGTTTAAAATAGAAATTCACTTTCCGCATAAGATTTTGAGTTTGCGTTTTACCTGTTGATACGAAACTTGATGCATGGGTATTAATATGATGCTTGAGATTGCTACTAAGATATCAAGGTCAAGGTCACCTGCTTACAATATAATTTTAAGCTTTACTCAATTTCTTCAGTACACATTGACATTTTAATAGTTAGCCTGGCTTGTGTGTGGCTTACAAAAAATTACCGTCTGGCACTGCTACACAGGTATACGGTTTATTTTTATTTTGAACTATTGGAACCAAATTTCAGTATTGGTACACATGTAAATTGTATCACTGCTTTCGAATGCTACAGAGGTCTCTAGAATCTAGGGCTAGAACTAGTTGAAAACCTGGCTTTTGCGTCGCATTGCGGTGCTTCTTGTTTAATCGTTAAACACAAGTCTACTGCCTTATTGTTTTATGTGTGTTAGGATATTATTGTTTGTTCAATTATTATTAGGGGAACATTTATTAAACTTATAACAATATTATGTCCAGCATATTAGCACTTATGCATCCCTCCAAAACTTAAATCTGTCCTCTATATAAGATACTAATGTTTATATTCAAGGATATATGTTGTCATAATCACTGGTCATAAAGATCTAGGAATGGACTGCTCCTACTCCACCGGTAATCATCCTAATGCTGATTGCCGGTCCGTCGAATGGGTGTATAATGGATGGTACAGCTCACCTGTTCCAGTGAACATTTTGGATTGCACGAGCGGCATAGCTGAACATGGGGAATGTAGATTCAGTAAGTCAACATTAGACACACTGTTATTGCATCTTTTATTAAATTAAATGACAAATGAAACATTTGTGCTAAAATTGTTTAAAAAACATAGAATATTTCATGTTCTGTATTTGTTTTGCGTTGTATTATCTCGATTTTGTTAGTGTCGGCTGTTTTGTTGGTCATGTTGTCACATACACTGTCCTAAATGTGCCCCAGACAATTCTTCTTCGTCTGCAGCATTTTTAAAAAAGCTATATCATTATTTATTTCTACAAATGCGCTAATGTGCCACCTGTCACATGCACAGCCCTAGTTTTCGACTAGCATTCATTGTTTATTACGACGTCGTATAAAGCGTATGCGTGATATATACATGCTTTTAATTGATATGGTTCCTTTTAAAGTCCTCGGATCAGACTGTACACAGATAGAGGACACGTGTAAGCTTGTTGGGAATGCGACGTGTTCGAATACTAACGTTTGTGTATGCAAAACCGGGTTTGTTGACACTGGAAACGACCACTGCGAATCAGGTATATTGGGTGGTATTTCACTGTATGGATATGTTAATGTTATATGACATATTGCCCTACTGATTTTATTGCTATATTCTTCGCTTTAGAGGTGAATTTATACATGTACTTATACGAAGTACATATTTGCATTAAATCATTCAATTTTCGCTTGTCTTTCTTTCTAGTTAATGAAAAAAATGTGTACATGTTTTAATGTTTGTATTTTGTTTCTACCTAAATATGTTTAACAAATAGTGTTTCAAAACCCATCGTGGACTTGCACTACTGATGTCGAATGCTCCAACGCACTGCCGAACTCATTCTGTGATGTCACGGACTCTATGTGCAAATGTGAAACAGGATTTTCATTCATTAACGATGTCTGTACAAGTAAGATTTCTGTATATGCAATAATTGTATATACACATTATGTATGTAACTTATATAACTATTGAACTTGGTAATGTCTTTATAAACTACATTTAACAATTTTGTTTTCATATTTTATAAGGAAATTGAAAATGTTGCTCTTTTGCCGAGTCTTTCTCTTAGAAATATGCATGTAACTTTTCTCCTTCTTACATAAATCTATTTCCGAATATGCTTAGAAAATTTTAGTTTACACATGTAGCCATGTTGTCTTCCCCGTACAGCGACAACCTCCTGTAACAGTGCGTTTGTTCCACCACTGCCTGACATCAACAGACGTTCGCCATCTTACACGCCCGGCCGTCGGGAACCGCCGATAAATGACCACCTCCTTAACGAAGGATGGTACAGTCTAGGACGACATATGTTAACAAGCGATTCTGGCGCAGAAACGACGGGTGATTGTGGGACAATATATCCTCTTTTATTACAAGGTAATACATTAGTATTCTTATCAACAAAGTAATTGAAATAAATACGAAGCAATCCCGATATCGCTACAATAATGTATTCATTATACTTTTTTTCTTTCAGCGGCATTGAGCCAAGCAGACATATCGAGCTTAGATGTTGGCGATGAAGTTACAAAAGCAATAACTGTTAGAGGACTTATGAACCAGGCTTCTGTCAGTGTGAATGTAAAGCTCAGAAAATGTTTTGAAGATTACCAGGTTTATTTAACAAAAGCACCTGTGGCATTTTCTGGTTTCTGTGTTGGTAAGTAATGATTATTTGTAATTAGATTAAAAGATAACGAACTGTGAATTAAACATACATTGGCAGCAAAACTTCAGACAAATAAACCTATAGGGACAACAATTATGACGTTTAAAGATGAATCGCCAGGCGACTTTTTAAACTTGTATTATTTTTAATCGATCAAACAAGATTTAACAGTTTAAATGTTGTTCATGTTGAGACGATGTAAAAAAATATGAAACATTACTTCCCTTTCCACTTTATTTTAGACATATATTTTTAAAAAATAGCGTTTTTATATATTAAAGGAAACTTTAAAAATAAGTCTTTGTTTGTTATTCCAAGTCAGTGAAAAAACACTTTTGTATTTTTGATTTGATAACGCCTTTCTCATTTGTAATCCTTTCTCTAGATCTTTGATCTTTCTTCACAGTACTGTCTATACCTTTGTATTGTGAATGGCTATTATGAAATCAAACTAGTTCATACATACATACATACATACATACATACATACATACATACATACATACAGTTCAATTAATGTATACATAATAGGCTTATTATTCGTACATGTTTATATAATAAACTTGATATGCCTCCAGACACAAATATGCCATCGCAGCAAGGGGGCAACGGAACAAATTTCTTCATACGAGTTTCTCAACAGCTGTACTTCGACGTATCTCTCGACCAAAACATTCAAAAAGAAATCCGCACGCCGAA
>Ga0224511_10003731_pt1 | contig 11150 bp, 3 predicted proteins | sample SF_May12_sed_USG_2_FD_169988 | JGI IMG/M metagenome (GOLD analysis project Ga0224511, IMG submission 169988) | Sediment microbial communities from San Francisco Bay, California, United States - SF_May12_sed_USGS_8_1 | ecosystem: Environmental > Aquatic > Marine > Sediment | place: USA...
AAAACATTAATAGTCGATTCAACTCAGTTTGATATATATCTATATAACATTTTTAATTCCGTCGTCGGATCAGATCGCTGTGCAAAATGAGATAATCATGAGATAAATTGCCTTTAAAAGCAATATTTCTGTTTCTAATGGTATAAGTCTTTGATTTCAATTGCTATTTTGTTACAAAACCGTGCGCAGAATGACCGATGTTACCAGTAAGATTATTTATGTATATACAAATGTGGTGAATGCCATTTCGTCCATGGATATAAGCCAAAGACAAACCTGTTTTCGTTAGTTTTAACATTGGACAAGCACATTCAAATACGATCTTTTACAAAAATACGAAATGGTTGACCATTTCTTGAGCGTGGCACACTATTTGTTATACGTTTAAAAATGGTTTTACCGACAATTCACTTGGCACTCCAATGGCTTTAATACATTCGTGTAATTTAAAACAGTTTTAAAGTTTGGCATTATTTTAGGAACAAGAATGAGCGTTATTCGCCCTATCGTTCTGGCCGTTCTTTTTGTCGTTGGAGTGTACGCGTTTATAAAGACAGAACGGCAACAGGGGAAGAGATTTGTAAACAGTTATAAAGTGATGAAGTCAAGATCTGTTTTGTCGTGTCTGAACATGTGTTCACGAGAGATAGACAAATGCTTTGGTATTAACTTTCGCGCAGATAAAACTGTTTGCGAACTAATCGGAAGGGATCGAACTTCCGTCCTTGAAAATGGCTGGCAATCACACTATTTCACAGGTAGGTGCATCTGATTTATATCGATGATTATGGCATTTTTGTCGAAAGTGGCTTGTTATCATCATAACACGATTTTGTCAGTCCGTAAGTAATGCAAAATAAGAATTTTCGCAGTTACATGAACTACTGCACGATCACAAACCAAGAATTTACATTCATTTTAAATCGTAATAGTGTGTGTAAGCAAATACATCTGGGCGAGTTTAGGGGCAGTGCAAATTGTATAAATATCTGTTAAAAAACAAACAGTTTTTAAACTAAAATTACAAAATGTGCACTTGACAAATTACACAGCGACGTAACGGCATTGTTGTTGTTGACGTCCATTACATTTTAGCGAAGTTACATCTAGTAAATAAAAATATTCGGATGGAACAAGGTTCAACGGATTACAAACACAAAAGAAGCAAATGAGTGCATTATATGACGTGCAGTTGGAGTTTAAAAATTTGAGTGTGTACTTTCCCGCTCGAAAAAATATGCTTTCATAGAATGTATTAGTCAAAGGCTAAATATACGAACTGATGGCATGGAAATCTAAACAACAAGTAGGAGGTAGCGTCGCGAGTACGCAGTGGCTACGTGGCGTTTAAATTGGTCGATTTAGCCTCTTACCGACTTAGTTCTTGTTTTACTTTTGCCATATTCATGGAATAAACTTCAAATTTAAATTACTGGTATAGGTTATAGAATATAAACTGTTAAGTTTGCGCAACCTGATTGGAAGACATCTAGAGCAAATTTAGACAAAATATAAATCACAATATTTTAGGTTAGATTTTAAACCAGTTATACAATTTTACAATAGAACGAAAACATATCGATATGTTTGCCTACTTTACAGGTAAATCCATCAAATTCGTAACTGCTAAGCAGTCTACGACTTATTTGAACAGTGAGTACTTTATTGCACCAAATGCTTGTGACGGAGATGACAAAACATGCGCAGCTACCGACAACGTCGAAAAAGACCGCTATTGGCAGGGAGAGCTTAACGTAACAATAACGTTGGATTATGTCATAATTCTACCAGAACCTGTTCATGTTGGTAAGTTTATTTTTTACATAATTATTTAGTTTATAATTTACATGTTTAGATGGAAAGATGTAATGTTTGTTGATAACTATTTATTTTAATTTTGCTTTATTTCTCTTTTTTTAGTGTGGTTTGTCTGTTTTATTGTGTTTTGTGTGGTTATTTTTAAGGCTACCCACTAGGTTTGACCCTGACAGTGTGCACCACCAAGGAGCAATGCGCAGCTAACGGTGGTGACGAGTGTGGTCAGTATCCGGGGGAGTACGAAACCGAGGGTGAACGAGTACGCGTGTACTGTGCGCATGAAGTCGCAGGAAAGTTCCTTCGCATACGACAACAGACAAAGCTGTGCATGCCGTTCGCTCTGTGTGAAGTGTCGGCTTTTGAAAGGAAATAAGGCGAAAATTAAATTGTTCAGCTACCATTAAGCCGACCGACCGTAAGTTTAGTACTGAACCTTCAATTGTTTGAAACACCTTAGCGCAGTGCTCATGAAGATCTATTGTTACTGGCCCTTTACCATTGTTGTAAGTTGTCCGTCGTCTATCATGTACATTTGCATTTTAACACCTTCTCCTCCGAAAACCTTCACTTGGTCCCCTATCAAAGATGTGTCACCGGTTGAGGTTGTGTTTATAAGTAGATCACTGAGCCAGAAAGAAGGTTTCGAAATGCAATTTTTAAAATTGTTCTTTTCTAAAAAACACAATGCACATATGTGTCATATTTAAAAAAATGTATAAAGAATTCATTTACCAAAGATTTCAAAAACAAGTGTTTGTGTTATCATAGTTTTTATATGATAGATATAATTTAAAGGTCGTCTGCCTCTAAAACGTATAGCAAAATATAATTTAATTTCACATAAATAATCATTGGGTCACTATATCAAATAGTTTAAACAGTTCTCGTGGGTTACATGAGTAGGTCAAGGGGCCAAAAGAAGTTTTTGGAAAGCAGTTTAAAAGCTACTATTGCCTAAATCACAAGACCAAATTATTGTACACTAGAAATTGGCATAAAGAGGTTCCCTAACAAGGTTTTTAAAACTATTTACTACGACATGTGTCGTAAGTTTCAATTGAATTATATAGGCAAATTATCAAAATTATTTATCATCCGAAGGCGCTTGGCAAAAATTGACGAAATTTCACAGGAATAACCCGCTTCTGAAATAGCAATACTATTTCTAACTTCTAACTAAAATCTTAGTAATAACTGATGATATCTAGCAAATGTGTTAAATGATTTAATTTCAAACATCTTGTAGATTGCTTCTTTCTCAGGCACAAGAGACAAAGGTTTACAAATTGTCCCTGCATGTACTTGTACTGTACAACAAAACAGTAGTCTTTAGCTCAACTATAAACATTCAGCATAATGCATATTCACAAGCTTTATGAGACATACATCATATGGACGTGATTTGCATTCATTCCCATTGCACGTTTTGTATTAATTAGCACATGTCACACATTTTAAGTCACATTCTAATCGTGCAGTGTGTAACCGCCTAAAAGTATAAGCATAGTATATAGCTAACATGTCAGATTATAATCAACTTGTTGTATATAGCACAGTAAAGATAATAGATGCTTGGAGAAACAGTTTCCCCTTTTTATCTCTTATTTGTAAACAAATACACATGCATGTACACTATATTATTTACAAAATTATAAAAAAAAATTCAATTTCATTGTAGCAAATCAAAAGACATGTTGATAACAAAAAGTTTTTTTAAAAGTTACATTTCGTCTATGAAGTGATTAAGAGTATCAAAGAATTTAATATTTATTCCTTGGATTTATAGTAAAGACGACTTAATTTAAAGCTCTTATTCCGGCCTTGGTTAAAATGAACATTTTAAAATAAAATGTCACTAAAGGATTAAAAACATAACATGTATATCAAATTACAATAAACTATATTATTGATACGTTTCTCAATCAAAGAAATGTCAGTATAGAAATGTAATATCATAGGTATTTTGCAATAAATTTAAACCGTTCCAACGCTTTATTTTGTAAACATTGTTCTTAAATTAGAATGACCCATAAACGCGAGGCGTTATTTTGACTTTAGCAAGGTGCGCGGCGAAGGGAATTCCGTAATATTTACAAACTGGGAAATCCTTTCAGGACCAGAGGACGGAATTGTTTCACATTTTTCTAACGACAACGAGGAATTATAATGAAATTGAAAGACGTATTCTATTGATATTTATCATCTGTGAAATAATAATGTTCATTTTCATTTGTTTTAATTTTAAGAATTGAAATCCACCAAGGTTGGGATAGGAGCTCTAAATTCCAACTTAAATATTTGGTATATGTCGCAGTGAGAAGTGCAATTATTACTTAACGAAAAACACACCAACAATAGTTTTTTTCTAAATGTCTCTTGCGTCATGGTGTTCTATGTGTTTTTGTGTTGCTCTGTGTGTTTGTTTTTGTACGGGCCATTTTGTCATGGTGCCCTTAAACTTGACATGTCTACATTTTTCACAACATTCTGTCGTTGAACATCTCTTTTTATATTAAGAAATATGCTTTATATATTGAGAGGCCAAATAATGTTAAAAGTATGTTAAGGTGGAAATATTTTGGGTGGGAAATATTATAACCAATAACTAAAAACTTCAGATTTTGAATATCGTTTTGTATTCTATATTTATGTAGTTGTGTTTTGATGTGCGACCAGAATGTTTGAACTGATGAGCATTGTATGAACAGTTATTACAGATTATAGTCCTCTTCTGTATTTCATATGTCGCAATTAGGTAATGTTGTCATTTTCCCGGAACATCTTGATTTATTGGTAAATATTCTATTCTAAACCTTGAACTTGTACTGTTCGTGCCTATTGTCGGGTATCTGTTTTATATACTTGAATACATCGTTAATCTCAAAGGTATTTCCGAAATGTTCTATCCAGTATTTCTTTGTTATTGGTTTTGTAGATTTAGTTTTTAAAGCAGCTGACCTCCAGAATATACTAGAAAATCATTAGTTACAAATATTTCAAAATATTTCTTCAAATATATATAATAGTTGTTAGAAATCAAAATAACATACATATTTTTACTTTTTTTGCTTTGAAAACAGACAATTCGATTTTCTGCCGTCGGGATATTCCTACTAGACAAAACAGCTACTGCGTTAGTGACGCAGTAGATTATACAAAGAAAATAGATGTTTTACCAACTATTTTGTCAACTTTCTTACTTGAATTAAGGGGTTAGTAATAGTAGATTTTTCAACTGAACTTAACTTGACCAGTATTTACCGTTATAATTATTTTTTCATTTTTTATTTTTTTAGCATCTGGAGGACATCTGCTTTAATAACGTTTTATATACTTATCTTGCGTTTATAGTTTTAAATGTTTTTCATTAAAATATATATCTGTGGTTGTTTTAACTTTGGATTTACGAGATGCTTTGGACTTTAATATTGTTTTCCATTGTTTATGGGTTGACTGGAGAAGAGTACTGATTTCTGTAAGGTAATTTGTTTTATTTTTTACTTTGTTGATCTATTATCAGGTCGTTAATATAAGTAATATTGGAATGCATCTATGTTTAAAAGAAGATTCATTTGTTTTTAAACTTAATGAAAAGATTACCCCAGATAATTTCCTTTCGGATTTGATAAAATTTAATTTTGTTCTTTTGGTTCATTGATTCGTATTTAGCAAAATTTCGATTAGAGTTTTATAGAAATCTAGCTGAGTTTTAATTTCTAAACTTTTTGTACTATCAAGATTCACAAAAAATATAAGGAAATTAGGTCCGAAAACTTTTAACAGTAATTTGCAATACATTTCTAGTTTGCAAGAGATGTATCAAAGAGACATTGAACCCACTTTATTTTTGTTGTATAAACGTGTGATTCTAAATCTATTATGTTTATTCCACCGTCCTCTTGATCTCTTATTTACGTTGTCCTTTTGCTTGTTTTCAGGTTTATTATTGCATCGATAACTAAACTTCGTTGAATTTATCTGAGTTAAAATGCTTTTAGGAACAACTAATAAATGTAATAAGAAGTTAAAACATTTTTACTTATTAAATTCACATTCCGTAGTGATACAGGCAACGGTATTGGGGGTGGGATTTGGTTATGGTTTGTTTTGATGGGAATAAAATTACCCCGGTATATTTCGAGGAGCAAAAGAAGATGGAATTCCGGTTTCAATTTGTTACTGTTAAATGTATTGATTTAGGATAAATAAAACATTTTGTATATTAATATAATGTTTTGCTTGTTGTTATTTACTTAATTTTATATGTATGTATTCTCAAATTGTGTTAACTGTTGTAAAGTTATTAACAGATCTGAAAAAGGGTTAAGTCTTAAGGGAGCAAAGCTTTCATGGGGAAAATAGCAGCCTCAAGTTTATTGAAGTGGTTTATCATGGTAGTGAAAGATGCAACATCACTGACGTACCCTAGCGCATGAGCGGTTTTCTTTATTGCAATGTAAACAACCTACAATCCATGATATAGAGGACCAGAAATATTACAACTACACAATGATGTAGTAGGGGCGACATTTTACAGCTGCCACATAATTTTCATGAGCACTGAACACCAGCTGTAGTACGTTAAATTTATCTGAAAAGGAAAGAAAGTCTAAAGAAAGTATACATGTAGCTTGCACAAGGAAAAAAGCAGCCTCTGTTTTATTGAAGCAGTTTATCAATGGTTATTAACTATGTCGTTCCACTCACGCTCAATAGCACATGAACGGAACTCTATAATATAACAATTATTGTTTAATGAACACAATGCAGTCTAATAAAAGATATGTTGTTGGCTTTCTAATTGATTAAATGTAAAATTGGAATTGGTGGAAAAAATGACTTTGTAAAACGCAATTTAAGTTCGTAAATGTGCTTAAAGCTACAACCACGTGACCCTTGTGACGTAGCTATCATATAAGCGTTGAGAATGTCTTGCCTTTTAACTGTTTCAACGCTATGTATACAATATACCTTCAATAAAATTGCTTTTCAACCTTAGAAGAGCCCTGGTCGCGGTCAATCACGGTCATCTTAAGAACACAAATCCTAGTACCCCACTGGAAAACACACATATCCTAACGACTTCTCTTATGGATCGAGAACAAAGCGTTTACGTAAAGACAAACCGCGAAAATGATAAAGGATATGCATATGAAGTACCTAATAACGCATTTGAATTTTTGTTTGTTGATTTTACCTGAAAAACGAATTCTGTCATTTTAAACCATGCCAATATTGGTCATCTGAAGTGAAATTGTGCACACACATTATGCATACAAGTATGGTAGGCTATTGAAGTGTGATAGTGACGTAACGAGGGAAATATCACGTGAGCGTGTTGAAACAAAATGGCGACCCCATTCATTGCCGAATTCACTATTTTCGGCGTTTTTAATCGTTAATATATTAGTTGTAAATAAAATAAAACGTTTTTGATTTGCAAATGACTTAAAACTAACCATAGGCAACCATTTAACATTCATCAATAGTTTGCCTGTTCCCTTTAATGTGACAAGTGTTTAGTTTTTACAAACCTTTGTGTTTGGTAATTTGTACGGGTTTCAATCAAATCCTCTGGTCTGACTAAAATTCCTTTACTTGAAACCAACATCATTGGATGTATGTACTTTGAAATGAAAGATTGTGTAACCGTTACGCTCTGTGAGACACCAAAAAAGTATTTACATATATGTTTTGCCACAATTGCCCATCAAGTATTTCGAATGTTTACAACTTTCCTTATCGTTTTATGTGTTTTTAAGTCTGTATGAACTGATACTTTATTGATGCTTTTGACAATGAGCACCAAACAACATGTAGTTCATCGTTTAAAAAAGAGAAATCATAAACCGATTATTGATCAATACGCCGGTAAAAAGTAATAAATATTCTTTCAATGCATCACAGAATATCATTCTCTTATCACATGCACCTCTGAGAAAGGCTACAATAAACTGCAGCGCAAGACAGCTTGTTAATTACGTCAACGTGTAATTGTAAAACAGTATTTTCTTCATTGTTAAATGCAAAAATATGTTGTGGTACGAATAAAACATGAATCGAAAGAAATGAAATAACAGCAAAACACAAGAGATAATTTCATGTATATACGCATTGTTTACAATCTAAATTAGACTGTATCATGGATATATGGTCCATATCACGCCACAAGTTATTTTAGAAACTTCAAAGAATTTATATCAAATAACTTTTAAATATATATTTTATTATTATTTGTTTCTACCTGCAAATAAAGAAAATTTGGAGGTGAATTTTATTTGTAAATTCCAGCGTTTTGTCGCACGAAATTTTATTCTATGGCGAACTTTACATCATTCTCCACATATTCTCACCTGATTGCAATGTATGTGTGATTTACACATTCAGTCTGATATTATACTGAACGACTAATTTTGATATCACTGTAAAATACAATGCAAAAATGAACTATATACATTTATTACAGAACCTTTTTGAAATGGTTTCACATACAAATGTCAGCCAGTAACGTTTCGATCAAACTCGTTGTGACCACTGACGTCACTGAGCATAACGCGAATGGTTGCGAGTTCGGACGGTTCAATCTAGTGGACGCCACCTCCGTCGTCAGTCGAAATTGCATTGTCTGCACCATTCTCTAGCAAATATCTACAAGAACAGGGTAATCAATGTGTAAAAAACGCCACATTGTGTACTTTGTTTTATCATGGTACTTGAATCAGTTCATAATAATTCTTGCAATTGACAGTCTTTTATTTATTTACCATTGTTTGTTGAGTGACACACATGTTTGTATTGGTGCTTACACTTTATTCTTGCTTTAAAGTTTCCATTCTAAAATATGACAAACTAATATTATGTAAGTGATATATATTTATAACAAACTTTTTTACAATAGTTACAATAGCGTGTACTTCTGTGCCTGTGACATGTAGAAGCGTCGTCGTATTTCTTAATGGCGGCTTCGTGCGCCTATGCACCGTTCCGCAAAATTTCAAACTCCGCCCAATGCGGTAGATTTGCTTTGATCATGTGAAGGCTTGTGAAGGGGTCTTTTTGTGTTTTCTAGGTCAAATTGTCACCTGACAATTTAATCATAATCTACTGGATTAAAATTGACAATGTACTGTTATACATGATCATGATTGACAGTTGCGGAACGGTCCGTTATAATGTACATAACACCTTTTTGTAAATCTTAAAATCAAACTCCGTATGCACCGTTCCGCAAATTTTCAAACTTCGCCCAGTGCGGTAGATTTGCTTTGATCTTGTGAAGACTTGTGAAGGGGTCTTTCCTTTGTCACCTGACAATATATAATCCCAAATCTATTGGATTACAATTGACCATGAACTGTTATAAATGATAATGATTGAAAGTTGCGGATCTGTCCATTGAATCTGATGAATGTCAGAAAAGCAACAATTCTCGAAGGCAGTTCGCAAACTTGGATGTACGGCCGCCAGAAAACAACACAACCCACAAAAGAATATACTAACCATAAATAGAAACAGAAAGTAAGACATGTCATTAATAATATTACATCTTATAACATACAAATCCTTTATGTCAATAAATGAACGTAAGAATATTAATAGACATCCTTACGCGAGTGCCAGACATATTTTGAAAAGGATGTGTTGGCAACAAATGTCTTAATTGATGAGAGTTGAAGATGTTGTAATAACACATTATTCGGTATTCTTTAGTAGTCGTCTTTATTGTTTGTTATCTCGTTTTATAGAATTGATTTGAACCTTGTTCAAGGAAACAAAATAATGAAATTAATCATGTTCTTTCGAGTGTGTTAGTTCCCATCAAGAGAAGTTAAGCTGATGACACACACGATTTATAGGAAACACTGTGTATAAATGTATTCCTACATAAATAGCTCATTTCACTAGAGTCAATAATAAATGCGTTATCATATTAATTCACAAAAGTTTAGATTTCGGTTGTATCGGGAATTTATAGTACGACAATGTTTTTTTTATATTGTATTCAGATTTCTTTGCAACGAATAGCGGTTTATTGTTCAGTGTGTTTCTCTTTGTTCGTGTCGGTCTTTTTACTATGTCTACATGGTCTACAACATTTGTTCTTTGGAAATATCTTATACTATAATATGTCAATTTAATATGAGGTTATATAAACAGAAAATGAAAACGACAAACAATTTTACTTCAGTTTATTTAGATTCATTGTATTTATATAAAAATGAGACCAATATAATATCGAATCAAGAAATAAACAAACATTAAAACCCTTTTTCTGAAGCATCCCTTTCATTCACAATCAAAATATAATATAAAAGAAATTATATAAAGCAACGCATACAATATCTTTATTAGAACGCATGGCATATTTACGGCAAACATAGCTAACCTATCAACATAAAAGAGCTATTTCATATTTAAAACCCATCAATATTCTCCATCAGAGTTTGGGTAAGGCTCCGTAGCAAAACGGTGCTTATAACACCACAATTTAAATGCAGCACGAAGTCCTAGTTTGTATGATTGTCAAAACATATGATACTGTTGCTATTGCTGTAGCAGTGGCTTTTATCGCGTTGATAGATGTTGTTCCGTTAAAACAGATACTGTGAATTTAATTACAATAAGGATTAGAATCTATATGCTATATATGTTTACGATGAGAAAGATTGTATTTCTCTAGGTTACGTTTTCACATTATTATGATGTGACTGTGGTTCAGAAAGCAAGCCTACCGAACCAAGTGTTACACATGTTATTATTTGCCAATGTTTTTGTTTGTATTAGGTTACTCTTAATTATTATTTTGTCATAAAAATAAACCGTCTATAATAATTTTATATGAATATGGTGCATCTAAATAAATTCTAAAATAAACCAAAATATATTTTCTACTTATGTTTATTTAGTGTCAGAAAAATACGTAAACGCCGTTGTTTATATTGTTGCAACAAAATAATTATTTGCATATACGTCGATATAACCATCCCTAAATATGCATTCAATACCGTGTCTAGTAAAATTGCTATATGTGTTTAAAAAATTATTGCTATACCTATAAAAAGAAATTTGACCAAATCTTTACAAACTTGGCGCATCTGCTCGGTAGAAAAAATCCCTTTAAACGAGGTTTAATGCGACAAAATATAGAGAATAGATGACAAGCAATGAACACAATGATAACACTGTCTACGATTCTAACATCATGTGAGCCAAGAAATTGGCCTTCAACGCATTTTTGGCTTGCCGTTCACGGCAAGCCAGTATTGTTTTGGAAAGGTACTTCCGGTTTGAAGTTTCCCTGCTTTCTTTTTATGCATGCGAACGGGACGGGC
>Ga0224511_10003732_pt1 | contig 11149 bp, 3 predicted proteins | sample SF_May12_sed_USG_2_FD_169988 | JGI IMG/M metagenome (GOLD analysis project Ga0224511, IMG submission 169988) | Sediment microbial communities from San Francisco Bay, California, United States - SF_May12_sed_USGS_8_1 | ecosystem: Environmental > Aquatic > Marine > Sediment | place: USA...
TTCTGTGGTGTTTTAAAAGAAAATTATGATATAATGTCGATTATATTGGATAACGAATTTTAACGTAAGTGGAGGTGAATTGTTCAAATACTGTTAAACGTACTTAAAGCGTCAACATAACAGAAATAGTTCAGTTACACTCAACCATGCTTTATTGATTATTGAAGCACGTTTGGTTTCTTCATTGTTTTTATAGAGATAAACATTGATCGTGTTAGAATATGTGACGTTTGTCGTGTTTCTTGTTGGCAATAATAATTTTTAATGCCATTTTAAAGCCTGTGTACGTTATAACCGAAGTTTTGCGTACTGCGTACCTGCCCTTTGCGTAATGTGTACAGTCTAAAAAACTGAATACTGCGTACTAAAAAGGCTGGTTCACTCTCTAATACACACATGTAAATTAAAGTCATACAATGTGTAATTCACAAGAACTCTTGTCCTTCTTTCAGACTTTGGGTGAATTTTGGACAAGACGTGGAGATTAGTCTTTGTGACATCATTTCAGTTATTGCCCTTGGCTTATATTCAGCATTAGTATAAAACTATTAAATCTAAGTCAGTTGGGAAAAACCTGGTTATTAAACAATGTTGAAAATGCATCTCTCTTAAATGCCCCCGTTTTTATAAAATATTTTAAAAGCATGGCTTATTTTTTTGAACATCTACGTCATATAACATACTGCCTTTCTGAAGAAGTACATATTATGTATTGAATAGGATATAAATAAAAGTATTACCATCTGTGGTGAATTATCCCCTATTCCAACGTCATGTGTCTGAATATCTCCTATCTTTAACCATAAACCATAAATCCATACAACCACGTTGCTTTTAATCCGTTGCAGTTTGCCAAATATTGTACCTGCATGTCATAAAAATATACTTGTTTATTTTTGAGGTCACTTAAAGGTATATACAAACGGGTGTTTTGTACTTAAGTGTTATATATTTGTTCTTATTATACTGTATTATACACATGTCATATAATAAACAAATTCCTATATTATTTTTCTTATCTTATTGTACTGCTTATAATGACCATCAGTGTATTATTGGGTAGAGCTGGTGGCATGTTAAAGGGCTTATACATGTAAAATTATCTTATAATAAGTTTTATTATTTATTGTCATACTAGTACATAACTCTTGTCATACTCGTACATAATTATTGTCATACTAGTACATAACTCTTGTCATACTCGTACATAATTATTGTCATACTCGTACATAATTATTGTCAAACTCGTACATACTTATTGTCATACTCGTACATAATTATTGGCATAATCGTACATAATTATTGTCATACTCGTACATAATCAATAAACGATTTAAAGTCCCAACAGCAGGGTTTGGGCATTAAAATGGAAAAAATATAGTGTATCAAAACATCTAAGTAATTGCATGATATATCATAAACTTACTGAGAAGCGAAATAATATTTCAAAAATAACTATCTCTTTTAACTATCTCTCTTTATAAGCATTTTTCGGCATAATGATTTGTAATCGGTACACCTCTGTTGTTGTCTTGTACATAATAATTGCTTTAATAATTATTTACATGATCGTACATAATTGTTGGTACGATCGTACACCGTCATTCTAAACATAGCTAGGCCCATATGATGATTAATACTATAAGATACATGGTGTTTTGCTGCCCGATACAGGACAAAAAAGACAGTCGGAAGAGTAACATAGGTCGAATTTTTTTTGTCCTCGGCATGTGTAAAAAAGTCTAGAACCTTTATACACAAATGTAAATTTAACTCATAAAAGAAGTGCAATTCACAAGAACTATTATTTCTTCTTTTGTAATTTGGGAGAATTGCGGACAAGGAGTGCAATTCACATGCGTCTCTTCATATTGTGGACGTATTGATAGATTGGAACTAACGTACTGAGTATAGGACGTACTGTGCACAGTCACAAAAACATTACTCTGTGTTCCATCATTTCAGTCATTGCCCTTGGTTTATATTCCGCATTTATAACATATTCCTTTAGAATAAAACTATTTTAGTATTAAATCTAAGTCAGTTGGAAAAAACCTGTTTATTCGGTAAAGTTAACACTAATCTCTCTAATGACCTAGATTTGAAAATCATTTTTTAAAGAATGACTTAATTTTTATTTTAGAATGTACGTTAGATAAAAGACTGCCATTCTGAAGATGTACACATCGAAAAGAAAAATAATCAAAGTATTACCATCTGTGGTGAATTATCCCCCACTCAAGTGTCTTATTATCTACCCGGATTGATACGGTGGTTTACATGCTTGTACACAACTTCTTCATTATAAATTAATTAAACTGCCACATCCGTGTATATTGTATTGTAGTTTAAACCATCTTATATTCACAATAAATGTCCTTCCACTAACACTGTAAGTAAGTAAATGAGCAGGCCTACGTGATGACGTAGTTATAAACACGGCGACTGGGAATTTCTCTACTTTCGATTCTGTATTATTTGCATGAGTGGGAATTTCCTTTGTAAAGTTTAAGGGTTTTTCCACCAACCTGTTCGGACTGGTTTGTTTCGGCCTAAGAAAACATGCGTGCTTTGGTTAATCGTAAAATCTCTGAATATGCTTATTATTTAATTTATCTATTATATGTGTGCAGCTAAAGACTAGATATTTAAAAAATAATTCTTTTAACATAAATATGTATCCATAATACTAATTTATCAATATTTATCCCACAATTCATTATCGTGGACTATTTTATTTCTCTTATTGCATAAATGTTATACTTGATATCACGTTATATTACCATACATATGCTTGTTTATATGATTGAATTGTGACTAGTTAATCGCTTAAAAATATTGGTAGATTAAGATAACTGCATCACAAAATAAGTAATTTTTAAGATAACAGTTGCCTTTATTTGGTTTAAATTGATTTTATTATTTCAAAATGAATGTGTATTTTTGTTGTTAATACTATTCAGTTGACGAGTTTGAAGCACCCATTACGAAGGTTGAAGGGTGTTTGGGTGGTGCTATATGGGATGCAATTTTGTCATTTTTCAATTACAAATCATAACACATATTTACACACTTCATACACTAAGGACTATACTGAACGTATTGAGATTTATAAACAGTAGGTATGTTAAACATTTATTGATAATAATTATCCTAAACATTTAGGTGTTCGAAGTATAGGGCCACCAGTAGAGTCTTGATATTTTCTTCTTTTTTTTTTACAATGACAATACGTGTTGTTTGCTTGAAGTCGAGAATACAATTATGCCCCCCTCGCCTAAAAAGACAACAAAAACACAAACAACTACACCAACAAAACAAACAAACACAAGTACTGTCATTTAAGGTAATGTGGGTTTACCGGAACCACACAAATTATTGTTTAGGCCTAAGTGCCGCTCCAACATTTCTTTGTGTGTTATTGTCAGTGTTTAAAACCACAGATACAGACGGATAGGAAAAAAAGCAAATACGAATCACATTGCAAATGTTTTTTTAAAAGATGTTTAACTATCTGTTTTAAGTTGCTGGTGTATTGCACGTTTTTCTTTGTTTGGAATGCCACGAAGAATAATGCGCGACTTACAATTGGTCCATGGTTTTACATTCAGTTCATTGATTTTATGAGGGTTACACCCCATGTCCCCTGTGTACCGCGTACTGCTTTATTTTAAGCCTACGTACTGCATACGACCTTATTTTGGTCTTGCGTACTGCGTACCGTTTAACAACAATAACACATTTTATTTGCGTTTCCATTTTCACGAAGAAGGTACAAAAATACAGTTTGTGGAATGGACAGGCAGACTCATTCTTGCAAAATCAGTTGTGTTGTGTTTCCTTGATAGTTGTTCTGTATTTGATCTATATAATTCATATTTGGTCTTTAAAATGAACTCTGGTAATAAATCAGTGCGAGCAAAGCGAGAACGCGAAAATAATTTAGCGTTATTTAATATGTCCTGATTGTTGTGTTTCTTGGTGAAAATTGCACCGTTTAAAAGTAAAATTTGATGTCTCTGTACAATAGAACATGATTGATTGTTTGCGTACTGCGTACCGACCCTTTGCATACTGCGTACCGTCTGAAAATACCCTGAATACCGCCTACCCAACGGGGGGTGTCACCCTCTTCTATTTAGGGCCAACGTTGTACAAAAGCTGTTAGTTCTATGCTTATTTCTATAATAACCGTATTACATTTTGACAAACAAACCAATCATACATTACGAGGGGTGAGGAGGGGGTATGGGGGGTAAAAGATGCGGGGTGATTGAACATTGACCCTTCTCTTTTCTGTATGCACTGTTATGTCTGTGTATATACTCAATATTTTTAATGCATTGTTTTGTATTCGACTACTTTCGATTTGAGACCAATTAACCACATACTATGCAAGTCGTCTGTAAAAATATAAATTGTCCGATTTTAGTGAAAATTTCACTATACAACTGATTATAAAGTGGTAGCAACTCTAACAAGTTAAATGGACAGCCGCTATGTAATTATGATGTAAGAAACAAGCCGGCAGGTAATAGCGAGTGAATTGAATTGTCTAACCAGTTATAATACTAGTGTGGCGAGTGGATTAAATTGTCTTACCAGTTATTATACTAGTATAGCGAGTGAATTGTATTGACTAACCAGTTATAATACTAGTGTAGCGAGTGAATTGAATTGTCTAACCAGTTATTATGCTAGTGTAGCGAGTGAATTTAATTGTCTAACCAGTTATTATACTAGTGTAGCTGTTTAATTTAATTCTCTAACGTGTTACTATACACGTGTAGCGAGTGAATTGAACTGTCTAACCAGTTATTATACTATTGTATACTGAACCGAACAATGAACGCACCATGTTGTTTTCTGAATAACTTTTTATTTATGCAACTTTTTAACGAAATTTAAACTGCAGCTTTCTGGTATTGGTGTTCAAGTTTCGAACCGATTTTTTTATAATTTTGTAGCTCAACGATTGATTTCATCACGTGGTCACCCAAATGGTATTTTTGTGAGTGCACAAGGAAATCGGGTAGTTTGGTAATGAAAACAAACGTTTTGCATTATTATATTGATAAGGAAACAAGTTCAAAATGCTATTTTTATTCAAATTCTTCAACACATTTGAAAGATAAGGGTGTCGTTGTATGAAAGACAATAAAATATTAAAAGTTTAAGTGTAATGGTTACGCTATGGAGCTTTCAAACGAGCAACATGTACATGCAATGGGAATGTACTGCGATAACTTGGTTAACTTTGTGTGACTTATGGTTTTAGGGTGGACTTTTTTCAATCGAATTACGGCATAATTCGACAAAAACAATGTCGACATTTTACTATATTGTAAAAACAAATGAATTAATTTGATATTAGTAAAAGCCAACATGATTTTATTTGTTACTTATCTAAAATTAAAATGTTACCAATAATGTTGCAAAACTTTTGCGTTTAAGTGTATAACACATGTCCTTTAATACTCAATTTCCTATACACAACTGTATTATCTTTATTATCTTGATGTACCGCTTATAACGACCACCAGTGTATTATTGGGTATGGCTGGTGGAATGTTAAAAGGGCTTATAAATGTGAAGTTATGTTTTATTAATTATTGTCATACTCGTACATAATTATTGTCATAATCGTACATCGTCATTGTAAATAAAGCTATGTCCAAATAATAATAAACAATAATAAACAATTTCCTATATTTTTTTTCTTATCATATTGTATTGCTTATAACGACCACCAGTGTATTATTTGGTATGGCTGGTGGAATGTTAAAGGGCTTATACATGTGATGTTATGTTATAAAGAGTTCTTTTAATTATTGGCATACGCGTACATAATTATTGACATCATCGTACACCGTCATTCTAAATATAGCTAAGCCCATATGATGACTAATACTGTAAGATACATAGTGTTTTGTTGCCCGGTACAGGAAAAAAAAAGACAATCGGAAGAATAATATCGGACGATTTTTTTGTCCTGGGCATGTGTAAAAATTTCTGGATCTTTTATACACAAATGTAAATTAAACTCATAAACGAAGTGCAATTCACAAGAACTATTCTTTCGTCTTTTGTAATTTGGGAGAATTGCGGACAAGAAGTACAGTTCACATACGTCTCTTCATATTGTGGACGTATTGATAAATTGGAACTAACGTACAGAGTAGAGGACGTACCGTGCACAGTCACAAGAACATGACTCTGTGTTCTATCATATCAGGCATTGCCCTTGGTTTATATTCAGCATTCATAACACATTCCTTTAAAATAAAACTATTAAAGCTATTAAATCTAAGTCAGTTGGAAAAACCTGTTTATTCGGTAAAGTTAACACTAATCTCTCTAATGCCCCAGATTTGAAAATCTATTTTTAAAGCATGACTTAATTTTTTTCAGCATGTAAGTTAGATAATATAAATTGAAAAGATGTTCAAATAAAGAATGTTGTAAACAATGTAGATATGTCAAGTTTAAGGGCACCATGACAAAATGGCCCGAACAAAATCTAACACACAGAACGACACAAAAACACGTACAACATCATGGCGCAACATACATTTAGAAAAACTATATTTTTGTGTTTTTCGGATTTTTCTTTTTAAAGTACACATTGAAAAGAAATATAATCAAAGTATTACCATCTGTGGTGAATTATCCTCCACTCCAATGTCACGTGTCTTATTATATACCGGGGTTGATACGGTGGTTTACATGATTGTACAAAACGTCTTCATTATAAAATGATTAAACTGTTACATCAGTGTAAAGTTTAAACCGTCTTATGTTCACAATGAATGTCCTTTTTCTACCACTGTAACTGAGCAACTAGCAGGCCTACGTGATGATGTGCTTATAAACACGGCGACTGGAAATTTCTCTACTTTCGATTCTGCATTTTTTGCATGAGTGGGAATTTCCATTGTAAATTTTAAGGGTTTTCCCACCAACCTGTTCGGACCGGTTTGTTAGGCCAAAGAAAAAATGTGTGATTTGGTTCATCGAAACATCTCTCAATATGTTTATTATCTAATATGTGCGTTAAAAGACTAGATTTGTGTTAGGTATATTCTTATATTGGTATGTATCCCAAATACTCATTTATTGTTATTTATTCCAACAATTCATTATCGTGGAATATTTTGTTTCTCTTATGTAATAATACTTGATATATGGTGACATTAAGAACTGATCAGTACTGTACCTATGCGTGGCTATAAATATGATTGTATTGTGAGTCGGAGGCCTTTAGACTACTAAATAAACTTGTTGAATTTAATAGTTAATCGCTACAAAAATATAAGTAGACTACGATTAAGTACTGCATAAAAAGGACATCTAATTTTAAGATAACAGTTGCCCTTATTTCTAAAATATCTGTGTATGTAAATGTTTAATTATTTAGTGTTCAGTGACTGAGATTTAGGCACCAATTACGGCAATGTTGGCCAATGTTTGTAAATTTGTGTTAACAATGTGTTTTTGTAGTTCAATAAAATATGTTTAAACCAATGTTGGCCCTTTCACCCACAAATCATAAACCATGTTTACACACTTCACACACAAAGAACTAAACTAAACGTATTGAGATTTATTAACAATATGTTAAACATTTTTTGAGACAATTATCGAAAACATTTAAAAGTATTCAACGTTAGGGACCACCAGTAAAGTATTGATATGTTTCTTATTTCTTACCATAAAAATACGTGGTGTTTTTTCTTGAAGTCGACAATACAATTATGCCCCTGCCTAAACAGCAAACAAAAACACTCACCACCAAAACAGCAACAAACAAACAAATGTAGGGACATATAAGGTTAACCGGAACCACACAAATTATTGTGTAGGCCTAAGTGCCCATCCAACATTTATTAGTGTTATTGTTATTGTTATTGTGTGTGTCAGTGTTTAAGGTGGTGATACATGTTGAAATGCCCAAAGCAGCCCCCAAAAAGTTCATTTGTCATTTTCAAAAACTGACTTATAAAACTCTAAGATTACCTTTGTTGGTGCATGGAGTTTAATACGGCTAAATGTTAAAGGTATGTTCCTATAAAATTTTGAGTTCTGCATGCCCGCGTGAAATCTATTGTTTTGGCTAATTAATGGTTACATCAATAGTTTGTCCAAAAAAGACAAATCAATTTTGGTTCAAACTTTTGTTAACGTCCTACTTTCTAACCCTTGCATTTTTGGACAAACTATTGATGTTTTACTCATAAAACTCTAAGATTACCTCCGTTAGTGCATGGAGTATTATATGCATAAGTGTGAAAGGTATGCTTCTATTAGATGTTGAGTTCTGCTGGCCCGCGTGAAATCCATTGTTTTGGCTAATTAGTGGTTAATTAACAATTAACTTTATGTTTTATTAATGCAAATTGGTACTTTTGAGGTAACCTCACATTATTTTGCTTATTTCATTTCAATATCATCTCTAGTTTTTGAAAATGACAAATGGACTTTTTGGGGGCTGCTTTGGGCATTTCAACATGTATCACCACCTTAAAACGACAGATACAAACGGATAGGAATACAACGAAAAAAACTAAACAAATACGCAAATGTTTTTTTTCATGAAAGGCGTTTAACTATGTGTTTTATTTACATTAAGTCGCTGGTGTAACGTACACTTTTCTTTGTTGAGAATGTCACGAAGTATGACGCGCGACTTTTGTCACTATTGTTCCATGGTTATACATTTAGTTCAACTGTTTTATGAGGGGGACCCCGTGTCTCTTGCGTAGCGCGTACTGCTTTACTCCAAGCCTGTGTACTGCATACGGCCTTATTTTGGCAACAAAACAACCTTTATTGGCGTTTTCATTTACACGAAGAAGATAAGAAATACAGCTTTGGCATTAACTCATTCTGGCAAACGTTACGTTTGTTGTGTTTATTTGATAGTTTGTTCTGTTTTTGATCCATATAATTCCTGTTTGGTCTTTAAAATGATAACAAACAATAAATTAGTGCGAGCAAAGCGAGCGCGCGAAAATAATTTAGCGTTATTTGATAATGTCCTAATTGTTGTGTTTCTTGATAAAAATTGCACTGTTTAAATATAAAATTTGTTTTCGGGGGTTGAGTTCACCCTCTTCTATGTAAGACCTACATAAGCTGTTAGTTTTGTGCTCATTTCTATAATACCCGTATAACATTTTGACAAACAAACCAATCATACATTACAAGGGGGCGGGAAAGGAGGGGGTAAGAGGTGGAGGGGTGATTGAACATTGCCCCTTCTCTTTTCTGTATGTACTGTCCTGTCTGTGTATATATACACAGTATATATAATGCCAACATTTAGTAATCATCTAGACGACAAAAAGTAAGGGTACCGTTTACAAAACCTAAAGCCATAAATGCGTATTAAGATTTTTTTATGGGGGGGGGGTTACTCTTTTACGCTTTAGGTTTTGTAAACGGTACCCTTACTTTTTGTCGTCTAGATGATTACTAAATGTTATTAAATTAGAAATATGATATTGGCACTGTTATTTGCACGGGGGCAGTCGTTTTGGCCCGAGGCCGACGGTTAAGGGATAATAAGATAATAACAATGCCAATATCAAATCTCTTATTTAATGATAATTTTATTACATAACTATTAATTATGTAAAAGAAAAGTAAGTAAAGGAATAATTTCACCAGAGTTATAAATAACGTTTCACTGAAAGTCATATCCTAAATGTCAGCCAATCAAATAGCAGACAAACATGGCTAATTAAAAATAACTTCCCGGTCCAGTCCGATAGTTATATAACTTATTTGATCTCTAATTACGATCGCCTGTCTATAATTAGGTAGGACTGGTAGAATGTTACAATGATGATAAACGATATTTATGTTATAATGTTATTTTCTTTATCGTACATAATTGACACGTCACTTTTAAATACAGCTCCATATAGCACTGGACGATGAAGCCGAGGCTCAGGGATATGACATGCGTCAACAATACAAACTTTCCCTATGATGACTTATACACATTAAACTGATGAAAGAGAAAGCCCCCAGGAAGCATAGCCTGCACAAGAATACAGCAGCCTCGGCTTTATTAAAGCTGTTCAACAGTAGTAATGAATGATGCCACACCACTGACGCCCCATAGCGCATGAGCGTAACTCCATTTTCAAATGTAACCAACATACATTTACACTCCAACACAAAGATTGGGCTATTTCAGAAGATACATGTATAAGAAAATGAAAGTCATACAATAATAGAGTACTTTGAACGGAAATGCAGTGAACAAGAATCCTAACTATTTTTATCGTTAAAGTTATTGCCTTTCGTCCATTGGATTTGTTGATTTTTATGTCCTCAGCATATTTAAAAACTAATAGAGATAGCTTTTGGAACCTTAAAATACATACATGTAAAGGTAACTTATTCAAAGAAGTGAAATTCCCGATAACTCAAGTTCTTCTTTCATACATACAGGGAGTATTTTGGGAAAGAAGTGCAATTCACTTATGTTTCTGTATATATTGGCGGTGTTGGTAGATAGGAACTTAAGTACTGAGTAGAGGAAGCGGGGGTGCCGTGGACAGTCACAAGAACATTACACTGTGTTCTATCATTTTAGTCATTGCCCTTGGTTAATATTCATCATTAATAAAACATTCCTTTAGAAAAAAAACTGTTAAATCTAAGTCTGTTGGGAAGAACGAACCTGATTATTACGTAAAGTTAAAATATATATGAGGGTGACACCCCTTTTGGTACGCAGTATTCGTGTTGTTTACGGTACGCAGTACGCAAAGAGGCGGTACGCATCACGCAGACATTCTGTTATATCGTACGCAGACATTAATTTTTACTTCAAAAAAGGTCCAATTGTCAAGAAACACAGCAAACGTTACATACATAGTCCTCTTTTAAAAAGATTATCAATGAACATATTTTTAATTCTTTGTAAAAGTGTTTTAGTCAATCTATTTTATACTAGTACTGTATAACATAATATTTATCTTACTGATATAATACATAGATTGTTTCGAGTGTTATAAACAAACGCGATGGTATTGTGATCATTGCAACAGTTAGTATGTATAATGTGATATGTGTCAAACCTATTCAGTCATTTTTCATTGTGTATTAATTTTTTTGCTAGATTTTAATGTGTATG
>Ga0224511_10003733_pt1 | contig 11147 bp, 12 predicted proteins | sample SF_May12_sed_USG_2_FD_169988 | JGI IMG/M metagenome (GOLD analysis project Ga0224511, IMG submission 169988) | Sediment microbial communities from San Francisco Bay, California, United States - SF_May12_sed_USGS_8_1 | ecosystem: Environmental > Aquatic > Marine > Sediment | place: USA...
ATTAGCAAGCATGCGCTGACCTCGCTATAGGCTTTAATTCGAAGTAACAACGAGGTAGCATAAAATTGGGTGGCCGAATATTTAGAATAAAAAATATTATTTGAAATCTTGTGATCGAATTTTAGAAACACAAAAAATAATTATTTTGGAAAAAATAGAGGGTGATCGAATATTTAGAGTGATCGAAAATATAGAAGAAATACGGTACGTTCTACTATTTATGATTGCGTCTGCTTTAGGACCTAAATGTCATGGTAAAATCTGACAACCAGCTGGGCCCAGCTCCAGAGGAAGTCACCAAGATCGGTTCCCTGCTGCGAGTCTTCACTACGGTTGTCAAGAGCATGGGACCAGACTTTGATGCCAGCTCTTCTGTAGAGCTGTCATTGAACTATCTTCTCGAGGTAAAAATATTTTGTATCTTTTTAAAGTCTTTTAGTCATTTCAAACTAATTAATTACCTTTATTGTTATCTCATATGATGAGTTTTACTAAGAAGTTATGTTATTGGCAAAGGCATAGTTTAGTCTTGAAGCTTACCCGTAAAACAGAACATGTGTAACATGATGTTACCTGCAATTATTGTGTTTGTGTTAAGTAGTTTTCTCCCTGGGTTCAGGTGTTTGCCAAGACGGTGAAAGCTGTGGACAGCGCTGTCAGGTGCTCATTCTCCGAGCTCATCGTGCAAACAGGTATAGTATTGAAAATCACCAGAAAGAAACTTTACTAACTGGTTCTGAAAAGATCAAAAGGCTTAGTAGGTGATCTTATTATAAAAGTGTTTCCCTACTTATTAAAAATATATAATTGTTATCTGCAAAGATAGTCATTTTTGGATTGAAGAATATTCTACATATTTTGCCATTGATCCTCAATATTTCCCCCTTCACTGTGTATGTGGATGCTGCAGGTGATGAGTGTGTGTCGGTGATGATGGGGCTGCTGGGAGGGGCCGTGGTGCAGTGCCAGGACAGCCTGCTGGCGTACGTCTCCCACGTCGTGTTCCCGCCACACCAGGTCACCAACGCTTACACCATCGCCGCCATCAGCCTCGTCATTAAGGTGAACACGCTACGCTTTATCTAATTTTTAAATGATTTTTTAATTTTTATATTTCTTTAAACTTTTATGTAAATTTGTTTTACTGGTTTTGATTTTGTTAGGATTTTGATTTCATAGTTATGCTGATTCACAAAACCATGTCAATGAATACTCCAAACATGAACATAATTTTACATTTCAAGCATTGTTTAAGCTTGTCTTCCAGTTAGCTTATATGTATAAATAATTGGTTATCATACCCAATATGCCTTTGAACAGCTTTAATAACAAGTTTCAAAGTTTCAAAGTTTATTGGTTATCGGCACTATATGTGCCTTTGACCATATACAAAATATATACAAGTCATGACATATAACAACTGCCTGGTTTGAATGTGTATGTTGTGCTGTTTGCCCCAGGTTGTGGACAACTTTGGAAGCCAGCTGCCGGTCTCATGGCTGACCAGTGTGCTCAAACCATTGTCCCTACTCCAGACTGCTAAAACATCCATTTCACCAAAGGTAAAGATAAGAAAGCGTTTACTGCCTCGGGCAATGTTTTGATTAGTTTTGTTAGAAAGCAGGATAGAGAGTGCCATTGTTTAAACTCATAAGCAAATGCTACCATCTTCATAATTATACCCTATCATTTACACCAATTTAGACACTATATAAACTGTTTAAATTGTTTTGAAATACAATAATGAGAAATTTAGTTTCTACATTTCATTGCTAGACCAAATAAAAGTGACATCTTTTGATGACAACCTAAGATTGGTTCCCTGTTACTTCAGTCTGATAATAAAGCTGGGCTTAAAAATCAGGGGAAGCCACTCTTGCTAGTTACATTTAATCTTTGTTTAAATGTACATTCCCCTTCTACATTGGTGGGCCTTTTGACTGAGACCTACATAATAACACAGTATATTTCTTATTGGAAATATATGTTATTATTCCATAATTTCATTTACATTTTGTTTCCACAGCCTCACTTGCAAATGCACAGTTCTAAAGTCAACCACGAAATATCGTAAATATACTTAGTGAAGTAGGTTTGTGTCAGTAACAATAACTGGTTAAGCTGTCTTTCACTCAAGCTAAGTGACAAATAGTTTCATAAGATGTTGGTATGTTGTTTCACCTGCACCTGTACATGTGTGTAGGTGTTGAAGAGTCTGAGGTCGGTGTACAAGTCCCTCCTCTGTCTGAAGAGCATCCCACTCCTCGAGGAGACGTACAGGTATGTGATAATGAACAGGAAACAGGAGGATGCAGGCTGCTGCATGGTTTGAATACAGAAATCATTAAAATATGAAACTCACATACAAAACAAAAAAAACATATATATGTCATTTTCTTAATGATGGTAATGGAAATTTTCATACTTTTCACCATGTTACGTTGCATGGTTTTGACAAAAAATATAGAAAAAGAAGAAGTACTTGTCTCTTTTAGACATTTTATGTTATATTTTCATATTTTGAAGGCATCTTCTGGGTGACATAGAGGTCTGTTTTAACACGCTTCTCGAGTCAAGTGGGGACGAGTCCCATGTTCGGCTGGTGACGTCCAACCCGTTTGAGGGCGTCAAGTACTCGTGCAGAGAGGCAGAGACCACCTGCATCTTCAACCTGTGTTGTCTGGGAGAGATCGGCAACACCAAGAACAACCTCATCGGGGTAGGTCCAAGTCAGGCACAGTACTTACAAATATAAAGCCAAGCAAAAGTCAAGCATCTTTATTTGCATTGTTAATATATGAGGTGATTTAAATGCTTGTTCTAGCAACATATTTTAAATGACATTGTTGACTTAATCAACAAAGTGGAAGTTTGATGTTTTCTTCTGACATTTTACACTAAATAAATGCAAACAGCATAGATATCAAAGTAAGCAGATATATAAAAACCACATGTTATGTACATCTACAAAAGCCGTCTTTCCTTCTACTCGAGTGTATGACATGTTACTGTGTTTGCACAGATGTGGGCGTTGTCCCCGAGCCTGTTTGACCTGTACAGTGAGCGGCTGGACGTCGTGCGTCCGTCCATCAGCGTCCAGTACCCCGCCCTTCAGTACGCCATCCTGCAGGCCCTCTACTCACACTCAAACACGTGAGTGCAGGCATTTTACTTAAGTTTTTAATATCTTACCCTCTTTTTGTTACTGTGCTTTATTTGTCTAAAGTAGCATGCAGCATTTTTTCTTTTTTTTTAAGATAAAAATAATTTTCAGTAAAATTAAAATAATTTACAACTAGAGAAAGCCACTAAAATGAGAAAGAGTAATGAAAAAAATAAAAAGTTCCTTTGGTAGATTAATTTTGTTGTGGGTGTGGATAGTACAGTCCTAACTGCACCTTACTAAGGTCTGGTTCTTGACTGCAGATCTCCCTCCATCGTCAGCTTGGTGCCCGCCAGATGTTTCGGCCCTTATCCAAGTACATCTGTAACGGCGGGTGGGCCCACCGTCTTACGGTGTGGAGGAATTAATTATTGTTAATTATTGTGTATATTATTGTTATGATTTTTGACCTACCCCTTGCAGGCATGGCAACTTCATCTCAACAAGCTCCCTGCTCACGCAGTCGTCTCCCCTGGTGGAGGGCTCGCTGTTTGCGAACGTGAGTCCGTCAACCAGCGCCAACTTCACACGTCTGCTGAAGGTGCTAGCTGACCTCTTGAGACACTCAAACACAGCCTATGACTGCAAGTGAGTATCCTTAACATGGTAGACTATTCATGTACAGATGTTGTTGTGTTTTTGTAGCTTACACAAGCAATCTACAGACTGTATTATGCAAATTGTCCCATCTGGTCAAGTATGGCCTTGAATTTCTGTGCATTGCAATTGACTGGTAAGTTGTTCAATGAGATACATTTCTTTGAGGCATATTAATACAAAGTTGAAAGTCACTTGAAAGAGGTTCTTTTACCTACAGCATATCTAAACTATTTCCTAGGTTAAAAGCAATATTCACTTCATTGTCGAGGCTCTGTACATCGTGTATAGAACCATAATGTCCCATCTACACACATTGCAGACTGCTGGGGGTGAAGTGGGTGACGGAGCTGGTGGCCAGTCTACACTCCAGTCCCCAAGTGTACACTACACGCCAGTTCCTCACACTGGTCCAGGCTCTGTACATTGTGTATAGAACCATAATGTCCCATCTACTCACATTGCAGACTGCTGGGGGTGAAGTGGGTGACAGAGCTGGTGGCCAGTCTACACTCGAGTCCCGAGGTGGCCAGTCTACACGCCAGTTCCTCACGCTGGTCCAGGCCCTGTATATCGTGTATAGAACCATAATGTCCCATCTACTCACATTGCAGGCTGCTGGGGGTGAAGTGGGTGACAGAGCTGGTGGCCAGTCTACACTCCAGTCCACAGGTGTACACTACACGCCAGTTCCTCACACTGGTCCAGGCTCTGTACATCGTGGGCCATGACCAGGAGGAAGAGGTGGCGTCTGCCGTTCATCTCTGCCTCACCAACCTCTTCCAGAACCCCAGGACCTACCCTGCCTACATCATCAAGGGGTCAGTTACAGGCTTTGTTGTTCTCTGTTTATTGTCCATAATGATCTATGAGGTAGTGTGCATTTGATGTCATTTAATAAATGTTTTGTTTATAATTTAGGATTTTACATCCCTTCTTAATATTAGGGAGCAATATTACCTCTGTTCATTTGAGATTTTATTTGTTTTCCTATGTTTAAGTATTTTTATACCAGGATACCAGGTACCAAAGCAATGTTTAAATCCTTTGTAGAAAGCATGCTGCATGTTTTCAGATGTGTGAAGCTGTGTATGTACCGGCTGAATGAAGGCTCTGAGAATCTGAGGGACAACTTCCTGTCGCTCGTCTGTCTCCTGCCCATCAATGTCACAGCCAGGTCAGTAGGCTTGTTGGTCCGACTTGGGGAAAATGTTCAACTTGATGTGTTACTCATTGTTCAGTATTTGATCAAATACCATGTTTATTGATATATTTACATTTTTTTATAAAAAAAAGTACACCTGCCCTTTAACTTGAGATGTCATTTATCGTATTTGAATTATGGATACCTTTCTGTTTTGCAGTATAGTTATAGCCAGAGATCAACGAATGAGATCTTCACAGTATTTGTAAAACATCATATGCTGTTCGACATGTGGACATTCTCCTTCTCAGACCATTCTTAAGTCTATTTGTTTCAAGAACTGTTGTTCATTTTCACAAAGGTGTGTCATTCTCATATGAAACCTTTATGTGCCTTTAAATGGTTTGAAAGTGTTGTAACACAACCCATGCCCTTGCTGTACAACCCGTTCTATCTGCTCTGTCCTCACCACCAAAGCTTGCTGTGTTCCAGTAAGAACAACGGTCTGTATCTGCTAGAGGAGGAGGTTCAGCTGGCGTACAGCGAGGCCAGCGTCGGGCTCGAGGCCCTCTGGGACGTGTGCCGCGCCCACTCCACACGCCCGCCCCTCGGCTCCTTCCACTCACACAACTTCCGGCAGGTGATGGGCTTCCTGCTCCACAACAACAACAACAAGTGAGTCACGTGGCCACGCTTGATGCCCTAAAACATATGCCATCATGTGGGGGTGCTTTTGTGGCCACGCTTGTTAGTAAAGCCCTAAAACATATGCCATCATGTAGGGGGGGGGGGGGGCTTTTGTTTAGCGAAGCACTCAGACAATGCCCGTTGGGCCTCGGGGCATACAGATTGTTAGTTTCTATTAGTGGCCCATAGTGCAAGATACTGGAGCGCTACCACACATAACAAACCAGGTTTTTTTACTTGCCCAGTGTAAAGCACTGATTCATGGGAGCATTTTTCCTGGGAAGAAGTAGTAGATTTCTCCTAATGCCATCATGTAATACTGTGAAATCATTTTATATCGTGGGCATAAACTTTCGTGGTTTAATGTTAATGGACGTGTTTATGGAGACTTGAATTCATTGATTTTCAAATCAAACATTTCGTTGGGATCATAAATTCATGGATTGTTCGACCTATGAAATACATGTACCGGTAATTAAATGTCCAACAAATAAAATGATTTTAAAGTAGTAAAGATGATTTGCCTGAAACATGTGCATTTATGTAGTAAACACTTGAAAATACCCTTACTGTAAACAAGCACCCATTAATGACGGCAATATTGTCTGTGTCTAACTTGAAGCCTGCTTAGCTCATACTGAGCATAGAAATTCAAGAAAAAACTTCTTGTCTATTAAACAGTGATAGGTACTTGATATCACGTTTTTGGTTCAGTGTTTGTGCATGTGAATTGGTGGATGACAAAATTGTTCAAAAAAAATGTTTAATTGGGAAACATCCAGAGTCTTCATTCTTCAGACTTGACAGTGTTGCCCTTCTGGCCTTTTGGCAACAGATTTCTAGTTTTTAAAAAGTATCTGCATTTTGTAGAATATTCCAATGTAACATGCATGTTTAAGGAAACATGAATTTCTATTTTCTGGACAGAACTCAGTTTACCACAAGTATTTAGGTATTTTTCATTCATTTAGCATTTTATGTTGTTTGTTTTTAAATGTGAGATTCTACTTACCATTTCTTGTCTTAGGCACCACATGTGTTAATTAAATGTTTGCAAAATATTTTACATTGAATACATTTGGTGCTCTTGTGACTAAAACGTCATAACAGTATTTTCAGGCAAGTCGGTGCTTCCCAATTTCCATGTACTTTTTTTAATATGGATAAAGAAGATTGATAAAACAGAACAGAAAGTTATTAAGTAAACAAAGACAACTAGCCCAAAATACATAGTGCATAAATATAATATATACAAAGTTTTGCCACCATAATTGAATACTAATCAGAAGGTTTCAATTTCATGAATTGAATGGTTGAGCGTTAACAGATACATGAGGCTAAAATCAATTCGATTTTCATAATTTGATTTATTAAAGGAAAACAGTGTTTATATTGAGGAGTAACTGTAACTTGTTTCTCATTACATACACTGCACTCTAAAAGTTGCTTCTCACTAAGATTTTAGCCATTATGTTTTCTTAAAATTTTCATTCTTGTTCTTGTCTTTAAAAAAAAAAGTTTTTACAATGTTTATGGTGTTTTTATGTTCTAGACGATTCATGTGGTATGCTTTAAAATTTTTTATTAAAATCTGTAAAATCAGTAGTAAAAATTGAAATATAAAGGAACTTTTGGAGGGCAGTGTATATAATTATATAAAAGCTGAATATGGAAACCACACAACAGACACAGTACAAACTACATTGACAGTTCAGGAATAAATATCTTAAGTTTTCTCCACTTAGGCTGTGCTTAAAATATTTCTTGTTTCCTCTACCACGACCCAGGTCAATTTAGTATGGGAAGGTGGGTAGGTAAAATATTATTTATTTGAAACTGACCCATCCAAAGCATAATGTGTTAAAATAACAGTGTGTCTTTGCTAAATTTGTTGTACAAACAATGAAACATTTCTATTTGAACACTGAATTGACATTCAGAGGCAGAGGCTACTATAACCACGCCCTTTGACAAGTGGCTTATTTGTTTAACAAAGTAATCCTTTGTATTCAAGAACATGCAGTTATTTTTGTCCTAGTATATGCTAATACTTTCATTGGTAAACTGATTATTAATATTTAGAAATGGGAGGTCCAGCGTAATGTCCATTGTTTTCCTTTTTAAAATCTTACTGATTTTATGGATGCAGCTCAATCATGTTTTTACTCAAAACAAAGCATTTTCTTGCATTTTTGTCCTAAGCTTTATTGCACAAAATAAAAAATACCATTTCAGTTTTTGCAATAAAATATTGTGGGTCGGGCCAATTTTTTTTGGGTTGGTCGTGGGCTGGGAAACATTTAATATTTTATTTTAATCCTTATGGTTTATAGTTTCTGCAGTAGAAATCCAGAGAATGTATTAAAGTGATAATCATTTTCACAAAGGGAGAATGCACGATCACCATATATGTTCGCCACCCACACAGTATCCCCCACCTGAACCTGAATGATCTCGGTGTGTGAAAAACAGACCTGTTCATCAGTGTTGAAAAGTTCTCCTTTAACCAGGACAACGCCATTATGCAAAAGTCCATACATTGCATCATTGTTAAAGTTGGGACATATGTGGAAAGTGAACTGGTACATGCCCGATACAGGGGCGGTGAACTTTCCAATTTGCGGGTTGTAACTGTTGCCTTGGTTGTGTTGAAGTTTTCCGAATCGGATGAGTTGGTTGCCAGCAATTGCTGTGGCGGTAGACTCCAGGTAGGCTTTGAAGAAAACTTTCTGGTTTTCTGAAAATAAATATGTGAAAAAAATGTACATGCCATAAACATAAGCACCTTTTTTATAATTACAACATTTTTATGAGCCTCTTGCGTGCCCCGGAAATATTGACTATCAATGTTGTAAAGCATGACCATTTTCTTGAACAATCAAATTATATAAAAAAAAAATTTATTATTTAAAAAAATTTGATAAACTCAATAATAAAGCCACTAGGTTTACCTGCTGTGTGATTGGTGCATGTCTGTGCTGCAGCACATTGTTCCATCCGAGTCTTCAATGTCTGGAACTCCTGTCTGTGATTGTCCGTCATCATTTCAATCCGAACTAGTTTTTCCAGCGTCTGAAGTTGGAAACCTGAAGGGAGAGGTTCGTCTTCCAACTGGGCACTGGCAACCGAAATGGCACTCAAAAATAACAGAGCCACTGACACCTTCATGTTGATCTGTGTTTTGCTACACTCTTCTAGCCCTGAATTTTCAGAGCTTAAATACTCTGATCTGACACATGTTTACCATAAATTCTCTAGTGAGCGTATTAGTACACAGTGAATGTAGTACAATTGATCCCACGGACATTTGATCCCATGCCATTTTTGATAGGGGTGGAAAATTTATCCCATCTATTTTTGCCAGACTGGACAATTGATCCCATGTCATTTTTGAAAGGATGTACAACTGATTCCATCTCAGTTTGACCGGTGTGGTTAAAGGTCCCATCTTACTCTTCAAGTACCATTATTAGGTGAACAATAGTATCTATAATCACTATATGCAAACTGTTATAATTAGACACTTAATCTTATTAAATTAGTCCCACAGATAAGTGGACAGTCTCATTATATCAATTTACGCAAACTGTTATAATTATGCCCCCCTTCGAAGAAGAGGGGCATATTGTTTTGCTAAATTGGTTTAATTAACTTATTTTGACTTACACAAATTAATTTTTCAAACTTTAACCTTATATTTAATTTCAGTAACATAATATCATTTTTATACACAACATATCATACATGACAATGTACTTCAATCTTACTTGTCTGAAATCTGAATTTAATAATATAAAATAATGAAATATTGAAAACAACTATCTATGTTGGTACAAACAGTAACATGTATTATGACACTGCTTTGGGATGCTGCAGAGGTCTTGTGAATCTACGTCATTGTTTTGGAGTAAATTGCTTGGTTGTTGAAAACTTGTTTTTTGTGTTGCATTGCAGCGCTTCTTGTTATATTGTGTCATTCTGTTTATGACCTAATTCTAGGTATAGAAGGTTGTGTTATTTCATATGAGCTATCCTTGACATATATCTAACATATTCCTGACTGACTTTCATACCCCTTGCTGTTCAGAGGCACAGCAGTAATGTAAACAAGATTGTGTGTTACTTCCATCTGAGCTGTTTTCAGACCCTGTTTTTTCAGGCATGACATTCAGACACTTGACTTGATGCTTTGTAGTTGTATATCCCTAGCTCGACTTGAAACGTTCACCAGCTGATATCAATAATATGTTCGATATGTTTGTTATAGACACGTGGGTTCGCAACCTTGGCTGGACGCCATGTTCCAAGCTGCTCAGCGGCCCAGTAGCAAACCCGACTGGAAGTCTGCTGACCGGCTCATCATACAGAACTATGTAAGTGGGGGAAATGTTCTAGTTACTCCGTCGTAACATGACTTAGTGAAAGTGATATAGAATTGCAACATAGATATCATGGTTTATAACTGCTGACTCAATAATACATTTTTCTCTGTACACCCTTTCAGATTTGATGTTTACTTTTCAAATCTTTCTCCCCCCCACCCACCTCTATTTTATGACCATAGATGCCCTAGGCTACTACAGTTCCAAGTAACATAAGATAAAGCCCTGGCTGTAGATTTACATGACGCTCTGTTTCTTGTACGTCTACATTTAAAAATTACATTGTGTCATGTTTTCCCCCAACACATAGATGCCTGAGAGCCGGACGGTGCAGTGGTTTTGGGTTCTGTGGGAAGCGGCCCAGTTCTGTGTGCTGACCCGGCTCAAGACGCCCCTGGGGAAGCCCCAGGAGACGTTTACCTCCATCGAGGCGGTGCTGAAGAGCCTCGCTGCAACAGTCAACACTCAACACGAGGAGGAGGGCGAGGGCAGGAAGAAAGGTGAGCTGCTTGCTTCTTTACTTGGATTGATTAGCAATCTTGTTGAACATAAATCCTTTCATTATGCACTATTTACCCAATTGAATTGAATTTTAACATTCATGATAATACAAGTAACACTTAAAATTACCCTAGTATTTAAAGATAAAAATAATTCTAAAGTTTTAGAATCTGCATTTCAAAAATTTTTATTGCTCATACCCATTTATCGCCATTTATTACCTGCTCTTAAGTGAGGACCAGCTTGTGTTATGGTATTGGCAGGTAATAGGAGTTGTCACACTCTCTGTGTATATATCCTCCACTACGAGTCATGGTTGCTGTAAATCCAGGGAAGCCAAGTGGGGAGGAGCTGCAGGATCGAGTGAAGCTGCTGCTGCAGTTCATGGAGCTGCTGGAGAAACACCTCTACAACGCGTACGAGGGGGCCGCTGTGTCCATGCCCAACCTGCCCAAGGTAAGAACGAGGGGGCCACGTGTCCATGCCAAACCTGCCCAAGGTACGTACAAGGGGGCTGCCGTGTCTATGCCTAACCTGCCCAAGGTACGTACGAGGGGGCTGCCGTGTCTATGCCAAACCTGCCCAAGGTACGTACGAGGGGGCTGCCGTGTCTATGCCAAACCTGCCCAAGGTACGTACGAGGGGGCCGCATGTCCATGCCAAACCTGCCCAA
>Ga0224511_10003734_pt1 | contig 11144 bp, 5 predicted proteins | sample SF_May12_sed_USG_2_FD_169988 | JGI IMG/M metagenome (GOLD analysis project Ga0224511, IMG submission 169988) | Sediment microbial communities from San Francisco Bay, California, United States - SF_May12_sed_USGS_8_1 | ecosystem: Environmental > Aquatic > Marine > Sediment | place: USA...
CATGACAAAATGGCCCGTACAAAAACTAGCACAAGGGACGACACAAAAACTCTTACAACATCATGACGCAACAGACATTTAGAAAACATATATTTTTGTGTTTTTCGGATTTTTCTGTTTTTATTTCATGAGTCAAGACCAGTAGATGACCCTTTTGATTGATGGGTTAACGGTACATGGTCACAGTGACGTTTACTATCTTTGAACTGGTGTTTCTTTTCATATCAATAATTTAAGAAGCTATTTACTGTTTCATAGGTTGCTGAGATAGATACACAGACCATGCTCTTTTACAACCTATCTGGAGAAAATGAAGAAGAAATGCAGAAAATTTGTACTGCATAGAGGTAAATATCAGAAAAATGTACATGTCTATGACAAAGAAGAAGATATAATGCAATTATGGCTATTCAATGTGGATTATAATGACAAAGAAGCACCATAAAAATTCATTTTAGTCATATTTAGTTACACATGGTTACAAAAATTATGGTAGTGTTACAGGACAATCTATATAATATGTAAAAGCGAACCAAAAACACATTAATAGCATATTGTTTAGTGCATTTACAGAGATGCTGAAGCTGCCCATAACATGGAGAATTACAAAAAAAATCCCCACTCTCGGCAGACGGACTCATTCAACTGTGGGTTTTTGTTGTATGCTGGTGTGTAATCTTAAATCTATACTAATGGATTGTTCACACTGATTGTTACTTTAAAACTGCAAATATTTAACCAATTCCAAAACAAGTTTACCTATTGATCAGGTCTAGGAAACATATCTTTAATCAACCTATCTTTAATCAAGACTGGTATAAAACATTACCTTTACTTTATGATGATTTTCAGATATTTTGAATATAAGGTCACTTATTCAGGTTGAACACCAAAATTGGTGAATATGTATTTAATTAATTTAATCCTTAACAAAGACTTTTTATATCCTACAAATGTTTTAACAGTAATCAGAATAACACACATACACATGAACATGCATACACACACATGTATACAAACAAACTGTACCCATCTAAATGAAATTATCAGAAGCAAACTCATGAATGCCGATTTTCAGTTTGCCGAAAAACATCTCTGTGGAGCATCTACATCAATGTTGAATATCACCAGCACAAAAATGAATGGCATGAGAAAAAGTTTTGCTTCAAACGTCATGCTGTTTGAAGGTGAGTTTACAAAAGTTATATTGTTTAAAGGTTGGTTTGCCAAATACAAAATTAATATATCTAATAATTATTATTTTAGCATAGCCTATCCCCAAGTGTTAAGTCAATCATTAAATAGAACAGAACAAAGGTAAATTAAAATACTGTTGAACTGTTGAATCATCACTGACAACACAGCATGTATTATCAAAAAGAGCAGAAGATAGAAGCAAGATCAAAGAAATGGCATAATTGTCTGTTTTCAGCACATCTGATTGATTCCTGCCCCAAGTGTGGGTGTGAGGTAGCTGATGATAACAAGGTTGACAATTGAATTCATTGATTTAACTGATCTTTGAATAAATATGTATTTGTTCCTTTATGTTTTAAAGTGTGTCATGTTTTCATCATATTATTAATTCATAACAAGTTTGAAGTTGAAGACTTAACCACAAAACAACAGAGAAATGGATCTGGGAATATATTTTTCCTATAAAAATTATTATCATTAATAAACAAATAAACATAACTCAGATGCCAATGGGTAGAGTTACTATAACTAAGCATGCATTACATTGTCATTAAGGTTATTATTCATACCAGTTTCACCACAATATAAGATATCACTGATCTGTTTACAGATACAGTGTGGACAGTGCCAGCGCCTCTTCCATTTCATGGCTTTCTGTGTAGAAAAATTTCAATGCAAACTCTGCAGAATTCAGTTTTGGGTACTTACCTTATTTTTTTAAAAGTTAATGCCAGACATGGGCAAGATATGCAAAAGGTCTATACATGAGTGATTTAGCTGGTTATTAAACTTTGCTTAGATATTTTGTGCTTAAAACATTTTAATTATATTTCAGCCCAAACATATAATGATGAGCTCCTCTGGTAGACCAACAGCTGACACTACAATTCAATGGACAAACAAGCAAGCAGTACGTTTAAATAGCTGTGTTAGAAATAAACTGTACATTTTTTAGAACAATATAAATGGAAGAGATGTTCAAAGAAAAAATGTTGTAAACAATGTGGACAAGTCAAGTTTATGGGCACCATGACAAAATGGCCCGTACAAAAACACACAGAACATCACAAACACGGAGTATACAAAGACGCAACATACATAAAGAAATAACTATGTTAGGTGTTTTTCGGATTTTTCTGTTTTTTTTTATTTTTAATTTTCAATTACTTAAAAAAAATGTTGAATTACCGCCTTGGTACGGTCAATGAAAAACATTGGGGGTTTAAACAAGCTTAGTTTGCTTGTTAATTGGTTTTGATCATTTGCGGTACACGTTGTTTATGGAAAGATGCAAAAAGCAAAGTTTTTAACATATATTTAAAGAAAAACAGAGGTCCTTTTTCCATAATTATGTAAAACAGACAGTCTCCTTGGATACATTTACCATTTTCCAACATGGTTCAGATCATTTCTTATAAAAAACCATTTAGAACACTTGCAGTTCAATTTTAACAAACATGATAATATATAAACATTAAGTCAAACCTTTTCAGGTGAAATATTTTATAAAAAATGTTGTTTGTCTGGCAAACATTGGGTCTGCATCACCCCTTTGTTTGGTGTTGTATCTATAATGCATAAGGTGTTTGAGCAATTGACTTGAACAATTTTAATATGTTAATTTCTTAGTTAACAAAAACCATAAATTTTTGTCCCAAGAAATGTTTTCCACATCTTTAGTAAGAAAACTGAAAACAGCTTTTTAAACAATTCCATACCCCTATTTTAAGTAACAAAATGCTTGAACTATCAAAACAGAGCAGCTGAAGAAAGGCGAGCAGGGTGTGGAAATCATCAAGGTGAAAAAATGAAGAATAACTTTCATAAAATCCTTATTAGCCATTTTGTTGTTTGTGGAAAAATGATCAGTAATTATTAATATCACACTGTCTAACTGATATTCCATGAATTTGTATAAACCATTTTGGAACATTTGAGAAAACCAGGAACTGCTTTTCTGACAATTTTGTTTGAACATATTTAAACATAAATTTCAAATATTTAAGCACACATGTACAAATAAGCTGCCAATATTCATCATTTCATGTTTGTCAAAAACATTTTTATGTTTTCTCTTTATCAATTTACAAGGTGGAAAAGAAAAACGAAGAACATCAAATGGGGAGACAAACAGAAAAGGTGAAAAATTATCTTAACTTTGAAAGCCTAATTATTTTCTTACATAAGTATATAATTTATATAATAATATTATACCTCATTTCCATACGCCATTCTTTATTTTGACGTCATAATTTTAAAATGAATTTGACAATAACATTGTTATACAAATAAAAAGCTAAACTACACATATGAAAAAGTGCAATATAGTATCGTTTAATGAGATGTATACATGTCAACAACACACATTTTATTCAAGTTAGTCAACATATTTTTTTACTTGTCATACACATTATTCACACATGATAACAATCAGTTTCAAAAACAGGAAACTTCAGTTGCAGGAACCTTCATTTTAAAACAGTTTTTTCTTTTCTCATGAAACAAAGTCCTGGATTTCCTTAGAAGAAGCCATGTGACATCATAAAAAGTTCTGTTCTGTTTCTTCACCTGAAAACATAATAATTTTTATAGTTGATTATAATTCTAACAACAAAGGAGCTCTCCCTCCCCATGCTTTACACAACAGACATAAAAAACATTTTAATGAGCATTTTGCAGATTTTGTCTGAGAAAAAGTGAGCAACAAGAAATGTATTACAAAAGATGCGACATTTTATGTTAACATGCATGTAAATAAACTAAGAAGCAGAATGTAAACCTTTATTCTTAAAAATTTGTTTTGATGTTTATGAATATAAATTCTATTTATCTATTATGAATAAGAATATTTAACCAAAACACTATTTATTAAAGAAAACATAACCATACTAGATCTAGTGTTATGTGGTGATGTACTGATTAGTGTATGATTACTTTTTATTTGATATTTTTTAATCTGTTTATACATGGTTGGAGAAAGAGATGTAAATTAAATTAAAATTGTTAAATAGATCTACTGTAAACAAACAAAACAACTTACTTTTCATGTCAGCATTTGTCAACCGCTCACTGCTGAGGCCCTGTCTTCTACATTTAGACTTCATTTTTCTACTTCATTGAATTTCACTGAGTTGAACTGTTTTTGAACTGAAACAAGAAGGTAAACTTGTAATTCTTTACTAAGTAATAAAGTTTTGATTAATGATACATTATCATTATATTCTACAAATAAAATGTAAATATGAGTATACTTTTAAACACAACTAATGCTAATCATCACTGTCAACATTTCGTTATAAAATAATCTCGTATTATAAAGTAGATTTACATTCAACATGATAATTTCAATGCCAAAATATGCTGCACTGCTAATGAAAAAAATTTAAACTCGTTAATATTGTCGAATCCTTCTCAAACACGAATTTTCAGACCTTATATTTGTTGATAAATATATCAACATCAGTGGTTTTTATCAGCAGTTCACGGTAATCCTCTTCAAAAACTCATTGAAAGTAACACAAGGTTATATGAACAGACATCTGAACTCCTACAATCAATAGTTAAGGTTAAAAAGACACATATCTTCGCTAGGTTTATAAAATCAGATTTAAACTTGAGCGCGTCAGCTACTGTTTAAGTTTGACAGATGTGATAACAACATGGCGCCTGTGATAGGTGCGATACCGCAGCAAATAAATCCCGGCTATCTGAATGGATAAAATTAACACATGTGGAACTATCCATTTACTAGTTTTATCTTCGAATTAGTTTACATTCATGATGTAAGAACGTAAATCGTGCATATTAATTGATTGCCATCACTGAGATAAATACCATGCATTTATTAAGATGAATGATTAATGTGTTGTATTAAACAACTTGATCCGTTACTGGTGGAGTGCCTAACCTCGGACAGTGCCTAAAACTCGGACACCTTTAATTGTTCATTGAATTAATTCAAATCTTTATGAACATATATTTACTTAATAAGCCAATGCCTATTCAGCATACCCTTAATATGTCAACCTGATTGCTCAAATGAGTGTGTTTCTGTAGGCTCTGAATTATTTGGGTCAGATTGAACAACCCGGTCATATCGGGAACATGTACATGTAACTCAATGGGGTTTTACAACGTTAACAATCTTATTTATTCATATGTACTGTGGGCATGCTCAATTCATGTTAAAACAAAATGCGTTCGTCAAATTATATTCACAATGTTCATACTTCAAATTTAAAACAAAAACAATTTTTAAAAATAACATTTAAACCAATATAACTGCAAATCACAAATGGTGTCCATGGCAACAATATTTTACTCCATTAAACAGAAATACGACTTCTGTACATAAGTATACTACTTAACTGCATCCAAAATACGTAAATTTAAAGCTAATAGGTGCTTTATGTAGTTGATAATGTTTTACCTATTTTAAATTGTTTGAGTATGTTTATTTTTGTATATAATCGTGTCCGAGCTTTAGGCACTCTCGGGCCAGTTTTAGACCTGTTTTAGGTGAGGTGGTGTACGGTTAAATTACACTTGTTACAATTCGATTATTATAATTTCTAGCATAACTCTAATAGATGAGAGGTTTACCTGTTTTCATACCAAATATTATACAAATATGTTCATATATTATCAAGAAAATACTCGAAAACCGCCAAAAGCGTCCGAACTTAGGCACTCCACCAGTAATTTGGAAATTATTGTAATGACCCTATATCTAGGCTTCTAGATCAATTTAAATGTTTGTTATTTATTAAAGCAATTTTAAACTTTGCAATGGGCATAATACTTGTTGTTCCCATTCATAACGTGATAATTAACTATATCCGACATGTTACATTTACCTGATCTTGTTTAATTCTCAAGTATAATCCAATTTTTATGCACGCTTGTGTCTATAGACGCTATTTTATGAAGTTTAATGTAAACTTTGCGTGATGCATGCGGGGTACTTTACATTGAACCCTCTGTCAGATTTTGAACTTTAAAACAGTGCTTAATAACATTCAATTTCGATTTCTTCAACTATGCAAAGGTCTGATGTTTATCTATTGATGACAGTCATCATATATTGCACACTTTCATTCATTGTTATTAAAATATTACTGTTTAAACCCTTGGCAGTATCATTGTTTTTTAAGCTGCTCGGTTATGCCCGGATGATGCGCGGTTGAGTAATATGCTCGGATTTAGTTAAGCCCGATCAGCGCCCGCGCAGTGCTCGGACCTATTAATTATTGATTTGTTAATTTTATGAAGGCCATATTGTAAAAAAGCTGTTTTGCTTAATATGTTACCTTCTTGAAATAAAGATATTATTATTATTATAATATATGTCATATGCTACATTGTATGTAATTGTTGATCTCATACGTTTGCAGATTGTAGAAGTTTAATAAACATGGTTGAAGTTTTATTTTTATTTGTTTGTTTATGCATATTATTTCAAGAGTCAATAAAGTACTCATTATATAAAGTTTTCTTTGAGTTTTTAAAACATTCATTTTAGTTAACATTTTAGATAAAGGAATAGTAAGGTTAAAACCCCTATCACGCTACCAATAATAAACATAGGGGATATAGAAATACAGAAGAGACGCTCGGCTCGTTACATATTTAAAGTGACAGGGGTGAGATAGAGTAACAACTTCATTCTAGTGATCGACTTCACGCCTCAGGAAAAAGATGTCGGATACAGAAACAGTTCAATAGAATGAGATATTCTTCACAGAGGACATACAGCAATGAGAAGGATTCAACATAAAAGATAAAAATCAGAGGGAGAACAACCAAAGATAACAGGAGAACGATCCAACTGAACAGTCACATTCTAAGCAAGATGATAAATGGCTAAAATCAGTTTTTGCAAAACTATTACACATGCAAAGTAGGATAGCTGAAACCCTAGAAGTAATAACAAAAATGAACTCTGACTTTTAAAAAAATAGAATGAAAATTCAGACTTGACATAAAGAGTGCAAAGGTCAAGTAGCAGCACTCAACAACAACACAGTCTCCCCTCCTTTCACAGAAATAACAATTTTACTGGAGAACCTGAAATGTCAAATAACAGTTATAAAAGACCAAACATGACCGGCAATAACCACGAATGCAACAACAGGACAACCCCCATTCAATAGAAACGATGATTGGAAAGAATAGTTTAACAAGTTTGAAGCAATTGCAAATAGAAAAGGTTGAAATTCAGTCAAAGAGATCAGAGACAAAACAAAACAGCAGAAGAGTATGCTCTCACGCCTGTATGATCTGGCCCACAAAAGAAGAGATGAAGCGACAAGAAGAGAAGATTTAGTCAGAAGATTTCTTGACGGACTGCGAGATGAAGATGTTAGGTGGGAAGCAGAGTATTAAAAGAACCAAGGGACATTGACCTTACATTCAAACCAGAAAAAGGCACCAAGTAGGCTCTAATAGAAGACAACGATCAGTGCGCAGGACAGAAACTGAGGTGACTGACAGTTAAAATGAAAGTGACTCACACACAGTTGACTATGCTCTTAGGGTGCCAAGTAGGAACTATTTTCAAGACAAGAAAAGACTGAACAAACGAGAAATTAATGTCAACCAGTGAGGAAAACTTACATAAATAAAAAATTCAACATAGCACTCAAGGATGATGTGATATAAGCCTTGCTACAGAAAATAGATGAGGTGAGCAAGAAGGTTAAGACAGCAACCGTAAACCTGGCAAGAGATGACAGAAGAGCAGCAGAAGAGCCCCTACAATATGTTACAATTGCAACGGCGAAAACAATTTTGCAAGAGAATGTCCAAATTAACCACAGCAGTTCAACAGACCAACATACCAGAATTAATACCAATAAGAGAATAGACATACATCAAACTCGAACGCATACTCCTTTTCAAAATCATTTAAACTACAAAGGACCCAACCAAATGGCCGGGGAGGTCCCAGTAGAAGAACATGGCCAATGTAAACAAAAGAAAGATGAACAAGTGATAAGAAGGCGGAAACCAGAGAGTAACAGGTTGTATATAAAAGGTAGCATAGAAGGCACGAATTTAACATTTACGGCAGATACAGGGGCCACAAAAATAATTATCTGAGATAGAGTTTACAACAAATTACAACCAGATAAACAAACACAGCTCAAAAACATTTAAAAAAAAATTGGCAATTGCAAAGTTACTTTACCGTTCCAAATATAAATTCTCAAAAGTTGACCTTGACCTTGGTTTAACTCATCTGACAGAACATTCAATAAAACAGAAGATGCTGCACCAATAAGACAACAACCTAGGCGTGTACCTTTTGATGATGCAGAGAAAAAAGCTATTCAAGATCTGTTGGACAAGGGTGTAATCAGAGAAAGCACATCTCCATGGGCCAGTCCTATTGTACTCGTTAAGAAGAAAAATGCATCCATACGGCCATGTGTAGACTCCAGAAAGGTCTATGAGCTAGTCAAACCAGACGGGTTTTCCATACCGAGAATACAAGATTGCCTTGACGCAGTAGCAAATGCAACCTTATTTAGCCCATTTGATCTTTAATACTAGTAGATGTTTTCAGATTCCACTTAAAGAAGAGGACATACCCAATAGTGCATTCTTTTGCAACTACGGTCAGTATGAGATGCTTCGACTTCCACTGGAATTAAATTCGGCGGCCAGTACTTTTCAGAGAACAATGGAGCTTGCGGTACAAAGCCTGCGATGGGAAACATGTTTAATTTACATCGACGACATAATCGCCTATGGTAGACTTCTCGCAACACATAGAAAGAGGTGAACAAGTCTTAGAACGACTGGAATCATCAGGACTCCAGTTGTGACCAGACAAATGTAAACTGTTAAAGAAATAAGTTGTCTTCTAAGGCCACATAGTCTCAGGGGATGGAATACTGCCCAACCCAGCCAACATTGTCAAAATAGTAGAGTGGTATGTGCCAACGAATGCCAAGGCAGTCCGACAGTTCATACAAATGGGGTCATACTACAGAATATTTGTAAAAGATTTTGCAAGCAAAGTCAGACCAATATCTAAATAACAAAGACAAAAAGTTCAAGTGGGATGAAAAATGCCTAAAGTCATTTGAGGAGCTACATGTACCTATAACCCGGAGATTATGGGTTACCTATTGAATGGTAGTTATGATGTTTCGGCTAGATGTGGACGCAAGCGATATAGGAATTGGAACGTGTCTTACATCAGGTACAGAGTGACAGAGAAAGGGTCATAACCTAAGCAAGTAGAGCCTTAAACAAAACAGAGAAAAACTACTGATTACAGATAAGGAATTGTTAGCTATTCGGTTCTTTGTTGAGTATTTCAGGCAGAATCTTCCAGGACGACATTTTTAAGTGAGGAGCGACCATCAAGCACTAAAATGGCTGTTCAAGTTAAAAATACCACGAGACAAGATAGCCAGGTGGATCGAGATACTCTCTTATTATGATTTTACAATAGAGTATAGACCACACGAAACAAATAAGACGTTAAAGTGTGAAACATGTAGAGAGTGTATCAATCGCTCACGGAACATGGTTGCATCCGGTGTTTATGCAAATATATTGGACTACGACATGTCTCAAGTAGAAGACAAGAAAGGGATAGAGGAAAGGAAAATCAGGGCAATTACCAGTGATCAGGACAATAGGCCAAGTACATCAACAGCACATGATGACAGAAAAGTCCTGTCAGAGACCAATATACTATCATTTGCATCTATTGGAGGGAGGTCAGCAAAACAGTTACTGCAATTACAGAAAGAAGACCCCGACACCGGCCCTATCTTGAAAGCAAAAGGTGCTAACAACAAAATAACCAGTGAAGAAATGTTGACACTGAGTCCAGCAGCAAGACAATATGCAATACTGTGGGATGTTCTAGAAATCAGAAACGATCTACTTTTCAAGCGATTCGTGAAGCATAAGAGAACTGGAGTGTGTACAGTTCATAGTCCCACACAGTCTAAAAAGTGTTATTTGAGAACAATGATTTAATTATATCGGGACACTTTGGAACCAAGAAAACACGGATCGTATCAAACAAAATGTCTACTGGTTCGGTATGAAAGGAGAGGTGGAGCTGTATATACGGCAATGTGATACATGCGCAGCTGACAAGAAGCCCACTAAGACTCCGAGAGCGCCCCTTGTTACAATAAAAGTTGGAGCACCATCTGGGTCTGTTTGCTCAAACAAGACAAGGAAACCGATATATTTTGATGCTAAAAATAATAAGTTGTTTAACAAAAACAAACCCCAACTAAACACATCATAATAAAAACTTTTCGATGTACATTACTTAGTTTATGTGTGTTACTAAACATGTTGCAAATCGTGCGTGACTTAAAACATTTTAACAACTGTTAAATGCTATGACGAATTGCTTCGAAAAAACAGATCACTATGTTCGCAAAATATGGTTGCTTAAAATATGAAGAAAAAAATCTTAAACGCTATGATCGCCAGGAGAACACTGTATGCGCGCTGTGCGCGCGCCGTAAGTTTACCGTGAACACGTCGTGAACACGCTGCAGCAACTACTTATGCGTTGTATAAGCATTGTTGCCGTTTTAAAGACGCTGTGGAAACGTCGTGTGGACGCTGTAGGGACGCTGTAATGACGTTGTGTACACGCCATTACTGGCAAATTTGATATTTTAGGCGTATTTCGCGGCGACTCTACAGCGCGCTGAAAGGTTTTCAGAACGCTGTACAAACGCTGTTTGGTGTAAATGTGGCTTTACCGCAATCTTTTAGGGCGATATTCCATTCATTCGGGAACGCAACGTGAACGGTATGCGTGAACGTGAAACTTCAACGTGGTGGGTTGTTTTTTTCAAGGATAAACCCTCCCATTTATCCCTACATACCGGTCGTAAAAAGCAAATGGTTTTGTCCTTTTTCAGTTTAAGATTTGAATAGCCATATGTCATTCTTTTAAT
>Ga0224511_10003735_pt1 | contig 11144 bp, 4 predicted proteins | sample SF_May12_sed_USG_2_FD_169988 | JGI IMG/M metagenome (GOLD analysis project Ga0224511, IMG submission 169988) | Sediment microbial communities from San Francisco Bay, California, United States - SF_May12_sed_USGS_8_1 | ecosystem: Environmental > Aquatic > Marine > Sediment | place: USA...
CATCAACCCCTGGGACAATTAGCTAGAAAAGCTTTGAATCTGCCACCGAAAATCGATACGAAGCGTTATATAGCGTGCGGTCCAATCAGATAACCGCTCTCTTGTAAGGATCGTTTTCATTGGTCATCTTGCTAATCCGAAAATGAGGATGATAATGATAGTATTTATTCAGCGGTATATCGAAGGAAATTCAACTAATTGTCCCAGGGGTTGATATAACGAGCGGAATCACCCCTGGGTATCCGAGGATGTAATGCCTCATAAATGACTTTTTAAATAGCTTAATTTAAATAACATAGAGTGCGAACGACATTGTTTTTGGAATAACAGTAAATAAGCCGATAAATTGATAACGAAAAAAATGTCCCAAGATGTACGCGTGTTCTATTTTATAATGCAGATAATACAAAATGCATCGTCACTATGGTGCTGCTGGTAACGTTAATCTAAAAATCGTTTTTTTATTTAAAGATAACAAATGGAAGCTTGTCTTAACGTGTTTTCCATAAAAGAACGAGAACGTATCTAGGTTAGGCGCACGCATTCTACTCACCGGAGTTCGTGGTGTTTTTAAACTTATTTGTGCATTAAGCTGCACATAATTTAATGTATCAGCTGATAAAAACACAACAGCATTCAGGCATGATGAGATGTATTGTATATATGAAATCATTACAATGCCATTAAAACGTGTTTAATCTGAATTAAAAAAATACTTATTTAACGTGTACAACATTTCAGGGAAATGATCCAAGTTTAACTTTGCATTACGCCCCTTAAAAACGTATTTTAAAATTGTAAAAATGCATGATTATACAAAAATACAACATTTCATCTAGATTATTGGTTTAAGCATACTTAGTTAAATAATAGTGTTTTATAACAACAAATTATGCTTTATATAAAGTTTTATTTTTTACATTTAAATACCAAAAGCGGTTATTAGCTAGTTTGCTTATCGTTATTTAACGAAATTCCCAAGTTTAGTTCAATGTCTAATGGCAATGTGTTTTTTAGAAATTTGTTATCAAATGTTATCAGTTGAGCATTATAATTAATTCAACGTTTTGTCCTAGCGCATACATGGTATATTGTATAAAAATATTAAGTGCCAGATTTATGAAACAGTCACTATGACAATTTTTTTCTTCAAATATTTTTAACAGGAGTATGCCACAAGCCGCGAATAAAAGGAAAATTTAACTTCTTTTCACGCTGCCGTCAGTCAACAATGACGCCGCGTTGCCGCCTCGACTTTGACGGATGCTGTGCGACTTTAAACGTCATATTAAACAAAAACGGCTCTAACGATTTCTTTCAAATTTTCTTTTGTTATTTACAACCAAGCAAACTCTATTTTAATTGTTTTTAGAAAAAAATCTATTCCGATAAACATTGGCCATGTACCATTTCTTAATATGATTTGTTTCCGTAATTACATTTTTTAAACATTATCATTAATATTGCATGTTTATTTTAAAGATGATGACCTTCAGAATATACTTGAAAATCAAATATTTCAAAATATATTTTCAAATACATATAATAGTTGTTAGTAATCAAGATAACGGTTAATACCTACACATTTTCATCGGGTTATTACTACTATACATAACGGCTACTGCGTTAGTAACGCAGTAGATTATGCAAAGAAAAATGATGTTTTTCCAACGATTTTGTCAAATTTCTCACTTGAATTAAAGGGTCAGTAATAATAGATTTCTCCACTGAACATAACCAGTATTTACCTTTTTTTCTGGTTTTTTTTTTAGCATCTGGGGGTCAGCTTGATAAGTGAGTCGTGCTTTATATTTTAATGAAAGAACTGAATGAACAAACAGGCAACTTACACTTGCTACTGAAAATATGAATTTTAGTGAACACACATTTGCGCTAACGTGCCCTTAAAATTTACTTAGCGAATGCCAATCGGAACTACTCGGCCAATTCCGCCTAATCAGCGATCGTGGTTTACCCACTGTCCGATGAGTTCAGATTGAGCGAATGCGTGCCGAAGATAGTCGAATCAGTTCGATTGTATCATCGGAAATTACCGAGCGTTTCCGTAAACACAATCACGTTCTACATTTTAAACTCGGAGATGACAGGTAAACAAATACAGACAGAAATGTGGTTGTAGGTTTCAAACATTTGGATTGCCGTATGGGTAAGTGGATTTTAAACCAGACTCTCTTTAAACATTCACTTCAATTTCTATTTTGCCTCCTTATACAGAAGATATTAAAATGATATGTAGTCCGTAGATTATTGACTTACGGCAGTAGAAAGTTGAAATTGAAATATCATGTGAAGACAAGAGAAACACAGTACAGTACACAGATACAAGTTTCATAAATATACATTTATAACGTATAAGTTACAAACAATAACAACAACAACAACAACAACAACAAACAGCAAATAAATCAGATTAATAAATCTTATAAATATCATTAAAACACTAAACAAGTGTGAAAACTAAAAAAAATAATGCTAGTTCTACATGTACACTGGTACGAAATAGCCGATCTTGTCTTTGACTCAGCCTTCATTCCATCCCCGCAACAAACACGGGAATAAATAGTTTTACCTAATGACCTTACTTTTGGTGCTACTGTATATACTTTAGATCTCGACGAGTGATGTGTATTTTTGGTTTCTCTATAGATCTAAAAATGTTTTTATTTTTGGTAATTTTCGAAAAACCCAGCACATGAACTTGAATATATGTATCCACACAGGGCTCTCTATTAACATATTGCCCTGATCTATATTGTAGATACATAAGAAGTAGAGACTGAACAATTAGATCTACAAGTAGGTAATGACTAGTTACTTGAACGATGAAAAATAATTTTCGCTGCAACGCCACGGCCTTAATGTAACATTCCGTGCGCTACACATAAATATGATATTAAAGTCTTGTGTTTTAATAAGCAGTCGCATTTATCTTTTTATTAAACTTGGATGAGTTTTATTAAGCGCTTTTACAGGGAAATGTACATGTATATATTGGTTTATGAATGCTATTTCCAAACTGCAATGGTACTAATGTTATAATACATGTTCTAAATGTTTAATTTCCCTTTAAAATACATAGCACATAGTGACGTTGACATTAACTTTTTATAAAGATAATGATAAGTTTAAAACATGTTCTAAATTATGTTACTACACATTGACCCATACTCTCATTTACATCGTGCGGTTTTAATCCATTACAAGGACATATAGCACAGTCTCATGTAATAAATTCACAGCTTATTGCTTCTTTTTGTATTGAATTACATCTGCATTATGATATTTCAGTTAATAAAAGTATTCTGACTATACGTTATGAACAACCAATCACAAACCTGTCTAAATACACCGACCTCAAACTAAGACCTCACCTTGGATATGAAAAAGAAGATTTAGTCAGACAAACAAACATGTAATCACAAGTCATTTGGATGTTAACAAAAATAAAATTATAGTCAAGTCGAGTCAAGAGGTTTATTTGGTAGCTAAAAGCCGGATGTAATGCCATGTAATAACAAGTGTTAAAGCTCATATATCAGACTTGGTGGAATTCAATTTCCAAAATCAAAACAATTCCAAATAAACAGCAGTATTTCACAGATAATCATTATCATCAGAATACTTCTTTGAATTTCATTGAAATTCCTTGGTGTAGTTAGAAAAATTTAAAACAAATACGCGCGTCCTCTGGTCCTGGAACGATTTCCTGGTTTATAAATATAACGGAATATCCCCTCGACGCGCACCTTGCTAGATCACTCATTCTAATTCTATCGGCCACATTTAGCTCAAGAAATGGCGATTTTTATATTTACACTGAAAAGGCTCAATTACTGCCCCAGATTTATGGTATATATTCATATACATATGTTTTATACTTGGGCCCTCTGAAAAAAAGAGTTGATTGTTGAAATTTCGTTGTTATCGCAGTATAACACTTCTGCAGTGAATTTTACGTGACATCACATATTATACATTTATCACAATATATTGACGAAATATATTCAGTAAAACAAATGTGTGCATCTGTTTATGAAATTAAAAATAAAACTATTCTTTGGAATAAAGCACATTACGCAAATAAAACGATATGTCATAAGAGGCAAGTGGATGTAAACACAGTTCTTTTTTTCAAATTCCAATATCATTTAAAAGATAGCAATGCCTGTGTACTTGTCCTGATAGTTTTCTTTTTCATGGTAACATAAGATACACAATTTTCAATGACAAAATATAAAAGCAAAAATAATAAAGCAATTTTTATGCATATTCTTATTATAACTTTTAATAAGTTAAATAACTCCATATGAATATAAGCTGTAAAATGTGCATATATACCCCAGACATGGTTTCGGCCAATAAAACGAGAATGCAATGAGTCTGGTCAAAATAGCGCCGCACGTTTATAGGTCAGTATAATTTTAGATGGTTGTTTACAAAATAAAGCGCTCAAAACGGTTTAGATTTATCGCAAAATAAATGTGCTATAACAATTCGACAGTGACGTCTCTTTGAATGAGAAACGTATCAATAATCTAATTTAATGTAACTTGATAATATATATCTTATGTTTTTAAATCCTTCGCTGACATTTTATTTTGAAATGTTCATTCTATTAAAGACTGTGATAGGAGCTTTAAGTCTACGTGCAGTGTATATTTTGGAAGCCGAAATGACACAAACGCATGCTAAAAATTTGAAACAAACACATTTTAGGATGGTTGGATTAAAACTATTTCCAATATTAAATATGAGTTAAATGCATCATATTCATTGTAAAAAGGTCTTTCCTTAACAAAATCATTTCTGGAAACGTTTATTTTGTTGTGATGACGTCACAATTTGAGGTGACGTTTCCTCAAAAGCTGTTTATTCTTGTAATTTAGAAGTACGCGATATCCGTTAGGAACACAATATTCTATCATGTGTTGACAACTGCAATATAAAACAGATGCTAAATATTGAATATTTTAAACTCAAATATCGAGCAAAGGTGTCCTGCCAAACCGGAAGTACATTAAATAGGAATTCACACACGTTTGTACGACTCAGTCTGCACTAAAATACATGTATAGGAAAAGGGTTCCATAATTAAGGAACTTGTCCGAACATGCGACTGGGGTTGCGTACTGCAAAGTTGCTGATTTTAATGTTTTTCGTGTATTGTTGACGCCTAAGTTTACAGCGTGAAAAACGTTACTACGGTAGCGTTACTTGATTCAGTTTTGTGTAAACAATTTATGTTTGGTGTTTAACATTCGTTAATTTTTTGTTTAAAATAAACAAGTATTTTTATAGTTGTGGGATTTATTCTTCACACGAATAACAACAATAGTTTGTGCATTAAGATAGCGTTATGTTCTTTAAGGAGTATTTTCTCCAAAAAAGTAAGGTTTATAATTTTGAAAATAAGAAAAAGCCTTCGAATGCATTGAACTTGATATACTGCCTATTAAATATTGCTCAGAGAATTATCATAGAATATATCGGCAATATAATAAAGGGGGCGTTAGACGTTTCCAGTAGTGTATTTAATAATATTTTAATAAATGTGTATACTTCTAAAATATTCATATATTGATTATGTTCCGTTCTCACAACAGCATTCGATATTATTAACTCATCGCAAAACAGGGTCGTTTTAAGTCGATGGATACTTTTTGGTTTTGATGTTGAATGCATAGTCATGCTCCCTGTAACATGTGCTGATTAAACAGCGTGCCCGTGAATCATCGAGTTGCTCTTCAAATTAAGGTATGACCTTCCTAATGGACTATGAAGGATACACATTTGTATTTTTTATCCAAAAAAGTTTTTTTCATTAAAATGTGATATATATTATGCTTTTACTTTTTAACCGTAGAAAAATCTTTTTAAAATGCAAGTTTCCTATATTTGCCTAAATTAGATTAAAGGGAAGTAATTTTACACCTTATTACCTCCCTTAAATATGAACAAAATGAAAATTTTCAATCTTGTTTATAAAATCAAAGAAGCAAAAACTGAGATTGTTGTGCGGTAGATTGTCTTAAAATGGCATAATTATATTTAAATAAAAAAGGTTTATAAAATCTCTTCCTATCTGCAAATGTGTGAATACATTAGGAAGGTCATACCTTAAACAGCGTGCCCGTGAATCATCGAGTTGCTCTTCAAATTAAGTGGAACAAACATTTAAGGACAACGAACGGAGAATAGCGGTGTTAACTCAAACATGCAGTATGAATAATTTTCCCATTACATTGCAATCAGTAACAAATACATTTGTTGTATAGCTTATGTAAGCGTTTTATCCAGGCATAATGGGAAAACACTGGTTTTCAAACATATTTACTTAATAAAATTTGTTGTATAGCTTATGTAAGCGTTTTATCCAGGCATAATGGGGAAAAGAACGGTTTTTCAAACACATTTACTTAATAATAATAGTTAAAATTTACGGTACCAGTGATATACATTTTGTATAATGAAAATAATAATAATGCCGGATTCTTGTTTTTATTTTATTTTGTTTCTTTATAATACATTATATTAAAAAAAACTTATAATAAGTTTTAACGAAAAACCACAACAGGTTTCAGTAAAATCATCTGGAGTCTTAAAAATATAAGGGGAAGTAATTTTCATAGTTTTATCTCCCCTTAAAATTAAAAACATTCAAACTGTTTAATCTTGGTTCAAAAAAGATAAAAAGTTGACTGGTGATTCATCTGAAAAAGTCAAATTCTTTTATGTTATTTGGTTGATGATTCATATGTATTCCTGCACATACATGTATGTTTTGCATTCACAGTTCGTAAAACAAGGAAAAACCATTGGGTCGCTCTTCTCATTTACAAGTTGTTCACAGTATGGCATGCATATGTGGCGGCTGTAAAAAGTCGCCCCGAACTACATCATTGTGTAGTCATATTTTTCTTGTCCTCAGGGATCATGGAGTGTACATGTATGTTGTTTACATTTGAAAATGGAGTTCCGCTCACGCGCTAGGGGGCGTCATTCATTACTACACAGCTTCAATAAAACCGAGGCTGCTGTTTTCTCGTGCAGGCTATGCTTCTTGAGGGCTTTTTCTTTCATCATTTTAATGCAAACATAACCATATTTATATTCAAGTTCCTTTGTAACATTACTCAACAAATGTCATTTAATAGCTCATAAGGACTTTAAACTAAAACCGGAAGAAACATTGAGTACAAAGGGTTTACAGCAATTAAGTCATGCGGTTATGGATGCATACACTAAACATCACCACTAACAATTTAAAGCACGACCTCAGTTTATGTATGGATACACAATTAAAGTAGAATACAACAATTCCGGTTTTTTAAAGGTGGAGAATTATTATACAATTAAGTGTCGTCTATTTAAAGTCTAACTGATGAAAGGGGAAAATAAAATTAGAATCCCGAAAGGGGATATAAAATATTCAATTTGCATTGGCAGAATGGATTTTATCACAGTGTATATATTATACTACTAGTATTATACAACTTAAAGAACATTATAGACATTATCATCGCACGCCTTGCTCCAAGGAAACATTGGTGACAAAATGAGTGATGAAAAATAAAATTTTAATGTTTTGACGGGATTTACTAAAAATTAATAAATTATAAATAATTAAAAAATTAATGACGTGGTTGTTTGTCAATTTTAGATCACGGCATGGTACTCGGCTAAACTTTCCACCATGGACGGGATTGTGGACACAGACGCCCTCCTGTATCCCGGATACAACCCGCCTCCCATACATCCGGCATCTGGTGCAGTGACCACATCCTCACGTATCGGGACCGTTCAGCTCGGGTTAACTTTACGAAGATGTATGATCTTTCCCGTGATCCTGTTTTACTTCACGGGCGGTGGAATCCTCATCTACACTCTTCCCCAGTATGTGCAGAGTGTCATACGCTCCAAGTACAGCTCCGGAGGAAACAAGACATTCAACGCCTGTACACACGAGAACAAGTCCGACCCGGCGTATCAGACCTACCTGTTGATCCAGCAGGAAAGTGCACGGTGGATGATCTACCTCTCCTTGTCCAGCCTCATACCCACGATGTTTGGCAACCTCATCTGGGTACCGCTGACGGACATTTACGGCCGCAAGTTCCTCCTGTATCAGACCATAGTGTGTGCCCTTGTAAGACTAGTGCTAATGGCGTTGACGATACATTACCAGTGGAGTCTGGCCTACCTGCTGGCGGGTTGTGCCTTGGACGGCCTCTCAGGATCCTACTTCTCGTTTCTTGCAGTAATGTTCACATATTCGTGTGATGTAACGGAGAGTGGAAAGAAGAGAACTATAGCCATCATTTTCATGGAGCTTCAGTTAGCCATTGTGTTTACTGCTACTTCATTGGTTACCGGATATCTAATAACTGACATCGGTTTCCTGTGGCCCGCGGTGATAGCAAGCGGCTGTTTAGTGTTGGCGTTTTTGTTGGTTTTTGTTGTGCCGGAAACTCGACATGTTCAACAACTCGTCAAGGAATCCTTGGCACGAGAATCGCGACATGCACGATCATCAGACAGTGCAGTTAGGTACGAGAGGTTACACAATGAGGACAGCGAGCAACAAGCAATACGAAATAGCACTCAGTCACAAAACGATGGCTTCACGTCCTCTGGATCACCAAAACCTTCACCATTGCCCGTCACAGCACTAGCCAGGGTCAAACAGGCATTCTCCAGCACCGGTCAGGCGTTCAGGTTCTACTTCAGCAGCCAGTCTGGGTCACGCAGGCTCAAGTATATCCTCCTGATGGCCGGATTTACGTTCATGACCATCCCGTACCTGACTCGAGGCAGCATGGAGATCCTTTACCAGCTTGGCCAGCCCTTCTGTTGGTCCGCTACCAAAATAGGTTCGTGTCTTCTTTGATAATTTAGTGATCTGGTTTGTTTATGTGTTTGTTCGTTTGTTCACACCATCAGCCCTTCTGTTGGTCCGCTTCCAAAATAGGTTCGTGTCTTCTTTGTTAATTTAGTGATCTGGTTTGATTATTTGTTTGTTCGTTTGTTTGTTTGCTAAAACCGTCAGAGTTTCTGTTGGTCAGATACCAAGATAGGTTCGTGCGTTTGTTTCTTTTTTTTTAACTTGTTTGTGTGTTTTTTTGTTTAAATAAGTTAAATGACTCAAGGCAGCATGAAGTTTTTCTTCTCACTCAGCCAGCGTTTCTGTTGATCTGCTTCCCAGATAGGGTCGTGCGTTTGTGTCTTCTTAGTTGATTTTATTTGTTCGTTTAAAACCCTCGAGGCAACAGGGAGACTTTCTTCACACTCGATTAGTCTTTATGTTGGTCCGCTTCAGAGATAGGTTCGTGCGTGTGTGACGTCTTTATTTTGTTTACATTATTTGTGTGTTTGTGTTGGTTTTTTAAACGATTCAAGGCAACATGAAAATAGCCTACGAGTCTGGTCAGCCCATTTCTCAGTCCGCTACAAGGATAGGTTCGTGCGTTTGTGTCGTTTTAGTGTTTTTATTTGTTTGTTTGTTTGCTTTGTGTTGGTGTGTTAGATAAGCGACTCAAGGCAACATCGAGTATTTCTAGTCACTCAGTCAGCCTTTGTTGGTTAGTGTGCATTTGTGTCATCTTTGTTTTTTTAGCTATCTTGTTTGTTTGTTTCTTTCTTTGTGTGTGTGATTGCTGTGTGTTAGTGTGTGTAAGTAAGTAAAGTGACTGAATGCCGCATGAAGTGTTTCTACTCACACCACCAGCCTTTCGGTTGGTCAGCTACTTATATAGATTCGTGCGTTTGTGTCTTTCGTGTTTTAGTTATCTTGATTGATTGTTTGTTTCTTTGTTTGTTTAATTATTTTTTTAATTGATAGTTTAATTTATAGGTTAAGTATTATTAATTATGGAATCAAAAACACCCCCTTCTTGATGGGGATCACACCACAGACTAAACAGTTCTTTATGTTCGTGATCTCTTTATTACCTTTAATGCTCTGTTCTAATCTTCTGTTCAACCAAAACTGCATTTGTAATTAAGTTTCTCAATAATTACTTTATCAGTAACCAACTGTTCTAGGATGGTTCGGCGCGGCCAAGATCGGCATTGCAGCTATTGTTAGTGTTGGGGGAACATATGCACTACAGAGGTACAGTAGAGATATACGCCTTGCAGGGGTAGACTTTGATTTATAGATCCATAGTCGTGACCATAAATATTAAATTTATTTTGGGTTAAATCTAATTATATTAAATATAAATAGATTGAACCCAAACATTGCCATATGCTCTTTTGTTAGCAACTGCATTGTGGTCAAATTCATACAGTAGTATATTGTTAAGATAAGCAAATTATAGCAATATTGTCCATTAATAGATATAATTATGCATTGATGTATCGAAGAACAATCGTGGATGCATTTTGATTTGAAGTCAAGACCAATTCAATCAAGTTAAACGCAACATAAATACAAAACAATAGCAATGCTTATTAGTTTATGCTAATTACTAAATAAGCCATTTCTATTTTTAGATCATATTCAGATATCCATGTAATTACTACTATACATATTTATACCATTACGGTGTTCTTTAATATAATATATAATTAATAATAATCATTGTGTAGGTATATTTTTCTGGTTCTCAGGGATAATGGATTGTATGTTTTAATCATTTGAAGAAACAGTTCTGCTCATGCGCTAATGGGCGTCAGTGGTGTGGCATCTTTCATTACCACTGATGAATAGCTTCAGCGAAACCGAGGCTGCTGTTTCCCATGCAAGCTATGCTTTTTGAGAGCTTTCCCTTTTCTCAGTTGAATTCCTACATGTACACAGGTGTATGAAGGATGACACAATAGCCACACTTGGGACGGCCTTGGCTATAACCTCATATGTGGTTGAGGGTCTAGCAGAGACAGACACCGTACTTTATCTGGGTTAGTCATACTTTAACATTTGGATCCTCTATACATGTATGTGTTTTTATAAAATGGAGAGACCCTCACAGACACTGCAGACACCCAGCTTTACTTTGGTGATTAATTCCTTTTTCATTTAGATTTTCTATATTGATGAGAGACCTTCACACACTGACACCCAATTTTACTTTGGTGAGTAATTCCTTTTTCATCTAGATTGTCTATAGACAATCTAGATG
>Ga0224511_10003736_pt1 | contig 11142 bp, 5 predicted proteins | sample SF_May12_sed_USG_2_FD_169988 | JGI IMG/M metagenome (GOLD analysis project Ga0224511, IMG submission 169988) | Sediment microbial communities from San Francisco Bay, California, United States - SF_May12_sed_USGS_8_1 | ecosystem: Environmental > Aquatic > Marine > Sediment | place: USA...
GAGATGTACAAAGAAAAAATGTTGTAAACAATGTGGACAAGTCAAGTTTATGGGCACCATGACAAAATGGCCCGTACAAAAACACACAGAACATAACAAAACACGGAGTATACAAAGACACACTTGACATTTTGACTGATATTGTGATTAAACTGCAGCCAACCCATTCAATTGTTTTGTTTATTTAACGGCACCGCAACTCATTTGAAATACCCTGAAAGATGAACAAGTTTAACGTATATACTGAAACATTAACAGGATCTATTTATTATTTTACTGCTAAAGGTGGTAACATTTTAAAAGCTTTTGACAAAAGTTAAAAAATAACTAAATGTTATCAAACATTTAGGAATTAAAAATGGGTTAACAAAGTTTGGTAAAAATATACGTAAAATGTAAATTCATATAGGTTTACAATCGATTAATATATGTTTTTGAACCTAGACAATCGCGAATATTTTTGATATTCTAACACGATCAAAGTTATTTTTGTATAAACATAGAAGAAACCAAACCGTGCTTAACTACCATTTGAATATAAAAAAAATTTCGTTTCGCCATGATTTTGGCCCTTTTTGAACAGGAAAATAGTTGGGTAAACGTTGTTTTTATTAAACAGTACTTAAACTATGTAAAAACTTTAAAAATCAACAATAAAAGACGACGTCAAATAATGAGAAATACAAAATTAATTTGGAGAGGAAATAAAAATAACCTTACACCGTTGCGAGTTAAGTCTCGTAATAATTTGAGCACGAAGGCTTTTACATTAAATACAAATACGCTTATTCCAAGGGTGGTTTATTCATTTTACACAAAAACGAAACAATATATTAATCTATATTTGTGTGAAATATGTATTGCTAATTCTCCCTTGCTGGTTGCAATGATTTACTGATAATCGTATATACGATATTAAAATGAACATAAATATGAACATTTCAAACACAACGTTTTCAAATCTAAACGAATTTAAGTTTAATTTACAGTTATAGCAGGGTAAAATAACACTCTTTTTAGCTCTCCTTTATAATTGATACAATTTCACGATAACTGATGGTATTTTTAAGAATTTTTTCTAAGTAGGTCGTTAAACGCGTTTCATTTATCTAATGGGTATTTTTTTAGCAAGTTGGTTCTAAGGCGAACTTGTTTAAATCCATGTAACAGGACGAACGGCATCTGTGCTGATCAAATAAAGAACATTCCTATTGAAACCATTTTCCTACAAGATGAACATATAATTATATGTGTGAATCCAATAAAATACACGCTGTCTGTTTGATCTTCCTACTTGAACATAACTTTCTATTACTATTATACCGACTTTTTATGATGAGAGGATACAAAGTATTGTATCAGGTATACAATGTAATAGATAAAAAGTATGTTGATACTATTATGTCCGTATAGCCCAGGGATTGCATGGATAAACACTTATGAAAAAGGTGTTACCTTTATACATATATGGAAGTCTGACATCACCAATTTCAATTTATAATGCCACTGGTTGTGCTAAATAATAATGGTGTATCATAACTTTAAAGTATTAAGTTTCGGAAAAATATTATGTTTTAATGCGGATGATAACATGATACGGGTTGTTTAATAAATTATCACAGTTTCATGTTATATTTTCCTTTCGATGCACTGGTTACTTCCAGGACGGCACTCCACCTTGCTGGCCTTGTAATGTACTGTTCCGCGAAGCTTCATTATCCTCCCCTTTCCAACGCTTATTTCGTTCGTGTGATAAGGTTTATCCCTAAAAGGAATAAGGCTTTGTTTTGTATTTACTAGGTCAAATTGTTAACTGTCAACTTATAACCTTAATCAATTAAATAAAACGTAAACATGTACTGTTATAAATGATCGCGAATAAGAGTTAGGGAACTGTCTTTTGTCTTCGGGGTCAAGGTCACAGTCTAGGGCTATGCACTACCAGCACCGTAGGGCGTCCACTATAAATAAGCAATACTGTGGAATGAGCAATCCTTGAGAGGAACATGTTCGCGTAAAGTATATGATGTGATGGCATATAACGTAAAAATATTAAAAGTTATATGAACTGGAAATCGTACAAAGGCAGATGGGAGAAAGGCTTTGCTTTGCTTTTCCTTTTCGTCTTATATTAAAAACATATTATGTTCTTCTATCAAAGGTAGATCTAAACATTCTTAAATAGAACATTAATGAATAAATAAACTTTAAAAGTCTTGTTTTTGAACCCTTTAAGCTTCTACAGAATCTGTTAATATGTATCTGTTATATGTGTAAACTTTCAGTTTCTCTTTATATGTAAAAATGCCGCTCTGTAAACAGATACAAATTAACAAAACTAGTGAAAAAGAATGTCATTTGCGAGTGACCGTGGCAGTACGTTGGTAGTTTTTCTGCTTAGTCAACAACTGAGGTTAATGTAGTCATAATGAAAGCACGAGAACATTGTTTTTCTTACGCCGCATCACTATGAAAAATTCTTTAATAAATATGAAAAAGTGATTTGCATCTATCGTCGATGTTTTTGTGTATTTTTGTGGTTCATTGTAAAATCTAAATATCCAGGTTGATTCAAATCAGCATAACAGACTCAATTTTCACTGTTGGCCTGTTATTGGTAATAACAAGGTTTCAAGCTATGTGAAGTCTTGTGTAAGAAAAATGTTATATCCCTGCATTTTAAAACCTTATCAATTGTTGATCGCGTAGCATTCACACGAACAAAGAGCAGTATGAACTTTTGTTGTAATACAGCGTCATTAGAAACTAACATAACGTTATTCGCTAGCATACAGACATGGTGTAAAAACATGAATAGTAAAAAGTTACATTTGCAAATCACCCACACTTATCACCGAAACTGAAACTATACATGTTCAAATCACACACACGCGCGCGCACGTAGAGCCTATGCAGGAACTATACATTGGTTATTTATTCGGTTGATAGAAACATTACCGAACGAGGTCGAGTTTATTGGTACGTAAAAAGTGCCCGTCTAACAAACCTATTACATTAGTAGCAACGCAGACAGGTCTTGTCAACCGTGAAATTCATTTCGGTTGGTAGCAGACATCCTTAGTGAATGTGGTTACTGTGTAAAGTTTCTGTTTAGTAATGGTATTTGTGAATAAGAATGCCAATGGTGCTTTTTCCTATTTTTATCATGTTTTGTATTCGTTATTGAGTTCAGAGACATGATATGGATTGAGGCGTAGGAAAATTAAACAATTGTTATCGTGTCAGGTTAATAAATATAATGTTCTTCAAAACATCACGAAGCTGCCATACGCTTAAATTTGATCTACATACTTGGTATTCAAGGCACGATCTAGCACTGCATGTATTTCCATAAATCTAACATATTCACATTCCACTATAATCACCACACATATTGAGGTTGTATTGTATGTCAAAAAGAAATTAAACCAATATGTAAATGTGTTTTGTTTTCATTATATTAATGGTTACTCGTGCCAAAAGTAATTTGCCTGCTCTAAGTTTGAATAAAATTCCCGTTAAACATAATTTCTCAATTGGTGAAAAATTTTGTATGACGTATTAGGAAAATAGTTTTTAAATAAATAATTCATTTTTGTTTGTCTATGTTTGTGAATTGAATTACATTACTACATGCACGTTATGTTATTTTAAACTAATATAGAATGCTGTATTCAGAAACAGATTTTTTCTTAATATAGATCACAAGCACAAAGAAAGTTTTGACTTTGATGTCAATAATTCCCTTCCCAGAATAACATAATAATGTTGCTTAAGTTACACTACCAATCTGAAATATATACGACGTTTTGCTCCGTAACAATACATAATACTGTGGCTGTAAGTGACAGCGCCAATCTAAAATCAAGCACAAAGTTATGTCACCATACAGACCACAATTCGTCTGCTGAATAATGGACAAACATTGTGGTATTTGGAAACTCATATTGTAAAAGTTTTCTTTGCCACATCGCAGACAAATAACACATAAACACGATATTTTCGTCGTTGTGCGTGCTCGATACGATACAGTTTGTTCTGTTTTACATGAAGCATTTTAATAATGTCTGGGGTCTTAATGTATATAAAACGTATGCAATGGCATTTCAAAGTATTTGTAAAACCTATTACAACGTCACACTTCGAAAGTTTTCATTTTAAGTGTGTTACACGACCAGACCTCAGTGGTGACCCTTTTAGTCAGCTATGTAACCAAAAACAGTATCCGTTATGGATTTGTATGTCAGAATTTAGGTATTGTTGTTGTTATGATTTCACAGTTTTAGTCAAAATATTCAGTCTTTGTCAATCCGTTTGCAGTGCTGCGTTAATACACCGGTACTGACATCAACCGTAATATGCATGTCTTATATTTACACACTTTCCTTTTAAAATTGTGTAAACGGTTTTACACGTAACATATGGCAAAGCAAATGTTGATATGACGATAGTGTTATTGTTGACGACCGTTACGTTTCCGTGTAACGGCCTAATATGATAAATAGAGGTACTAGGAGCAACTGAGTTTATCTTAGTACCTACAGATATAGTGTAAATATTTCGGTATAACTTTCTTGAAACCAGGCAACCGGGTGTCGAATTATTAACCTGCTTAATTCAACATAATAAGGCTATCAATAATGCGTTTTAGTGATGTTCTGTCGTTTAGTTTTTAAATTACAAGCTTTCACTATAACATTAAAATGTGTGTTTGTCGTTATGTGTTTCTTAGCAAAACGGTGTAAATGAATGTAAAACACTATTTAAATCACCTATTTCACCACCAATCCGTCTAAATACATCTAATGCATGCATCATTGCTTTTTGCATGAGCGGTTTAGTGTTTATTAATATAATAAATTGAAGACATATTAAACAAATGCTGCAAACAATACAGATAGGTTGAGTTTTCGGGCACAATGACAAAATGGCCCATACAAAGGGCAAGCGCTTGAAACAGCACGCAACAGGCAGTGCAACAAGACGTTACAGACATTTAGAATAAAACGTTATTTTTTTTAATTATTGACTTGTCTATATCTCATTCTGTTGTTATGCTTCTCACATTTCTGAAAAAAATTGAGATTTGTGTTAATTAACTGTCAAGTGATAAAACTAATGAAAATATGATATGACGACATATTGAAAACATCAGTGCAGAAGAAGTGCGTTTTAGATGTGTAGTCATGTTTTGGTAAAGACGTCATTTACGATGTTTTTCATTAGGAGTTGTGTTTTATTTTCGTTGATATATATTTATTAAAACGCTTGATTACTTGTAAATGAAATGAACAAACAATTTTATATAAAAGTAATTTTCAAACCCTTATACCATGCATACTTCTAAGGTTTTCATAATACGTAAATAGTAAAGTATATGGGCGACTTATATGTTACTTTGTACGAACGTGTCTGTTTTCCACGCCCTTAGCCTTGTTGTGTAGACAGACCGGTTAACGTGATAACGTTTGGTTATACCAAACATAACACTGTAGAAATTTTCACCACACTGGGCTTTGAGAAGCTTGATCTAAGGATATTGCCTTAGAAATCATATGATATATGTGTAAACCACAATAAAATAATCTACAGTCCATGTACATGTATTCTTCCCTCAAATTATGTTCTTTATTACAATTTAATATCTTAACGCATGTATTTTGCGTTTGCAAGCGCAATATATAGACATGAAATTCATTACTATGTAAGAATGTATCCGTCTACAACATCCATTAAAATTGAGCATAGGTGTGTAGGAAACGCCAACATAGTTAATCAGTTGCAGATATTGACAGCATTTGGCTACAGGCGAACGTCGTAATGTCTTAATGATCTTCTAAGCAGTTTGCCTCTCCTTAAAATGAATGAATACAATTTCTATTTAACGTAGTTTCTAGACATTGTGATGTTTGTGTATAATATCGAAGAACACATAATCTGAGAAAAAGGTAAAAATGTGTGTTTCCTCAACCAATACCATTACACAAAACACGCACGAGAATATATACTAGTTTAGTAGTTATACTAACATTTCCCCTCATAATGAAATGAATAACAGCATTGACATTTTACTACTCCTTTCATATTTTGAATGATATTTATTACACCAATAAATGCTAGTTTGCTTTCCGTCCTTTATTTAACCGCCCACACCCTAAATCATTATTGTATTCAGGCAAACGATTAATGGTTTCGGTTGGCTTACTTTTGCTTGTGTGGCGGCTGTAAAATGACGACCCGTACGACATTGTGTAGTTATATTTTTCTAGTCCTTTGGGATCAAAGATTGTACGTTGTTTACATTTGAAAATAAAGTTCCGCTCAAGTGCTAGGGGGTGTCAATGGAGTGTCATTTTTCATTTCCTATGATAAATAGCTTCAATAAAACCGAGTTATCTGTTTTCCGCATGCAAACGATGCTACCTTAGGACTTCTGTTAGATTTCATGACATAAAACGCTATACACGTTTCTAAACTTATTATTAAATAAATTCAGTTTTTGCTATAATAATCGTTGCCAATGTTCAACATTGTTTGTTTCTGACAACAAATAGCCTTGATTATTTAATGAAGTACATGTATAACACGTCTGCCACGTGCATCTTCAATCAAATACGCTTTATTTGAAATGAATTGAATTGTAAATTTTGTGGTATGTTACTTATAAGAAGTGTCTTAAGCAAAACATAATGAGATTGTTAAACCCCCGCTTGGTTATGAGTTGTCGGACATTAATCAGACAGATGTACACGTCACTTCTTCGTCGTGGTTGAATCTTCTATGCCCATCTTCAAAATGTGTAGCTTTATAAAGAAAGGATGTAAGAAGAAAGCTTGTTGTAGATACCAAAAGACAATTAACTGAATATGTAAACACATTACTTTCTCCAACCCACATATTCATAAAAACAAATAAGGCCAACGAATGGTCCTTTTCGCATTAAAACATTTGCTTCTAAAATAGAAAAATGGTACACGCATATTTCTATAATATAATATACCTTGTTGAATAAAACAAATGTGTCCCTACCTATTAAACAAGCGCTTACTGTCTTATATAGAGTCACTGCTTACTAGCATGTTATTGAAATTGATGATGTCAGACTTACATAGAAGTATGACGGTAATACCTCTTTCATAACTCTAGTGTTTATGCATGTAATCCCTGTGCTATGCAGACATAACGGTATCAACATACTTTTTATCTATTGCATACCTTTTACAATACTTCCTTTTTTTCTCATCATAAACACATTTCCGGTCTACATGTAGTACTAGAATGTAAAGTTCAAGTAGGAAGATTAAACAGACAGCTTGTTTTTTTTTGGATTCACAGAACAGATGTTCATCTTGTATTAAAATGGTCTCAATCGGAATGTTCTTTATTTGATCAGCACATATACCGTTCGTCCTGTTATATGGATTTAAACAAGTTCTTACTTTATTACCAGCTTGCTATTAAAGACACATTAGACTAATAAAACGCTTTTAACGACCTACTTAGAGAATAATCTTAAAATAAAATCAGTTATCGTTAAATTGCATCACTTATAAAGGAGAGCAAAATAAAACGGGGTGTTCTTTTATCCTGCTATAACTGTAAATTCAAGTAAAACTTGTTTAGGTTTGAAAACGTTGTGTTTGAAATGTTCATATTAATGTTCATTTTAATATCGTATACTAGTATATGATTATCAGTAAATCATGGAAACCAGCAAGGGTGATTTAGCAATACTCATTTCACACAAATATAGATAATCTTGTTTCGTTTTTGTATACAATCACACTTGGAATAAGCGTATTTGTATTTAATGTAAAGGCCTTCGTGCTCAAATTATTACGAGACTTAACTCGCAACAGTGCTCTAAAACCCCTGTCACACCAGAGTCGCGTCCTTACAGCGTTCCCACAGCGTTTAAAAAAATTGCAGAACGCCGAAGTGCGCGCTGTGCTAACGCCAGCAACGCTGTGCAAACGCTGTGGAAACGCAGTGCAATCGCCTAGAACGCCATACGCTGGCGTTTACTTTTTACATGCTCAAAACAAACGCCGCGGCTTGGCGTTTCCACAGCGTGTTAGACAGCACGCTGTGGCAACGCTGTGGCAAAGCTGTGGGGTCTTCTAGAGCGCCGTGGGCGCGTTGTGAGCGCACCGTGTGAACGCTGTAAAGACGCCGTGTAAATTCTGCATTTGGAGTAGGCCGTTTGCAATGCGTTTTGATAATAAAACAAATAATCATAAAATGTATTAAATAAATCAAGTATTTATTATTATAAATGCAAATGGATTAAGTTTTATTTAAACTAACAAAACTTTGAGCTTGACCATAGTTTGTCTTTTATTTTAATAATAAGTTGTTAAACAAAAATAAACCTCAACTAAAACACATCATTATAAAAGCTATTCAATGTACATTACTTAGTATACATGTGTTACTTAATATGTTGCAAGTCCTGTCTGTGAACACGCTGCAGCCACTGCTTGCGCGCTGTGAAAACGTCATGGACGCTGTAAAGACGCTGTGGGAACGTCGTGTGGACGCTGTAGGGACGCTGTGAGGACGTTTTGTACACGCTATAACTGACACATTTGATATTTTTAGGTGTATTCCGCGGCGATCCCACAGCGTGCTGACATGGTTTTAGAACGCTGCACAAACGCTGTGGCAACGCCGTTTGGTGTGACAGGGGCTTTAGTCAACAACAGAGGTTAATGTAGGCATAATGCAAGCACGAGAACATTGTTTTTCTTACGCCGCATCACTATGGAAAATTCGTTAATAAATATGAAAAAGTGATTTGCTTCTATCGTGGATGTCTTTCTGTATTTTTTTAGGTTCATTGTAAAATCTAAATATCCAGGTTGATTCAAATACAGCATAACAGACTCAATTTTCACTGTTGACCTGTTATTGGTAATAACAAGGTTTCAAGGTAGGTGAAGTATTGTGTAAGAAAAATGTTATATCCCTGCATTTTAAAACCTTTTTAATTGTTTATCGCGTAGCATTCACACGAACAAAAAGCAGTATGAACTTTTGTTGATACATAGCTTCATTAGAAACTAACATAACGTTATTCGCTAGCATACAGACATGGTGTAAAAACATGAATAGTTTAAAGTTACATTTGCAAATCACCCACACATACACTTATCACCGAAACTGAAACTATACATTTTCAAATCACACACACGCGCGCGCACGTAGAGCCTATGCGGGAACTATACATTGGTTATTTATTCGGTTGATAGAAACATTACAGAACGACGTAGAGTTTATTGGTGCGTAAAATGTGCCCGTCTAACAAACCTATTACATTAGTAGCCACGCAGACAGGTCTTGTCAACCGTGAAATTCATTTCGGTTGGTAGCAGACATCCTTAGTGAATGCGGTTACTGTGTAAAGTTTCTGTTTAGTAATGGTATTTGTGAATAAGAATGCCAATGGTGCTTTTTCCTATTTTTACCATGTTTTGTATTCGTAATTGAGTTCAGAGACATGATATGGATTGAGGCGTAGGAAAATTAAACAATTGTTATCGTGTCAGGTTAATAAATATAATGTTCTTCAAAACATCACGAAGCTGCCATATGCTTGAATTTGATCTACATACTTGGTATTCAAGGCACGATCTAGCACTGCATGTATTTCCATAAATCTAACATATTCACATTCCACTATAATCACCACACATATTGAGGTTGTATTGTACAGTGTTTGTCAAAAGGAAATTAAACCAATATGTAAATGTGTTTTGTTTTCATTATATTAATGGTTACTCGTGCCAAAAGTAATTTGCCTGCTCTAAGTTTGAATAAAATTCCCGTTAAACATAATTTCTCAATTGGTGAGAAATTTTTGTATGACGTATTAGGAAAATAGTTTTTAAATAAATAATTCATTTTCGTTTGTCTATGTTTGTGAAATGAATTACATTACTACATGCACCTTATGTTATTTTAAACTAATATAGAATGCTGTATTCAGAAACAGATTTTTCTTAATATAGATCACAAGCACAAAGAAAGTTTTAACTTTGATATCAATAATGCCCTTCCCAGAATAACATACTAATGTTGCTTAAGTTACACTACCAATCTGAAATATATACGACGTTTTGTTCCGTAACAATACATAATACAGTTGCTGTAAGTGACACTACCAATCTAAAATCAAGCACAAAGTTATGTCACCATACAGACCACAATTCGTCTGCTGGATAATGGACAAACATTGTGGTATTTGGAAACTCATCTTGTACAAGTGTTTTTGCCACATCGCAGACAAATTACACATAAACACGATATTATCGTCGTTGTGCGTGCTCGATACGATACAGTTTGTTCTGTTTTACATGAAGCATTTTAATGATGTCTGGGGTCTTAATGTATATAAAACGTATGCAATGGCATTTCAAAGTATTGGTCAAACCTATTACAACGTCACACTTCAAAAGTTTTCATTTTAAGTGTGTTACACGACCAGACCTCAGTGGTGGCCGTTTTAGTCAGCTATGTAACCAAAACATTATTCGTTATGGATTTGTATGTCAGAATTTAGGAATTGTTGTCGTTATGTTTTCACAGTTTTAGTCAAAATATTCAGTCTTTGTCAATCCGTTTGCAGTGATGCGTTAATACACCGGTACTGACATCAACCGTAATATGCATTTCTTATATTTACACACTTTCCTTTTAAAATTGTATGTGTTAACGGTTTGACACGTAACATATGGCAAAGCAAATGTTGATTTGACGATAGTGTTATTGTTGACGACCGTTACGTTTCCGTGTAACGTCTTAACATGATAAATAGAGGTACTAGGAGCAACTGAGTTTATCGTAGTACATACAGATATAGTGTAAATATTGCGGTATAACTTTCTTGAAACCAGGCAACCGGGTGTCGAATTATTAACCCGCTTAATTCAACATAATAAGGCTATCAATTATGCGTTTTAGTGATGTTCTGTCGTTTAGTTTTTAAATTACAAGCTTTCACTATAACATTAAAATGTGTTTGTCGTTATGTGTTTCTTAGCAAAACGGTGTAAATGAATGTAAAACACTATTTAAATCACCTATTTCACCACCAATCCGTCTAAATACATCTAATGCATGCATCATTGCTTTTTGCATGAG